>SL_8KL_010_SEDDRAFT_10004792_pt1 | contig 10781 bp, 9 predicted proteins | sample SodLakKL_010_SED_4_FD_11160 | JGI IMG/M metagenome (IMG submission 11160) | reverse complement strand
GACTGCTATAAAGAACATAAGGATGAGTTAGATTTCCCAGAGACCAAGAAAGGATCTGAAGATGAGGAGCAAACCAAGGAAGAACAAAAAGGTAATTGTATCCGGTGTGGAAAACAGATAGAATTGGATCCAAAGAGACCTTACTGTGATGATTGCTATCAGAGCTGGAATCAATACCAGAATGATGAGTATGAGGAGGATCATTGTCACATCTGTGGGAAAGAGATGGACTCTACGAAGAAGAAGCCGACGTGTTACGATTGTTATAAGGAATATAAAGAGGAGCTAGAGTTTCCGAGTGGGTAACTCATAATACAATGAGGTGGTGTAAGAACAGTGCCTGAGATGTCTGATAGCATTTTGAAGAAATATTGTAAACCTAATCTATCGGACCATAGAAAAATCCAACTTTATTACGCTTTTAATCCTGAGAAAATTAATGAAGATTATGAAACCTATGGTATAGAGTTTTCAATTGGTGGTGTTTCAGAGTTGGATGCATTGCGATATGATATATTATTGAGAAATGAGAACTTTGATATAATAATAGGTGAAGTTGCACTAGAAGATATGGATGTTTTAACTAAATTAAATGATTATCAAAAAGAACTTAAAACATTATTAGATTTTTACGGAATTCATAAAGAAGTCAAAAAACTAGGACTGATAAGCTCTGAATTATCGATATCAGAAGAATATAGAAAAAAACTCAACAAATTTGAAATCTCAACTTATAGGTTCAACAAGGATAAAATATTGAACAAAGTCAATTCAATTCTAACTTCACCTTTTATTCCCGAAAAAATAAAAATGCTTAATGAGAATGAAAAAAACAAATTAGATGATGTAAAAATCAAAAGAGCCTCCAATTTTAATGAATAATGGTTGGAAATAATATTTTGAGATAGAAGCAAAGTTTTTTATTCTAATTTATTAATTAGGAGACAGTATCTGTTAGGTTCAACAAATGAGAGGGGATACCACGAAAAAAATTAGACTTACCTCGGATGAATATTATCCTTGGAAAAATAAATGGAGTACGGAGCATCTTGATTATCCTTGGGAGAGAGAGCATCTTAATGAAGAATTTTTAAAACATGAGCAGAAGAGAATAGAGGATTTACAAAACTGGTTTAAAAGATTCAGAAAAGCCGACGTCACTGAGAAAATGGAGGAAGCTAGTTTTTATACCATACCGGTCAAACTTTCAAGTTATTGGAAAAAAGATATCCCTCGATCTTGGAAAATAATGGGATTATCTGCTCTTTATAATTCTCCTGTGGTTCCTATTATAGCTATTTTTCCTCATGATAACCCCTCAGAGTATAGACCGATAAGGGTCACAAAGAGTAAGCCATTGAAAATAACCAATGAATATCACATGAAGCAAGCAAAAGTGCTAGTTGTGTATGAATGGGATCGTGAAAAGTCAGAAAAAATTTATGTAGATGTTCCGTTCGAAAAAAAGATAATTTCAAAATTGATCGAAGAAAATTTTGTATCGGATCGATTGGTTTCTGAATCATTTCAATGTCCGATTTTAAGTGCTCCTCCTGTTGTGGGAGATATCGGAGGGATATCACTATCATCGTTTACTGAAGAATCTAAATTTGCACTTGAAGTTATTAAGACAGTTGAAATGATGACACCTCCAGAGATGAGAAGCTCAAAACCTCCAAAAAAGGAGTTTGAGGGCCATAACTTCAGTTATAAAGAGGGTGTTCAATTCCAATTAGCTGAAAGACCCCCATCGTCTACAGATAGGTTTACTGGAATATTTTCCCCGTTTTCCAAAATAAAAAATCAATATCAACGAAGAAAAAATTATGATGGAGAATACTCTATATTTTCTACGATCAGGCCAGAAAAAGGTTATGGAACTTCTAGCGTAGTTAAAAATTTGATGAAGAATTTTAGAGATAGCGAAGCGACTCTACCATATGATCTTCATGAATTTAGAGATAGACATGAAGAACTAGAATCTTTGCGAAAAGTTGTAAACGGTGAACTTTGGGTTCAAGTAGTTTATTCTCACCAATTTAATCCTATATTAGAAGATAAAGAAAAAGAATTGACCTATAAATTCTTGAAGAGATTGAAAAAAGATTACGATGCCCTATTGATAGAAAACATAAGCAATGATAGAGATAGAGAAAGGATGATAAAAAATCATCTTTTGGACAAAGGAAATTTAAAAAGGACAGCTCAATCTTTTGCGCGGGCAGATGAAAGAAATAAATTGAAGAAAAAAGATTTTCAAAGAGCTAGAGGTTTGATAATAGATCAGTTTGATGAATTCAGAAATAATGAGGAGGTTAAAAATTTCTTCCTCTTTGCGGACTCAACGACTCGGGATGAAAAAAACGATATTCTACAATCTTATTTTATTGAAAATGAGGAAGCAAAAATAGAAGATATATGGGAAAGTGTGAAGGATTATAAAGTTTTTAGAGATAAAGAAGATTTAAAACAGGTGTTGGATGAGATGCGTAAGGACGGTGATATTATAGAGTCTCATAGAAATGTATATAAGTGGGTATGATTACATTAGGTGAGAATCTAAGTTAGGGAACTTTAAAATAAATATTCCATAACAAAACTATCCCTACTCTAATTTTACAAAATAATATGTTGTGAATATTAATTAGGGGTGACAATCTATTCACAACCAAAATATTTTTATTTCTTTAATAATTCTTTTCTAAAGCTATTCGAAAAAAGGGAGTTAAGGAAGGGAATGAGTATGGTTGATGAAAGGAAATGTGAAGTAATATTTGGAAGATTTAAACATTCTCTAGAGGGCTTTAAAGGGAAATTAAGGAAACTGTTGGAGACAGGTCCTGAATTTCCTCAACGCGAAGGACAAGGAAAAGGTAAATTCATATGGGCGATAGCAGATTTTTTAGAAGATAAAATTGATGGCAAGGATGTTTTCTTTGGTCGTTTATTGAAGACGAGAAAAAAAGAAACAGGAAAGATTTTTGATGAGAAAAAGAAAACTTTAGTAGAAGCTGACTTGAAAGCAGATGAAGATCAACCGATTGTGTCGGATTACAGTAATTTTGTAATTGATCCCTCTAATGAAATCATCTTATTTGAGGAAAGGAATGAGATCTCTGTAAATCAGTTCAAAGAAAATTTTGAGAAATCCTTTAGAATGGTGTTTGATTTTAGGAATATAGAGCTGGAATTGCTAGAAAGAACAAAGGATGTAAGAGAGGTATATGATTTAATAGGAAATTATGAGAGAGTATCAAATGCAAAGTTTGAAGTTGAGCCTAGTAACCCAGAAACTGCAAAAGAGTTTCAACCTCTAGACGATGAGCTCCAAGAATCGAATACTGATAAAGCTAATCTTGAATTTGATGGAAAAGATGAAGGTTTAAAGGTAAGAGGAACCATTTTAGGACAAGCTATTGCCCTGTCAGAAAATAATTATGGAATTTTTAAACTTCTACTTGAGAGAGATGATGGTCAAAGAGATATTTATGAGTCTAAAGAAAAAATCCTAAAAAGATTGATTTATGAGGAGGATAAACCATCAAAATTGATTAAGGCTTTTTATGAGGAGATTAAGAAATTTATTCGGGAAGGAAATTAATAAAATATATTAGGGAGTGATTTTCTTGAAATACGAAGACACTAAATTTCTAGAGAGATTAAAAATATATGGTAAAAGCCGGATAGTCAAATCTAATGATTTTCAAATAGCATTAATTTTGAGTTTCATATTTTCTATTCTACTAAAAGTATTTAGAGATATAAATGAAATTTTAGCTGATCTCTTAAGTTATTTTATAACAATCCCAACAACAATGATAACTATTTCAATTGCAGCATTGGCAATTATTGCTTCTTTTTCTCGTAAAAGATTTATTCTTCTGCTGAAAGAAGCTTATGAGAAAAAATACGAGGACGAAAAAGGAGATCCATTTAATAACATTCTATTTTTATTTTATTATTCTTCTATTATTTCAGCATGCGCAATAGTATTTACACTTTTTGTTTATGGATTTAAAAATCATATGATGGATATTCATCTTTTTAGGGGGTTGTTTTTAATAGATTTAATATTTTTCGTAAACGTGTTTTTAGTTTTGTACTCATTGTTTATTGTTATTTCACTAATAGGGACTACAATGAGATTTGGTATGTATAGGGGGGAATATATTGAAAAGAAGAAAGAAGAACAGAATAGTGAGAACAATGGAGAGTGAGTATCAATTGAGAAAGGTTGGTTTTATAGAGAATTAACAAATTTTGGGGCACTCAAAATCGGGAGACCCATTTTCATAATACCAAATTTTTGGATAACATGCATATCTTGGGTTTTGTTTATGATAAGGTTTACCAGACCAAAAGTTGGGATCAAAAACAAATAAATCAATAATATCTTCAATTGTGTTTTTATCGCTTTTAGACGTAAATAAAATACCATATTCATCTCCAGTTTTATTAATTTTAAAAGAAATTATATCTTTTTCTTCGCTAGAATATGTTTTAATTAACTTTTTAGTGTGTATATAGTTTTTGAAACAACCATTTCTTTCAACTGGTAAACAAACTATCGAATATATTTTTCCTTCATTAGTAATAATAGCTTGAAATTCAGACCAATCGTTATCCTTCATCTTCTCATTAAAATATTTGCAAATTTCATCCGAAAAATCCTGATCTTTAATTTCTCTTGTCCTATATATGTATTCCTTCTTGAAAGTTTTAATGACATATTGCAGAGATTCATAGACTCCTTGATAGATAGTCTTAGTTTTTCTTGAGAGGGCAAGATTATGAGCTAATAAGTTACGAATATTTTTAAGTTTATATAAATCATTTCTGAAGGAATCAAATGAAATATCTATAATATTTTTTACTTGTTCTCTTACTTTCCCATTTTCAAAAAGATCGATAAGTTGACTTAAATTAGCAGACCATATCATATTGTTACCAATGCGTCCTCCTAAATGCATCATTTTTTCATTTTGCTTTTTGTTGCCATTCAATCCCTCTTTTAGTTCACTAGATATTTCATTTGGCCAGTCGGGACCATAATTTAAGAAATAAGTAGTGAAACAGATTCTTTTTAGCCAATTTTCTAGTTCGTAAACGCCATAATAAATCTCACCATTGAGTTTTGGTATTAGCATTTCATTCTTAAACTCAAGCATATTTCTACATATTTAATCTACTTTATAAATGTAACCGTAGTAGGAAAGCATCTTTCACATATATGGGAAAGAAAATGACTATATTAAGAAGAAACCAGTGTGGTACTGTTGTTATAAAAAGGGTTGGAATTTCCAAGTAAGGAATAATTTTAAAATCTATAATAAGATTACATATTCCATTAAATTATTCAAGTTCTTTAGCGTGTAAAGCATAAAGCCTTTTGGTAATCATTAGCAGTGTAAGTATAAATATAATTAATAAAAAGTATAAAAAGAAGCTAAGCAAAAGTATAGAAATATTGTTAATATAGGGTATAATAAAATTAGAAATTAAAGCTAGACTCAATATTATTATTCCCAGAACAATAACAAATGAAGTGTTCTTGTATAAGTGTTCAATCAGTTTTTTTCTTAGATGTAGCATGCTTCCATCTTTATCGTCTTCCGGAAGCCCGCCAATTAAAAAAATGAGAACATTTATTGAAAAACCGATAAAAATCGAAAAAGAAGCTATAACGGCATTCACTGAAGCAGGAGTTATTTTAACCCCAAAAAGAACTAATATAGCAGATATTATTAGGGGTATAATAAAGAATAATATTAATATCCAAAAAAGGCTAGTATCATCCTTTAAGGTTTCAAAATGTTCTTTGAAAATTGGTGAGATGTTTATTATTTGCATATCAATCCTCAGGAAGTCTTTCCTCATCTTTATTTAAAACTAGTTCAAGATATTCTTTTGCTAACTCGAAAATAGATTCTTGAACAGGATGACCTCCTTCGGTCTCAATTTCCGCAGAAGAAATAGGTCTTTTTTCCCTTACCTTCATATCATCTCCTACAGTCAATGTAGATTGGCTGTTTTTTTCTTCCACCGTTACTTTTAATGTTTCATATTCCTCCTCATCAATTTCTAAATACTCGTCATCTTTATTTTTCAAAGAGGTCATAAGATTTTCTTTTATCCATTCCGATACCTTGCCATTTTTTCTTCCAAATTTTATTTCTCTTTCCTCCTTAACTTTTTCTTCTTCGTCTGATTCGTAATAATATAAATCATCAGTACTTTGTGGTTTTCGATGTCTAATGAACCTTAAAGATTTTATTCGGTCTGCTCTTTCTAGTTTATCTAAAACATCAGGATGGATTATAGGTTTAATTTCCAAGTATAATTTATTATTTATTTTTTCTATATGATCTTTAAGAGCAGACTCAAATATTACTTTTCCTCCGATGTTTTTGAATTTTTGCATAATAAAATAAGCCCTTTTTGGTTTTCGTCCTTTAGGGTAATAAAGAAAAAAGAATAATGGGATTTCTTCAGAATCAGATACCTCTCTTGCGGTATCTCTCCTCGTGTTATTTTCTATATTGTAAAAATCTGCTTCTATACCGAATTCCCCCGATTTAATAATTCCATGGAGACCTCTACCCGTCTTAGTTTTATTTAGATTTTCAATAGTCATTGTTTTTTCTCTATCATCAAATTTTTTTATAGTTTTCGTATATTTTTCTGTAAAATCTTCTAAAATATTAATGATATCTTTTGTATTACCGCTTTTATCTATTGGGAGTTCCGATAAATCATAATAATTATCTGTGTTCTTTCTTTTTACTCTCAACCTATATGGAACCAGAGAGTAGGTTGCCATTATTTTCACCTTTTTCTTTCTTCTCTTTAGGTCCATCATATATATTAATACATTTTAATTTTTTGGTTAGATTTTACTATTGTCCTTCTATTACCAAAATATTTTTATTAACTTGCTAATTTATATTTCTAAAAAATTTACATTAAATAGAGAAGTGGTCAAATAATGGTGGGTAAAAGAAATAATCTTTTAGATGAAAGATTAAATAGTCAAAAAACAAAGAAAGCTATCTTTTGGATATCAACAGTATTTGTATGTCTCTTATTAATTTTAAGCATGGTCTTATTTCCTGGTACATTTTTAGATTATTCCTTCGAAGAACCTCATAAATCTTATTCAACTAGATTAAGCATGTCTGAGGGGAATTTCACTGCAGATATCTATCTAAAGTTCGAAGTTGAAGCTACTGATTTTTGGGCAGAAGAAATTGTTCATGTAACAGTTGGAATTGAAAGTAAAGAAGAATTAGTAGGAGGATCAATACTATTTCCAAAAACCAATCTCTGTCTTCCCGCTGAAGAAGGTTGGGAGCCGATACCATATACGAGAGGTAACATTGGATTGAGTAGAAATATATCTGAGGAAGATTATCATTATCCTCTTAATAGATCAAACATGATTGGTGAAAATCTGGTTTATTTTCCTCATGGAGGAGACTATAACATCGAAATTACCATTCAGTCAATGGTTAACACATCTCAACCCACATCCTATACATTTATGAGAGAAGATATAATATCAATTGCTTCTACCTCAGAGAAAAGGATGTATGAATTGACTAGAGTAGGTACGTTTATTTCGGGTCTAGGAATTGTAGCAACCTTTACTGTGGTATTCCATAAATTAAAGAAAGTATATGATTGGTCACATAACGGATAGATAAATTACTAAACGGTTCAAAATTTAGTTAAAAACAAAATGACATGTTTATCGAAAGGACTATTTTTTATTTATATAACAGGATTATAGGCTATCTTTTATTGGCTAAATAAAATATACAAAATAAAAAGAAATAAAGTATATAAGGTTTAGGTTGAATAAAAAAAGACGTGAGTTTAATGGATAAAAAAGAAGGTAATAATAGAATCTTATTTCACTTTTTCCAGCCTCTCTATCCAGATATATCTTTTTTGGACTTTAATAAACTAGAGTCATGGTCTAAACTCTCTAAAATCATACATAGATCCTTTTCTAAATTTGTTAACCCAGCGGTAGGAATTAAAAGAATTAAAGAACCCTCTCTATGTACTGTGAGAGCCTCTGATTTTTCAGAAAATAATATTCCTCCAAAGTTGGAGGATCTAATGAAACCTGAAAAGATTTTTTTTAATTCCCTTCAAGACGATGAAATTCCTGAAACAGCAAAAGAAGTATTTAATGAAAAAGGTCTCAGTCTAAGTGAAAATACTAAATGGTTTAAACAAGGAGGGAAACTATGGATAAGTGTTGATGGAAAGAAAAAATATAAAATTAGAAAAAGTGAAGACAAAGGGCTGAAAATATATGAGGCAGAAATCTGTAAAAATAACTTTGTTTACCCAAATGTTATACATTCAACTGAGAGACAAGACGGTTCTATAAATAAGTATAAATATAAAGGTATCCAATTTTATGCATATTTAAGTTATTCATTTTGTGAAATAATACTTTTTGAAGAAGATGTTGAAAAATTTTTATATGAAAAAAGTCTGAAAAAGTTAGAAGAGTCCCTCCAAGAATGGGTTATGAAATCATACTTAAAATTTAATGAGGTTGATAAAGATGTTCGAAATAAAAATATATTAAGTTATACCTATTTTTTAGACGATCTAAGTTCCCATTTTTGGTTGCTAACATCTAATCAAAATATAAAAAAAGAAAAAATTAAAAAGATTATTCCTTCAAATGTTTTTCATTCAGATGATCCAATTGGAAAATTTAACAATAAATTTATTTATACTAAGGAGATTTATATTAGGAGAGATTATCCTACCTTTATGGATTTTTTTATTATATGTAATAAGAAAAATTTTATAAATCTAAGAAAACATAATAATGATTTTTTAAAAGGTATAATTATGCATAGTGAATTTTGGGCCATAAGAGAATTCATAAACAGAATTGCTGGAGGATTGGAAAGAGATTTAGGAAGATTTCTTACTTTAACTCCAAATATAAATAAAAGAGACATTTTAAAAAGGGTATTATCAGGTAAAATTCCTGATAAAAAAATTAACATTTTAGATAGAGTATTACAAAATTTTAAAGATTGTCGAGAATTATGTTTCTATCAAGGAGAGAAGGAATTAAAACTTCCGTATGGTCAAGATAAATTAGATCAGTATTTACTAACATCCAAAATAGGTAATTATTATGATTTCTTGATAGAGTATCTTTTTGACTTGAGTTATCCAAAGTATAAAGAACATCTTGATGAAGAGGGATCTATCGATGAAGAATTGATAAAAGCTTTTGACGACAAAGGTTATGACGTTGATGATGAAGCAGAACTTTATAAAGAAAATGATGTGTGGACGGTAGTAGAGAATGGAGAGGATATTTTCACAATTAGAAGGGAAGAGGACAAGCTAAACATATACCAGAAAAATTATGGAGAAGAAATCATAACTTTTTATGGCGAGGAAACTTTGAAAGAGTTGAAGGGATACGAATTTGTTGAGGAGTTAAATCAAGAAAAAATACCAGAAAAATTAGAGGAGTCATTAGATGATACTGCTCTTCCAGAAATTTCTTCTATTTCTGTTGAACAAAAAGATAAAAAATGGAAAATAAACAATTCTAAAAAATATATTGAAAAAATTAATAATGGGTTTGAAATCAAAAGAAGATATTTAGGTTTTGAATATATCAAAAAAGTAAGGAAGGATTTATACGATACTGCAAAGTCATTTTTCAATGAAAAAGAGAAGGAAATAGACAAAATAAAAAAAGAATACATTAGCAGGAAAAATAATGAGATCTCGATTAGATCACAAGAGTTGCAGATAATCTCTATAGTGCTTCTCTTCTTTAGCATCATTGGGTCTTATTTGTTTTCCACTTTTGTGTATATTGGCTTAGCTCCAAGTATTATTCTTGTAATATTTCTCATACTTATGGTAATCCTGGTTGTCTATTGGGCTAGAAGATAAATTAAAATTGGTTAAAAGAGAAAACACTACTGAAAAAACCCTCATGAAAATAAATTCCATAAAAAATTTTGAATCCAAAACTGCTTATTAAACCTTTAATCTTTTCTGGAAGAAATACACCAAGTTTCAGACGACCACCCCCTCCCCTCACCATCTGACACCGATAATAATACGAACTGCGTCAGCTCCCTCCACCATTCAGACTTAAATAATCTAGATTTTAGTCATCAATTTCATCTCTACGAACAGCGTCTGGTAAGCATCTTCTCATTATGAACAGCGTCTGGTAACTCGTACACGAACGCCGTCATCTAGCAGACGCTGATCATATCAAAACGCCTATCGATAACAACCCTCAAGATACCTTTGCAACGCTTTCTCTATTTTATCAAAATATTTATTAACTATTAATAACTATTTTTAAACATGGTAAAATCTTTCAGCTTGCCGAAGATAATAGAGATGGAGATCGATGCTTTAGTTGAATCAGGCTATTATTCCTCCAGATCGGACGTTGCAAAAGATGCTTTCAGGACTCTCTTCGAAAGGAGATCGAATCTGAGAATTGCAGGTGCTGTACAGCTCTATAAAGAAGGGAAAGTTAGTTTGGGAAGAGCTGCGGAAATAGCTAACATCACTGTCGAAGAGTTCAAAGAGATACTAAAGGAAAGGAACATCGCCATAGAAATAGACGCCTCTAACGCAGATGAAGGGGCTAGAGAGATCCTGGAAAAAGAATACAACGATCTCAAGAAAAGAGTAAGGGAAAGATTCGAAGAAGATGATATAAGCGAGGACGAATTAGAAAAGGCAGTAGAATGGGGCAGAAA
>SL_8KL_010_SEDDRAFT_10004790_pt1 | contig 10782 bp, 9 predicted proteins | sample SodLakKL_010_SED_4_FD_11160 | JGI IMG/M metagenome (IMG submission 11160) | reverse complement strand
CGACGCGCCAGGCACCGACGCGCCACCCACCACACCGCCACCCACCACGCCGCTGCCCACAGCGGTCGCCTCAGGACGACCACCGCCCGTGATCGTCCGGGCGGTGGTCGGCGGGTGAAGCCGATCTGGCGTCGGCCTCCAGTACCGAAACGGCACCTCGGATGAGCCGCACCCAGCTTCAGACGACACGAGCGCAGGGCTGATCGACCTGGAGGTCCCCCCAGGTCGATCAGCATCACACGGAGAACCGCCGGGCCTGCTGGTCGGAGGTACTCAGCTTCCCGGTAGCCGGGGCTGCTGCACCGACCTTGACCGGGGCGGATCAGCTCCGGAACCGCTGCCAGAACCGGGGAGGTCGGATCTTCGGTCGAAACGCCCATCCTCGGGTCCGTCGCCGGGGCCCCAGGTGTCGGGCTCCCGACCGGAACCCGACGCCTCGGCCCCACGACCGGAACCCGCCTGCGGCTCATCACCCGAGGCCTGACGACCGGGATCCACCCGCGGCTCCTCACCCGAGGCCTGGACGCTCCCGAGGCTGCTGTCCGATGACGGGGAGTCGCTCACCGCAGCCACCTCGGCCCCAACGCGCTCGATCGTGACCTGCGTTCCTTCGATCCGGACGGAGAAGGAACCCTGATCGAAGCGACGGTGGTGTCGACGACACAGGAGCAAGCTGTTGGCCAGCGACAGCTTCCCACCCCGCGTGAAGGACCGGTTGCCGTGAGCGACGTCGCACCAGGAGGCCGGCGCATCGCAGCCCTCCCAGACGCAGCCGCCATCCCGGATCAGCAGGGACCGCCAGAGGCCGACCGGGACCGTACGCACCGAGGTCGATACCTCGATGGGTGTCCCCTGTTCGTCCAGCACGAGCCGGAACACCTCGCAGTCATCGACGAGGTTGCGGACCTCCCGACCGGTGACGGTCTGTCCTGATCCGAGGAAGCGGCCGGTCGTGAGCTCGGGTGCGCCGCCCAGGGCCGCGTACTCGGCGGCGCTGAAGACGACCATCACCTGCGGACGCTCGCCGTGGTTCGTGGGGGCGTCACCGACCCGGAGCGCCGCTGCGCACAGCTGCTCGAAGGCATCTGCACCACGCTGGGCCGGGCTCCGTCGCTCATCGGGGGTATCCGGGCGCCGGAACGCGTGGAAGGCCACGCGTGCCTGCTCCGCAGCAGCACCGTAGAGGAGGCCGGAGAAGGCGAACCCTCCATCCTCGGTCGTGGCGGCGCGGAGCGATCGATCGCGATGCTGCCGGGACTCGTCCTTCGCGAGGGCTTCGGGCCGCTCACGGCCCAGGAGCTCCCTGGCAGCGCGCCCGAAGGCACCCGCATCCAGCCGACCAGCCAGTTCGAGCAGCTCTGCCTCCACCTCGGCTCGTCGCTCCAGCGGGATGTCGGCGAGGGTCTTGGCGATCAGCTGTGCGTGTCGCGGGCCGACCTGGCCCTCCGCCATCGCCCGGCCGGTGGCCTCGTGATCACGGGCCGCCCGGCCGGCAGCGACCTGCTGCTTGACCTCCGAGTGGGTGACCTGCTGCTGCTCGGCGAGCCGGCGCTGACGGTCCTGGACCGCCGCACCGATCGGTGTCCTCCCTGCGCGGGACGCGGCTCTGGAGACCGCGGCCGCGGCAGCTCGCGAGCGCACACCCTCGAGTTGCAGCAGGGGACGACGGACCCGTGAGAGCAGTGACTCGAGCTGGTCATCCGCGAGCTCGTCGACGGTGACCGCAGCGAGGCGCTGCACGGCCGCTTCGGCCGCGCACAGCGCAGCCTCGCAGGCAGTGCCGACCGCGCCCTCGGCCGGCACGCGCGCATCGACGCTGCCCTCGACGTCCGGGCCTTCGCTGGCCCGAGCATTGCTCCCCGTTGCCACGTTGTCTCATCCTGACCTGCCCCCAGGTCCTGATGCAGAGCTTACTCGAACGTACGTTCGATGCAAGGGTGTTGGCGGGATCGGGCCCAAGTACCCGCCAGGCGCACATGGCATCGTTCTGAGCGCACATGATCTGCGGCCGAGGAGACCGGGATCCACGGCGGAGGCGGTGCCAGTGGACCGAGGCCGGGGCCTGATCCATCACACCCGCACGAGCTCGACACCGTCGACGACGACACGATCCCGCCCTCCCTCCTTGGCGCGGTACAGGGCGTGGTCGGCGCGGCGCAGGAGGCGATCCTGATCATCGCCGGCCCCGCGTTCCGCCACCCCCGCCGACAGGGTGACCGGCTGTCCCATGGGCGGACCCGCTTGCGCGACAGCACCTCGCGGAGGGCGTACCTCCGCTCGAACCTGGTCCAGTACCCGCTGCAGGCTCGCTGCGGCAGCGTGGGCCGTCGTCTCCGGCAGCACGACGATCAACTCGTCGCCCCCCCAGCGTCCGATCACGTCGGAGTCACGGAGCAACTCGGACATGGCAGCGACGACCGCCCGCAGCACCTCGTCGCCTGCCAGGTGACCAGCGGTGTCGTTGACCCGCTTGAAGTGATCGACGTCGACGACCGCCAGGCTCAGCGGTCGGTCATGCCGGTCGGACAGCGCCAAGAGCTCCTGGAGCCGCTCGTGGATCGCGCGTCGGTTCGGGAGCCCCGTCAGCTGATCGGTGCGAGCCAGCGTCGCGTTGCCTTCGGCACGCGCGCGCTCGAGGGCGACCTGCTCCTTCAAGGTCGCCAGGGCGTACAGCAGGGCGACACTGACCCCGGTGGTCACCCCGACCCGGAGCAGACCTATCACATCGGTGCTCAACCCCACCCGGACCATCTCCGTCGCCACCCGCGGGAGGACGACGGCCATGCAGGCCAGCACGAAGCCACCGGCCATGAGCAGACCCTGTCGAGCGGGAAGGGCCAGGTACGCGACGATGCCGAGGATCACGACCCCCGGACCGATCGACTGGTTGACGACCTGCGCCGCGAGGGAAAGGTCCGGCTGCAGGTACATGACCGCGTACATCCGCACCAGCCACAGCGCCGGGAGCAGCGACAGGATGATGCGTTCCGCAGTGGTCGCCGTGATGCGGTCGGTCAGGAGGCCGAGGAACAGGACGCCGAGCACGGTCAGGAGCAGGGGGTAGGTCACCCGCAGCAAGGGCTCTGGGCTGCCCCGCAGCCACATGACGAGGGGCACGGTGGGCGCGGACAGGGCGATCGCACCGAGGTAGATCCCTCGTTTGGTCGCCTCCCACCCCGTGCGGACCGGCATCCCGGGCTCCTCGGAGCCGCGCGGCTCGGGCACGATGCGCGCTCCGCAGACCATGTTGCCGCAGGCCTGTGTCATCGACACCCGCCGCTCCACTCAACACCTCGATCCGAGGCACTGCCTCCACCCACCTCGATAGCGGCGAGGTGGCAGGATGGATCGGGCGTGGAGCTGCACACACGTACGGGAGCTCCCCGCGTCCCGGATAGTCGCAGGACCCCGGCTACACCCCCCCGTAGACGGAAGCGTCGCCGACCGGCGCGTCACGACCCGGTGGGTCGCGACCGGACCTGTCGAGGAGGTGCTGGCCAGGCCGTGCCGCGCACCATGGTCCCAGATCGGCGCCGGACGGCCATGGGTCGGTGGGTGAGCGAGCGACGTTGCGGCCGGGTACCGCCGCAACGTCACCCGCGCCGATCAGGTGTCGTTGCCGCTGTTCTCGGCGACCGCGACCTCGCTGGCCAGGGCGAAGAAGGTCGGTGCCCACAGCCCGACGAAGATGCCGAACCGTTCCGCGTGAGCGGCATCGCCGGACTTCTTGGCGCCCCGCCAGGTGGCGATGCTCGCGAAGATCGAGGCGAAACCGAGGACCTGTAGAACGTCGCTGGTGATACCGAGTTGGTGCATCTGCTTGACGAGCATGGAGGGTCTTCCTCACGTTGGGGATGGGTGCCCGGGGTTCGGAAGGGGCTTGGTTCTGGACCGTGACGATGTCCACGGCCCGCGGCCGCGTGGGCGAACAACCGGCCTGCCGTCGTCGGCGCCAGGAGCCGCAACGACCTCCATGGGACCTACAGTTGGACGCTCGCGGGCCCCGGTTCGCAGTCGTCGTCGCGGACCCGACGACGAAGCTCGTCCGTCAGCCGCCGGGCCACCCCCGGCGCCTCGTCACGCAGCCGTCCGAACTGTGCGGGTTCGATGACGACTGCCTCGACCGGCGCCTCCGACGATGCGGTGACGGTCGCCGTTCGCCGTCTCGTACTTCGAACGCCGGTCCTTCGGTGGTAACCACCGATCCAGGATCGCGGACTCACCCAGCACGGTGCCCGCTCCGAAGGTCGCCAGGGCCTCGGTCTCGTTCGTGACGGCGACGGAACCGTCGACGATCAGGAACATCTCAGCGCTCGGTGAATCCTGCTCGATGAGCACGCTTCCGGCTGCGTAGGTCCTCAGTGACGAGAGCTCGGCGAGGGTCCGGAGTTCCTGCTGCCAGCAGCCCTCCAACAGAGGGTTGGCCTGCAGTCGTTCGGATGGCGTCTTCCGTCGCTTGAACACGATGCTCCTCCGGTCACGTCAGCGGACCCCACCGATGACCGGGTCGGCGTCAAGGCAGATGACTGGCCGCTGCCCAGGCGCGAAGGCGGGGAAGTAGCAGCCGAGCGACAGTCCGCGCGACCGTCTCGCAGCGCCATAGAGGCCCGCAACGCGTGGCACCTTCTGTGCACGAGACGAGGAGAGTGCACCGTGGGGTTCCTGGGCTTCATCATCGTCGGCGCGATCGCGGGCTACCTGGGACGCCTGCTGATGCCCGGCCGCCAGCCGATGGGATGCCTCGGCACGACCGCGCTCGGTATGGCGGGGTCACTGCTCGGCGGCACGCTCGCGTCGCTGCTCTTCGACGGAGACGTCCGGCTCGGTGGAGCCGGCATCATCGGCTCGATCATCGGCGTGTTGATCGTGCTGTTCGTGCTCCAGCGGACGGGACATCTCAACGACCGTCGCCGCTGACGGACCCCTCGCCCGCAGCCCGCCGTCGAGCGGTGGGGTCCGACAGGTGCGGTGGGTCAACCGTCTCGCGTGATCTGTGCGGCCTGCGGCCGACCTCTGGCCGCGGCGTTGCGGGCCGGCGGCGAGGCTGTCGCTACCGTTGCCATCGACCAGTGAGAGTGGTCACCCGGTAGCCCAGGGAGGGGCGCCAGGTCACCGCCCATGGGAGGGTCTCTCGTGCCACGTATCGATGCGCTCGATCTGCCTGTCATCGGGCTGGACGCCCTCGACGGCCGGGCCGGATCACACCACGAGGTGCTCGACGGGCTGGTACGTCAGCACCCGCTCGCCCGCATCGAGGGCCTCGGCTACCTCGTGCTGGCACGCCGTGCCGTGGAGGCGGCGCTGCGGGCGCGCGACACCTCGATGCCGGCGCTCACCCTGCTCGAGCTGCAGGGGGTCACCGAGGGGCCGGTGCACCGCTACCTGGCTGGCAACCTGCTGAGCCTGTCCGGAGAGGCGCACCGGGCGCGGCGGCGGCTCGTCTCCCATGCGCTCGGACCCGCCCGCGCCGAGCAGCTGCGACCGACGATGCGCCACCACCTCGAGGAGCTGTTGGACGCCGTCACCACCCCTGAGGTGGAGTTCGTCTCCGCGGTCGCCAAGCCCTACCCGGCGCGGATGATCGCCGAGATCGTCGGCGCGCCGCTGAGTGATGCCCATCGGCTCGGTGCGTGGGCCTACTGGATCCAGGCCGCGCTCGACCCGCTGCAGCTCGCTGTCCACCTCGAGGAGATCCATGCAGCGGCGGCCGCGTTCGACGCCTACGTCCGCGAGGAGCTGTTCACCACCGACCCGTCCGAGGCGACAGGCCTCCTCGCTGATCTGCTGCCGCAGATCGCGGCCGGGGAGCTCGACGACGACGATGCCGCAGCCCTGATCAGCTCCGTGCTCGTCGGTGGCGTCGACACCACCCAGGCACAGCTGGCCCACGCCGTCCGGCTGCTCGCGGAGCACCCGGCGCAGTGGGACCTGCTCGTCGACGACCCGACGCTGGTCCCCGCGGCGGTGGCCGAGGTGCTGCGCTATGAGCCCATCACCCCGTTCACCGCCCGGCTGACGACCGCCGAGCTCGACCTCGACGGGATCACCGTGCCGGCGGGGACGCTGCTGATCGCCTGCACGGCGACGGCCAACCGGGACCCGGGGACCTACGACCGTCCTGGGGTGTTCGACATCACCGCTGACCGCGGTGACGGCGCCCACCTCACCTTCGGTGCGGGTGCCCACTTCTGTATCGGTCACGCCCTGGCACGCGCGGAGCTCGAGGAGGCGCTCGCGGTCCTGAGCTCCAGGGTGGCGCGGATCGAGCTCGCGGGTGAACCGGTCTTCGACACCCCCTCGGGGGTCTACGGCCTCCTCCAGCTCCCGCTCAGGCTCGAGGTGCATCAGAAGGTCGGGGGGCGTGGGGTGGATCTGGTGTCGTAGGGGGCGCTGCGGGGCAGGTCTGGTCTGCTGGAGCCCACAGAGCCTCGGTCACACGCGGCGTTGGCGACCGTTGCGCTGGCGCGCTGTCAGAAGCATTCCACCACGACACCGGGCCCGCCGGGTACGTCGTCGCGTCTCTGCGTAGGTCGTCTCGGACGAACGAGACGTCCCAGGTCCGCCACGTCCTACCTATCGCTGGCGCACGACGGCCGCGATCCCCTGCGAACACACCGAGACGCGAACCGGCGGGGACAGCTTCATGCCGCGGCACGTTCCTGGGACCGCGAGGTACCCATCAGTCTCGCGGTGAGCTCACCACCGACGATCATGCCCAGCAGGACGCCGAGCGCGATGCCGACCATCGAGGTGCCCATCGTCACCAGCGAGTCGATGCCCTGCAGCCGGTCCTCATCCAGGAGGCTGGTGATACCGGCCAGCCCGAGCGCACCGGGAACCAGGAGCCAGAAGCCCGGCATGAAGCTGACCAGTGCCGGGGGGCCGTTGTGCTGCCTGGCCACGATCATGGCGACCGGGGTCATGGCCAGCGCACCGAAGAACGCCGACAGCGTGGTCCCGAAGAGGAGCCCGCCGAGCACCTGGCCGGCGTAGGCCACGTAGAGGACTATCAGGATCCAGGCCAACGACGCGCGACGCACCCCGTGGAACACCACCACCCCGATCCCGAACACCGCGACCCCCACCCAGGGCTCCAGGACGCTGACCGCCGTCGCGCTCACGTCGGTGACCTCCGCAGCCGGGACACCGAGCAGTTGAGCGGCGGCGAGGATGCCGAGGGCAAGCAGGACCAGCCGCAGCATGCCGGCGGCCAACCGCCCCGACCCGGAGATGACGTGTCCGGTCGACAGCTCGAACACCGCGGTCGTCAGGATGGCACCCGGGAGGAAGGCGATGAGGGGCGAGACCAGCGGCGGGAACATCGCCAGCTCCGGGAGCAGACGTCCGAGTCCGAACACCACCGCGGCGACACCGAAGGCGGCGACGACCGGGAGAACCGGCTGGTAGGAGCCGCGGAACCGGTAGGTGGCGAGCTGGAGGACGCCGACGCCGACGCCGAGACCGGCGGCGACGAGGAGCTCCAGCGCACCGCCGCGCAGCAGCATGGCGAGACCGACCGTGATCAGCACGTACCCGCCGACACGGGTCCTGTTCGACGCCGGGGGCGGACGCTCCCGGATCGCAGCGATCGCGGCGATGCCCTCCTTCGGGGTGAGTCGTCCCTCCTCCGCGGCCGTCGCGATCTGCACCACCTCGTCGACCTGGTCCAGACGTAACGCCTGCTGCCCCGCGGGCGCGACCTCCGTCTCGACGGTGTCGCCCTCGGGCATGGACACGATGAGGGCGGTCGGCAGCACGATGATCCCCACCTGCGAAGCACCGTGGACCGTGGCGATCCGCCCCAGCACGTCATGCACGTGACTGACGGCATCCCCGCTGTCGATCAACGCCTTGCCGACCTCGAGGAGGAGGTCCAAGGTCCAGCGGTCGACGCTCGCCACTTCGCTGATGCCCGGGACGGTCCGCGGTCCCGGCGCCGCTGACGACACGTCGGTGGGTGGCAGCGCCTCCGCCGCCGACGGCGGCGGGGAGTCAGGCCGTGTGGCGGGGGGCGGCACACCGGCCGACGGTGGCGGGTCGACCGGTAACGGCTGGCCCTCCGAGGCGGCGGTCGTGGCGCTCGTGCCCCGGAGCGGCATCGCCGGTGCCGATGCTGCCGGCCGGTGGTGCGGCCGCCGCCCGACCAACCGGGCGAGGCCGACCGCACCGACCAGCAGGACCACGACGGCCAGCAGGACGGAACCGAGCGGGATGGAGGACGCGCGCACGGCCGGGGTGCTGGGTCCCGGGGCCGGACGATCCTCCTCCAGCTCCTCCTCGACATCCTCGCCGTCCTCGTCGGTGCCGGGGTCCACCTCGTTCCCGTCGGGCTCGGCCTCGTTGTCGACGGCCGGCTCATCGCCGGGGAGCGGTTCGTCCGCCGATCGGGTCGGCGCGCTCGGCGCCTCCACGTCGGTGAGCGGCGCCGGCTCCGCCCCCTCTTCGGCAGCAAGCCACAGCGCTGCGCCCCCGCCCGGAGCGCCGCCGCCGTCCCAGGCCTCAGCGCCCTCCACCGACAGCGGTATCGCCGCCAGGCAGCCCAGCGACAGCACCACGATCGAGGACCGTGCACACCATCGCCGGGAGAGGGCCACGGTTCAGGCCCGGCCGCCGTGCGGCCGGTGCCACACCTGGGGTGCAGCCACGGAGGCGCAGTGCACCGCCGGCAACGGCTGGCTGCTCCGGACCTGCTTCGACCCCGGAGCCGCCGCCTCGAGGACCCCGAGGACGACGTCGCGGATGGATCGCCGCTCGAGCGAGCAACGCTGTCGCCCTTCGGGGCCAGCTACCGCGACCATGCCCCCTCCTCCCGACTGCCTTCCCCACCTCCGGGTCCATCGCCGTGGGCGGGCACCACCGAACCGCCGGCTCGGATCACGGCAGCGACCGCACCGGCCAGGCTGGGTCCGACACGGGCAAGCTACCAGCGGCGCCGCGAAGCACCTGCGGCCCAGGGGCTCCGCGGCTGCCTGGAGCTCGGCACGCCGCCGGTCCAGCAGGGCGCACACGGTGGTCACACCGTCGACGCCGCCGTAGCGATCGGGTTCGGCGACCAGGTCCTGACGCAGCACCGCGAGATCGTGGTCGTCGCGGAGGAGGTCGGTCAGCTCGTGGAGCTCCTGGCGACGAGCGCGCAGCATCCCAGGCCACAGGTCCTGCAGCAACCGCACGTGGTAGCGGTGGCACTTCACGCGCTTGCGCCACAGGTGGAACGCCTCGGAGGTCGCCTCCTCGTAGGCGTCGTCCATGCGGTCACGCGCACGCCGGTACGTCCTGGCGAACCCGCCCTGGACCACCTCGAAGTCGTCGCCGTCGACCTCCCACCCGGCGATCCGGTCAAGGGCCGCGGCCAGGTCGGCCTGGACGGCGGCGAGGCGCTGCTCGAACTCCGCGTCCAGCACCGCGGCACGTCGTTCGACCAACGCCGAGCGGACGGGCGCGAGATCAGCGGGGACCGCATCCGCACCCACGGCCGCCAGCGGTAGCGGGCCGCGGTCTCCCCTCGGTCGATCGTGGCACGCGACCGTACGAGCCCAGGGAGCACGGCGAGTGGACGAACGGGCGGTGCTGTCAGACCAGCCGTCGTCAGCCGCGCCGACCCGCCTCAGCCCACCGGATGGATGGCAGCCGCGACGGCGGCAGCGGTCGGCTCATCGAGCTCCACGAGGCCGTGCGCCTCTCGGGCGTGGGCGGCCGCCCTACCCAGCACCTCGTCCCGGTCGGCACCGGTCACCACGCCCTCGCATCCCGGCACGACATCGCCACAGCGCAGTTCGAGTTCCATCCTCGCTCCTTCGGGTAGGCGGACGCGCGGACGCGTCCGCGGTCAGCCAGCGGGTCTGGCCATCGCCAGGGCCTGGTCGCGGCTGAGCGACTGCGCGTGGATCTCGCGAGCGTGGGACTGCGCTGCAGCCACCACCTCTTCGTCGTCCCCTCCGTGCAGCGTGAAGCCGCACGGGCAGGTGATGATCTTCGCGTTCCCAGCCAAGGGGCCCTCCGACCTGCCAGACTCCCGCCATGCTGACGGAACGAGGTTGGTGTGATGTTGGCGTCCCCCCGAGCACGGTTCTACCTCACCGGGCGCGTGGTGGTCGAGGGACGACGCCTGGTGGACCAGGCCGCCCTCCCCGGCCGCCAGGGGCGGCTCGCCCTGGTCTACCTCCTCGCGCACCGGCACCGCCCGATCCCGGTCGGCGAGCTCGCGGCCGCGCTGTGGGGCGACGAGCTCCCACGCAGCTGGGAGCCCTCGCTCCGTGTGATCGTCAGCAAGCTGCGAGCGGTGCTCGACGAAGTGGGTGCCACGGGTCTACGTCGCGAGGCCGGCTGCTACCAGGCGGAGCTCGGCCACGTGTGGGTCGACCTGGAGGCGGCCGCCAACGCGGTGGACCGGGCCGAGGGTGCCCGGCGTGGCGGTGACACCGCTGCCGCGTGGTCCGAGGCGACGGTGGCCGCGGCCCTCACCGGCCGTCCCCTCCTCGAAGGTGAGGATCGACCGTGGATCGACGAGCTGCGGGCCCACCTCGACCACCTCGCGATCCGAGCCCACGACGTGCTGTGCGAGGTCAACCTGGCCCGGGGCGATCACCGCCTCGCGGCCCACGCGGCGCGACGCCTCATCTCGCTGGCTCCCTTCCGGGAGTCGGGCTACCGCCACCTCATGCGAGCCGAGGCGGCGGCCGGTGACCACGCCGAGGCCCTGCGGAACTACGGCATGCTGCGGGCGCTGCTCGCGGAGGAGCTCGGGACCAACCCCTCACCCGAGACCCAGGAGCTCTTCGCCGA
>SL_8KL_010_SEDDRAFT_10004789_pt1 | contig 10785 bp, 3 predicted proteins | sample SodLakKL_010_SED_4_FD_11160 | JGI IMG/M metagenome (IMG submission 11160) | reverse complement strand
TCTCGACCAGGAGACCACTTACGAATGGTATGCTGTTTCAGAAGATGGAGTTCGGACGGCACGATCACCGACGTGGTCGTTCACCACCGTATCAGGAGAACTTTTACCCCCGACTGAACTCAGGATCGAAAAAGATGAGGAAGCTGGCGACTTGATATTGAATTGGGATGATGTCGGTGCGGCGGAATACAATCTGTACTATTCTGAAGATCAGTATGCCGACTTTGGAGATTGGGAAGAATTAGCGACTGTAGAAGGAAGTTTTCACACCCATGAAGGTGTATTGGGTGGCGAAAACTACTACTTCGTGAGATCGACTGATGGAGAGGTAGAAGGAGAACCATCAGAGATTGCCTTCTGTGTGGAAAGGAACTTTGAGGATACGGGTACGATACATTATGTTTCTATACCCATGGGTCTCGATGCCACTGGTGACGGCGAATTGAGAGCTAGCGATATCGTAATATCTATCGAAGGTGACTTGATGACTAACGACCATATATCTGAGGTGGTCAAGTGGGATCACCTGAGCAGAGGTCATGATGAAATATACTACTTCGATGACGATGTAGATGAGTGGAAGGATGATTTTGTCATCGAATCTGGAGACGGTATAGGATTGTATGTGGAGAATGAATTCACATGGCACATAAACGCTACCGACGTGGAACATGAAGTGACCTATGGAGACGAACGTCCAAGGCATTATACATCTATACCTTACACCTTGGCAGACCAAACAGGAAACGGGGAGTTGAGAGCTAGTGATCTAGTGATGATGATAGAAGGAGACTTAGAATCTAGTGATTACATATTCGACGTGGTGAAATGGGATGCATCTGTCAGCGGATATAATGAAAGGTACTATTACGACGCTTTAGCCGAAGAATGGACAGATGATTTTGTCATCGAGCCTGGAGATGGTATCGGGTTAGCGGTGCAAAATGAGTTCACTTTGGAGTTCGAACTGATTATGCAAAGTGGAGAAGCAGAAGATATGTTAGAAACACCATGTCAACCACCCACTTTATTCCAACATCCTATTTATCATCGTTTTTCAGCCTTAGATCATGTAGAAACGAGCGAGATTTTTATAAAGGAGAAAATTTTCCTTTCGAAATTTTTAAATAACCAAAACCAGCTAGAGGTGTAATAAGATGAAAACTCAACTGTTGTTTGAGGAGGAATTTTAGATGGAATTTAAAAGATACTTTTTTGCCATAGTGGTAAGTATAGTGTTGCTAGTTTCTGTTTTTTCTGCAGGTATGGCCCTTTCTGCCGAAAGAACAGAAGATGACATGGACATGAGGATACTCGTTCACGATAGAGACATTGACACAGAATTTTTGCTCAGGGATCCAGGATATAGGGTGATCGAGCAATATGATTCATATCTACTGGTAGAGACGTCTTTGGAAGATATGCAGTCTTTGGAAGATAGAGGCTATATAGTCGAAGAACTCAAGAACAGGGACTATGTAGGACTGCAGTCCTACTCTTTCCACACGGGTGAAGGAGAGCCAGAGATACCCGAAGATCTGGAGATAGCCGGATATCCTAACGATGGAAGAGGTTATTATATCCTACAGTTCATAGGCCCGATCCGACAGGAGTGGAAAGAGAGTTTGGAAGAGGAAGGTGTTGAACTACATGAATTCAGACACAGGTTCAATTTTCTGGTTGAGATGGACCTCCAGACCATGAGATCAGTAGAAGAGAAAGATTTCGTTAATTGGATAGGCATATATCATCCAGCTTACCGCTTCGATCGGGATCTTCTTGAGAAATCAGGGACAGTCACTTTGGACGTATCGATTTTCGAGAGTGCGGATCCCCGTATCGTGGCGAGCGAGATCGCCCGTCTAGGAGGGGATATACATTTCATAGGAGAAGGACGGATAAATCTCGAGATAGATGCCGAGCGTATAACTAATTTGGCTAATTTCCACAATGTTAAGTCGATCACCGAAGGGGTAGAGGAGTACGAGTTACTCAATGCGGACGCTACGTGGGTATCTCAAACGAACGAACAGGACAACAGGAAAGTGACGGAAGAAGGAGTTACGGGGGAAGGACAATTGATCACGGTGATGGACAGTGAGTTGAACGTAGATCACGAAGCTTTCGACGACCCGGACGGCGATCCTATAGGTGACGACCACAGAAAGATCCAGGAGTGGTACGTTCCGGCGGATGCAGGTGGCGATCTAGAAGCTGGGATATATCACGGTACTCATGTTACTGGCACAGTTCTCGGTGAATCACCGACTTATGGGGAGTACAGCAATCACGACGGTAATGCGTTGGAAGCAAGGGTGATCTTCCAGGATGTTTCCGACGATGCATGTGGTTCTGTGAGTCCTCCTTCGGATATGTACAACGACGGATACGGTCAGCCCTACGATTGGGGCGCACGGGCCCACACGAACAGTTGGGGCGGAGGTTCTGGCTATGGTGATTCAGCTATAACATCCGATGAATTCATTTGGGATCATAAGGACTTCAACATATTGTATGCCATGGGTAACGACGGTGACGGAGCTAACACGATCTCGGCTCAGGCTGAAGCAAAGAATATATTCAGCGTAGGATCGGTGACGAACGCCCCTAGTCAAGACGATGTTTCAGGCTTCAGCAGTAGAGGTTATGCAGACGACGGAAGGATCAAGCCCACGGTGATGCACGTGGGTGAGAATTTGATGTCTGCTGATGATGGGGATAATACGGGTTACAGCAGTATGTCTGGTACCAGCATGTCCACTCCTGGGATCGCTGGACAGGTAGGCCAAGTGAGACATTATTACGAAGGAGGATGGTATCCAGACGGTATTCCGGACGAAACTGACGGTTTCAACCCCAGCAGTGCTTTGGTGAAAGCTTCTATAGTGAACGGGGCGGTAGAGATAAGTGGAAGTGGTGCATACAACAACGATAATAGATTCCCTAACAATGATCAAGGTTTCGGTAGAAGCCAGCTTGACAGAGTATTGCATTTTGAAGGAGACTCTAGAGAACTCGAAGTATTCGATTCATGGAATGAAGGTATAGAACTCGGTACTGGTGAAAGCTGGGATATGAACTTCGAAGTCATCGATCAACATCAGGATATAGAAGTGACGTTAGTTTGGAGTGATTATCCAGGGTCTAGTGGATCAGACTCAAATGATCCCGCTATCGTTAATGATCTTGACTTGGAAGTGACTGATCCAGATGGTACCAGATATGTTGGTAATGCGTTCACAGGCAGCAATCCTGGTTATTCTGAACCCGATCCAACGAGCAATCCATGGGATGGATTAAGAGGAGAAGAGTACGACGGTTTGAACGTTGTAGAGAACGTTCTTCTTCTACCGGATCAGAACGGCGTTGAAGAAGGCACCTATGAGGTAACGGTTACCGGCCATCAAGTGCCTGAAGAGAGTCAACCCTTCGCTGTGGTCATCAGCGGTGGTATAACGCAAGAGATACCAGGGGAACCTCCAGAGATAGACTTGACGAGGCCTGACGGTGGAGAGACATTCGATGCAAATACAGATGAAGAGATCACATGGGATACTGTTGAAGGAGACGATCCTGTTGATGAAATAAATCTATGGTACAGTAAAGACTCAGGTTCCTCATGGGATACTATTGTATCGGGATTAGGCGATACAGGAAGTTATTCTTGGACCGTTCCTAATGTTGACAGCAGTGATTGTTTGGTCAGAGCTCGCGCAACAGATACGGAAGGAAGAGTGAATGAGGACACGAGCAGTGAAACTTTCACCATCGTAGGCGTACCGCCTTCAGCTCCAGAAAATCTTGATGTTGAACATTACGGCATGAACGAGAGTTGGGAATGGCTATATCAAGACCCGCATAGAGATGAGCCCGACGATGGGAGAGGCATCACCGGTGAAGGAACCTTTTTTGGAGCCATGCGGAAGGAGGTCCAGGCAGATGATATAACCGAATTAGCTTATTATGCCTGGGATGAAGCCGACTATGTTAAAGGATACATCCATGAAGACGGTGATGGCGGAGATAATCCTGGTGAACTGCTGGGCGAAACGGACTCTATAGCTGATCCTGGTCCTCAGGAATGGATCGAGATAGAATTTTCCGAGTCTGTGAGTGTAGACGGAGGTTACTATTGGGTGATTTTAGAGGTCGGAGATCCTGGAGATGAGATAGGACCATTCGGGAGTTATGAGGATTACGTCGAGGATAATGCGTGGATTAGTTTAGACGGAAGTACTTGGGAAGAAATGACTGATCATGATCTGGAGTACAATTGGGCACTTGAGGTTCAGGTCAGGGATCATGACGAGACGGGAGACGATCATAACAAGATTTCATGGGATGCGAGTATAGATGATGAGGAAGAAGTTGATCATTACAATCTATACAGGTCTGAGGAACAATCTGGTCCTTGGGACGAGAGTACTCTTGTAACGGAGATAGAAGCTACTGGCGCTCAAGCTTATGAATTTATGGACGAAGATAAAGGTGAAGCCGATGATATATACTGGTGGTATGTGGTACGGGCAGTTGGAGAGAACGGAGTAGAAGATGAAAACGATGATGCAGTTCAGGAACCTGGTGGGATACCTGCACCTGTTCCACCGATAGATCCAGAGCCTGGGGACGGAACTACGGGAGTAAGTACCGACGTTGACCTCAGCGTTCATATCGAACACGAAGAGGATGAAAATATGGACGTATCTTTCTACGATGCCTTTGATGACAGTTTGATAGGAACTGATGAAAACGTGCCCAGCGGTGAACGTGCTGAAGTATCTTGGTCCGGTCTTGATATGCTCACCACTTACGAATGGTATGTTGTGTCTGAGGATGACAACGAGATGACGGCAGAATCCGATACTTGGTGGTTCGAAACCGCATTTGAACCTGAGAACGGAGCTCATGAACTCATGGGATACTTTATCGAGAGTTATGATGGCGAGGCAGTGTTTTACGATGGATCTGAATATTACGGAAATGTCAGCGTTATCGAGTTAGAAGATCCAGGAAACGTAGCTATAAACGAAGGTACTGGAGGTTCATGGCAAGATTCATACGGTGGTTTTGCTTGGGATACGAACCATCCTGACTATGGATGGAGTGATTCACCACCTGATTTCGGCAACAATATATATTTTGTAAATGAAGTGCCCGAAGAGGATGTTGCTGGCGACGCGGGTTATGTTTGGACTTCATTGAGAGAAGTCGATGGAGATATCGTCGCGAGTCCACAAGAATCTATGATGGGACAGTATGAGCAGATACCGACTCCTATAGAGCGTTCCGCAGGCGATGATTGGATCGAGATCGAAGTTGAATCTCCAGCTTATACTGATTGGGATAACGAGGCTGAAATGTCCCCCGGTATGGGCACTTACGATGAATTCGTCAGTTACTCCGTATTTGCCAGCGGAGGCGAATATGAAGAGTGGACTTATATCGGTGATACCGAGTCTTTACCTGAAGAAGAATATGATGGCGATTACGAAGACCCTATAGAGCCTTGGAACGAAGGAACTGATCCTGAAGACGTGACCACAGGTATGAATACTTTAGAGGTAACGGATCTCGACCCGGGTGATTATCAATTCAAGGTAAGGATGAACATAGGCGAAGACCTTTCTGGCGGCTATGCCGGCGGTTATGACAATGCTTATACTACGTGGGCCTCCGGTGCACCTAGCGAAACTATGGTCATAGAGGGCGATGAATACACGTTAGAAATCGATGTTGAAGGAGAAGGTACTGTTGAAGTTGACGGCGAGGTTGTAGAAACGCCCTACAGTGAAGAATACTGGGAAGGAACAGATGTCGAATTGAATGCGATCCCAGAAGAAGGATGGGAATTCAATGGATGGACCGGCGCTCATGATAGCGAAGAAGAACAGATAACGGTGACGATGGACGAGGACAAGGCTCTGACGGCAAATTTTGTCGATCCTGATGTTGAACACGAACTCGCTATCGATGCAGAAGGAGAAGGTACTGTAGAAGTTGACGGCGTCGAGGTTGAACTTCCCTACAGCGAGGAGCATCAAGAAGGAACTGAAGTCACCTTGACCGCTGTTCCAGATGAAGGCTGGTTATTCGATGGGTGGACTGGCGACTACGAAAGTGAGGAAGAAGAGATCTTTGTGATTATAGATGAGGATAAAACGTTGACGGCTAACTTTAGAGAACACGATCCAGATGAAGAGCATGAACTCGTTATCGATGTTGAAGGAGAAGGAACTGTTGAAGTTGACGGCGTCGAAGAGGAACTTCCTTTCAGTGAGATCTACACGGACGGGGCTGAAGTTGAATTGACCGCCGTAGCCTATGGAGATTGGCAGTTCAGCCATTGGCAGGGAGATTATCCCGCCGGTGAGCAGACCGAGACGACCATACAGCTGGTTATGGATGATGATAGGACTTTGACAGCATACTTTGAACACGTCGATCCTACTATCGAAAGAGAACTCACCATAAGTGTTGAAGGAGACGGAACTACCACTCCCGAACCAGGAGATCATACTTATTACGACGGCGAGGCGGTTTTAGTCACTGCTACACCTGACGAAGGATTCATCTTCAACGGTTGGACTGGAGATCGAGTCTCAGATCAAGAGGAGATAACGTTGGTTATGGACAGCGATAAGCAGATAACGGCTCTTTTCGAAGAAGATGAGATTGGTGAGGCTTACTTTGAAGTGTGGATAACTTCACCTGAAGATGGTACGGAGTTCGAGAACGGTGAAGAGATAGTCGTGGAGTACGCGGTCGAAAATACTGGAGATGCTCTAGGCACCAAGGACGTCGAGTTCGTGGTAGAAGATGAACTGATAGAAACAGAAGAAGATGTGAGACTTGGACCTGGTGAATCTGACGACGGCTACTTCTTATGGGAAGCAGAAGAAGAGGGCGAGATCGAATTGATGGTCAGAACCGTTGATGATCAGGAAGTCGTTGAGAGCACAGCTGAAATTACTATTTCTGTAGATGAAGATGAAGTTGGTCTTCTCGAAGGAGAAGGTTTACTATGCTCTTGGTGGTGGTTGATACTCCTCTTGATAATAGTCATCCTGATCTTGGTGATAGTAGTTATCGCCAGGAGAGGTGATGACGAAGAAATACCAGAAGACGAGATGTATCCTCAAGGATCGATGCCACCTCCACCACCGCCATCTGCGGGAGAGTCCATGGAGACTGATGAATTCGACGAAGTAGCCGATGAAGGGTTCGATGAAACTCCTGAAGAAGAGAGCATGTACGTTGAAGAAGAAGGCTTAGATGAAGAAGAAAGTCTAGAATCCGACATTGATGAGCCTGGTGACGAAGAAGAGTTCAAAGAAGATTGGGAATAGTCTTTCTTCTCTCTATATTCAAAACCTTTTCTTTTTTATATCTTTATATCTTCTTCTCTTGAGCGCTCATTTTCATCTGTTTTCTCTTCCACCGCTATGATATTTACTAGCTCTATATTAAAAGCTTCAGGGTCCTTTTCTCTAGCTACTGATAGGTAGTTCAGTTAGAAGGTCTCTAAGACTGCAACGAACGATTTCTAAAAAATGTTAACTACGGTTAACGTGTTTTTCGAAAATATGTTATTTGTAGTTAACGTTTATCTTGAGAGAGTCATTAAGTATATTATCCTTGTATAACAGGAAATAATAAGAGGGTATCTTGGTTATTTCTCCTTGATAGAAAGTATCTCTAGTGATCATCAACCCTTTGTCAAGGTCTTCTTTTTCCATAAAGTCTCTTAGGTTTTCTTCATCGTCTGTTTTTATCCGCTTTTTGTACTTTATCTCGACAGGGAGCATGGCCTCCTCTCCTCTCAGCACCGCATCCACCTCCTTCTGTTGTCTTCGGTGGAAAAATTCTACGTCTAGTTCATTGATGACCTGATTTTCGACCAGCCGTCCTAGGTTCTCCTTTGAGTCTTTTAAAGTTGTTACCAGGGAGGGATGAGAGAGATAGACTTTTTTCAATTTTTTTGCGGAAGTGATGAAACTACCGGAGTAGTTGTAGATCAGATTCAACATGTATGAATTTTCCAGATAGAATACGTATTTAGAGATGGTCTGTCTTGTCCTGGAAAGGTCTGAAGCCAAGGAGTCGTATTTTAACAGCATGCCCGGTCTTTCGGCTATGATCCTGAGTAACTCTTCGATCACGCTCGGTTCTTCTATGTCGTAGTTGGACGGTATATCTTTATAGACGACCTGGTCGATCAAACTGGACTTGATGTATCTTTTGGATAACTCTTCGTCCATCCCGATGGTTTCAGGTAGTCCGTGATGATTGATGAACCGGTGAAATTCCGTGATATATTTTTCTTCGGAAAGGCGTGCCTCTTTGTGAGTGCTTTCGATGTTCTGAAAATCCGGATAGGAAACCGATTTGAGTTTCAAGTATTCTTTAAACGTTAAAGGAGGCAGTTTACACACGTAATTTCTTCCAGCTAAGGTTTCTTTACTCTTCTTTTTGAGAGTGAGACTCGAAGAACCCGACAAAAGGAGTTTCAGTGGCAATTTTTTGTCGTAAAGTAGTTTGACCTGATTTTCCCAATCATCCAATTTTTGTATCTCGTCTAAGAGGATATAGGTCTTTTTGGAGACCTCGTCCTCCATAAGCACTTCCTGTTTGTAGATCCCCATTATCTCTTCGATGGAGTTCACTCTTTTGTCGAAACTGAAGTACATCATCCTCTTTTCAGGAACGTCTTTCTCGAGAAGATGATCGATGATCTGGTACATCATAGTCGTTTTTCCCGTCCTTCTCAAACCCACGATAGAGACGATCGGTCTGTTCGAAAGGAGTTCTCTTATCTCGTGGAAAAGATCTCTTTTTTTCTCCTCTAAAAGGCGTTGAGGTACCTGTCCTGAAGACCACCATGGGTTGAACTCGATGAGATCGGTCGCTTCCATATTGTGAGGATGGCATCGATGATATATTAAATTTATGTTAACTGCGGTTAACGTGTTTTTCGAAAATATGTTAATTGAGATTAACGTTTTAACTTTCACGAATCTAGCCCAGTGTCCTAATTTATACCGCAAAATGGTACGTTAAAAAATCATGCCATGTCCAAAGGTGATCTGTCAATCCCTCCATCATCGCTGGTGATCTGCAGTGCTAACGAAGATAGAGAGGAGCGAACAAAGGAGTTTCTCAGAATTCTCCTCTTTTGAGTTCATTTATGACGTTCCAATAAAAACACTTCATCATAATGAACGCTTTTACAGCAGATCGTTCATCATGTTGAAGATACCATCATATTATTACGCACCATAATTCTCAGAGGTTAAGCCTAATGGTGGTAAAAATATTTCGTCATAGTGAACCTTTTTCCCATAAATCGTTCATCATGATAAAAAATATTATATACCTAACCGTTCATCTATTATGTATGGAAGAACTGTTGTACGTGATGAACCCATGGTGGGAAGAGGGAGCGGTTCCGAAAAGGTTGAGAGGGAAGCCAAGGACAGAAAGGGTCCAGTCCCTGGTCGAGGAACATGACAAAGATGTGATCTCCATACTGACCGGGCCCAGAAGAACGGGGAAGACCACTATATTTTATCAGTGTATACATAAGTTGATAGGATCAGGGGTGCCTCCGAATAAAATCCTATATGTGGAGTTGGATCATCCTTCTCTTCTTGCTGAGGATCTGATCCCAGAAACACTAAAAGAGTTTCGCCAGATCCATTCTCATCCCCGGGATGAAAAAGTATATCTCTTTCTGGATGAGATTCAACATATTGAAGGATGGCATCGATGGATGAAGTCGATCTATGATGTGGAGCGAGTGAAGCTGTACTTGACCGGCTCTATCTCTTCGATGCTGAAGAGAGATACCTATGCAAGTCTAACCGGGCGGTACCTGAAAAGAGAATTATGGCCTATGGATTTTAATGAATGGCTCGATTTTTCTGATAAAACTATCAAGAGGAGCGAGTCCTATCTCTACCTCAGCGAGGTGGAAAGATATCTTAAAAGGGGCGGTTTTCCAGAAGTGACGATCCAAGAGGACTGGAACGAAGCGGAAAGGTACCTCTTGACCTATTTTGAAGACATGATATTCAAGGACATCGGAAGGGTCAGAGAGATCAGGGACATGAGAACGCTCGAGGATATAGCTACATTTTTGGTGAAGAATATCTCCTGTATCACATCTTTATCGAAGATGGCCAACACCTTTAAGATCTCTCCCAACACGGCGAAGGAGTACGTGGATAGTCTTTCGGAAGTCTATCTTTTCTTTCCCTGTCCCTACTTCTCACACTCAGTCAATGAAAGAAACTACAATCCCAAAAAGTATTACATTGTGGACACGGGACTCCGTAGGGCGGTTGACCCGGTGGAGAATATGGGTCCCACAGTTGAGAACGCAGTTTACAACCATCTCAGAAGGGAAGGCAAAACCTACTATTGGAAGGATAAAGTCGAACTCGGCTTTTACCTGCCTGAGAAAAAAAGGGCGGTCGAGTGCAAGTACAAAAAAGCGATAGAGAACAAAGATATCAATGGACTCGTCAAGTTCATGAGATCGCATCAAGTGAACGAAAGCATCGTTATCACAGAGGATCTCAGAGATGAAAGGAAGATCAGAGGTGAACAGATAAAATTCCAGCCTCTCTGGGAATTTCTCCTTGAAAGTGGTCATCACTGAACTACAGTGCGCTTTTTACATTTTAAGTATCCTCCTTCTACCAAGTCATGCATTATCTTCGGCGCCTGAGACGTAGGAAACACATGTCTGAATTCATCTATATCAAATGACTCAGTGCCAAAGCT
>SL_8KL_010_SEDDRAFT_10004785_pt1 | contig 10791 bp, 14 predicted proteins | sample SodLakKL_010_SED_4_FD_11160 | JGI IMG/M metagenome (IMG submission 11160) | reverse complement strand
GAAGACACGGAAGCAGACGGATGCGGGCCAGTCAGGCACGATACTAACGGTGCCGAGGGGCCGAGAGAGCGCGAAGATGAGCTCGAGTATAACTCACCACCGGGTCAGATCAATGGTGGCAGTGGTGGAAATGATGGATGTGCTGGAAATTTTGCAACTTTTAGTGACTGTTACTATGCGTTCATCGATGCAGGGTATGATTATGACGTCGCACAGGAAGACTGTACTATGATATGTGCTAGTTATGGGCCTGGATACGAAGGTGAATTTGATAGTGATGCTTGTTATCATTATTGTAATATAGGTGGTTGTATAAGTCTTTGTGCTATTTTTGGAACGGTAATTAGTCACTATACAACGCCGGCTGGAGGACTAATTGCCAGTATTGGTTGTGGAATTTCATGTCAATACTTGGGGTGCCCTGAATTATGCGACCATCTTACCTAGGATGTGAAAAGATATGAAAAAACGAACAAAAATTATATTTTTTGTTCCTTTTGGAGTGGTAGTTGGGAATTTAATAGGGTATTACCTTAGAAACCCCTCTTTGCCGTTGAGAAGTATGGTATTATATTCTGTACTTATATACATAATTTCTATGCTGGTAGTGGCTATCACTACTTCTTTAATCGATGTAAACGACAAATAGGAATAATCAATGAGGTGATCTGAAAAGTGAGATATGAGTATGAAGCACAAAGTCGCCTTTGGGTGAACGACCTTGGTGGATGTTACTACGAACGGCCGAGGACCAACTCCGAAGTCGATATCATGGAGTGGTTCGCAAGCCTCGACGAGGATGATTGGGAAGCCCTCCTAGACATGAACGAAGACATGGATGCAGAAGGATGCGGGCCGGTCAGGCACTATACTAACGGTGCCGAGGGGCCGAGAGAGCGCCAAGATGAGCTCGAGTATAACTCACCGCCGCATCTGATTAATGGTGCCGGTGGAGGTAGCAGTGATCCCATTTATTGTCCGGGTAATCATGCTTGGTTTTTATTCACGGATTGTATGAATCATTGGATGGATTCAGGGTATAGTACTCAAGATGCATATGATGACTGTCTTTGGGTTTGTGCAATATCTGACCCATATCCAAATGCACAAATGAATCCAGACTACCAACAGTGTTTAGAGGATTATATAGGTGATAACTTGGAAACCACACAGAAAGTAACGCTAGTATTATGTGCTGTATTTGGTTTACTAACTGGTGGATTTGGTTTTGTACAATGTCTGGCAGGGTCATATTCATCCTTCATGCTCATAGGTATTGAGAACTGCAGGGAGGAGCACAGTGTACTTGCTTGAGGCTTACAACATGAAATTGATTGTATACCTAAAAACATGGTGGGGTCTTTGGATATTCACCATCCTTCTTTATTTTTTATTAAGCCTCTCGCTTGGATACTTTGATGGCATCGATGTCTCTATTTCATTGAGACATACGATGGTCTTTGGTGTATTATGGCTACTAGTCACTTACAATATGAGAAATTATATGGCCGAAAAAGGTGGAGGAGTTCTAGGAAAATGGCATTTATTCTTGTTGGATCCGAAACTCCGCAAAGAGCTTTCTAAGGGATCCGTGAGTGATGAACTAAGGGATCATTTTGAAAAGAACGGACATCCTCTTTCATGGGACGCTGAGATGATCCATGGTGATGAGATGTTGTGGATAATCAAAGATGGTGGCGACACATATTTGATCAAGGATGATGATAATGTTCTATCGGTAGAGTGGAAGGATGCTTGATTTTGAATCGCATCCCGTGAGATAATATATTAGTTTGCCGTACTCGTGCTTACACTCGGATTAACAGCGATCTTAGCCGTGGCAGCCTTCAAGAAGGGCAGTAGCTAGAACGGCCCGACCGAACGAGCTATATATCAACTAAAACATACAGAGCGAACATAGAGGTGATCTGAAAAGTGAGATCTGAGTATGAAACAAAAACACCCATGGTTGAACGACGATGATGGGCATAGTTCGTAATAAACTAAGATCCTAAAGACCAAACTCCATCCTTATTTTTCACAGCATAGCAGGTAGACCATACCGCACATGTATTCTTTGGATTCAACGATATCAAAATGTTCTTCCAAAGCACCCTTTATATCCCGATCCATGTGTGTCTTCCCGAACAACTTTGCAGAAAGCATCATGGGGTAAAAGAAGAGTTTTGATAGACCATCGGGTTTACCGGTATCTAGGACCACCATCTTACCGCCTTCCTTGAGTATCCTGTGACACTCCTTTATGGCTTTCATCGGGTTGGGTACGGTGGTCAGTGTGAAGGTGGTTATGAGCTTATCGAAGTGATCGGATGGGAACTTTGAACCCTCTATGTCGTCTTTGACCGTTCTGACCCGGTCGTCAACTCCCTCCATGGCCGCACGTCTCTCAGCCCGGTACAGCATACCCTCGCTTATATCGCTGCCGATCACCTGTCCATCGATCACCCTTTTTGCGATGTCTGGGAGCATGTATCCGCTGCCGGTACCCACATCGAGGACCAGTTCGTCTCCACCCAGATCCAGTGCCTCCACGGAGTTCATCCTCCACGTCCTTTGAGGTCGAGATATCACGGGAAAATTGTCTACGAAGTCGTAAAAATAACTCCATTTGTCGTATCTTGAGGCTACCTTTTCGTTAGAAGACATCCGAGGGGTGAATCACCCACGTCTTTTTTATGGTTTTTGGAGGGATATCAAATCTACAGCAGCAGTGAAAATATACCCAAACCGAAGTCCCTATAGATGGCTACGTAAGTTATCACAAATCCTAGTATCGCTCCTGAATTCAACAGTGGAAGTCCGGCTTGAGGATTACCCTTCAATACGTACCTCATCAGTATGAGCAGTCCGATAACGGCTCCTATGGTCGAGCCCAGTGCCACCAGCAGAGGTCCCGATGTTCCCATCACGGACACGGGTTCCAAGTAAAGGCTGGCAGATACAGGCAGTATGCCCGGTATGATCAGGTCACCCAGACCGATGAACATGGCGTCCCTCTTCTTGCGCTTATCGACATCTTGTATGATCCCCTTCTCCTTGGTGAATGTGTATTTTAGATTGTCCGGAACCACCAGCATCACCGGCATCTTCATCTTCATCACCCCCGAAGCAAGGGAGATCATGTGTTTGGTCTTATAGACCGATATAGCGTCGTACACAGCCAACACTATCAACAGTATCAATACTGGTAGGATGCCCATACTCAGACCGAATATGGCCGCTATACCGGCACCCATTATCAACCCGAGGGAGTCGATGACGTACCACTCTGGGCGGAAGTAAAGAAGTGCGGTGAGTGTCCCCGTCGTTATCAACGTTAGTGTCAGGGGTATGTCAACCCAGAAAACGAAGGCCCACACTCTATAAGGGATGAAATAAAAGTAAACGGGATAGAACACATAGAATAATGTAAGGGCAACTACACCTAGTATCAGATAGGGTAAGAAATTTCCTTTACTGTATTTCATTATCAAAAGCAGGACGGCGGTGAAAGCGATGATCGCTCCTACGTATATCAACGGGTTTGTTGGATCGTCCACGTCCTCGCCGAATGCTCTGTACTCTTGCGGATATAGGTTGACCACCCACAGCGCCAGCATATGGGTCAATACCAGCATGCATGCGATGGCCACTACGGGTAGGTGTCTCCTGTTCAATTTGACCCCTTACCGACCAAGGTACCGAAGGCGAGGGTTCCGGTGACATGATTTATCCTGGCCTTCACCGATTCACCCTTCGTGGTTCCGGGTATGTAGATCGTGTACTTTCCCTTCCTCGCCATGCCGTCCCCTTCTCTACCGATATCTTGGATCAGCAGTTCGTAGACTTCGCCCTCTCTTATATCCTTGTCCTCCACCGCTTGCACCTTCTTCTTCTTTCCTCTCAAAGGACGATGGGCACCGCAGGCGTCGCACTGTAATATCGTTATCCGGTCCTCTTTTACCAAGCGGGTATCGGGCTTTCCACACTCGGTACAAAGAACGTATCTTTCAACGAAGTTCTCTATCTTCTCTTCGATCTTCTTGGAACCGAGTTTACCTTTGAATATCGCCCTACCGCTCTCCTCTATCTCACCGGCAGTTCCCAGTTCCCTTAACAGGTATTTCAGGAATCTATCGCTGTCCCTGTTGATGGTGTCCACTATCTCCGAGAAATTTCTGAATATGGTGGTATTACCCTCCACGAAAGAATCGACTGAAGGAACCTGGAACCGCTCGTGATGTGAGATCTCTTCAGGCAGCTTTTTCCTTGCCCTTTTTAATAGATCATCGTAACTACTTTTATCTTCGCTCATGTTTCAATGTAAGATACTGGGCTTTAAATATGTATTGGTTTTCTCAGGCGGGAAGTCTTAATAATCGAAGTTCGATATACCTTCCATGATAGTCGGGCTGCTGCTTTGGACGTCCGTACTGGCCGTCGGCGCTGTCGTTCTTGTCAAAGGTGCCAACTGGATGGTAGAAGGAGGTGGACGAACGGCGGCCCACTTCGGTATCCCGACCATAATCATAGGACTGATACTTTTTTCCTTCGGCTCCACCCTGCCGGAGTTGGCTTCCAGTCTGGCGGCCGTCGGTAGAGGTCGTGATGCCATACCCATAGGGAACGTCATCGGCTCCAACATAGCCAACATACTGCTGGTCCTGGGCGCCAGTGCACTGGTACGACCGATCAAGATAAAGGAGAACATCTTCGGTAGGGAGTTACCGCTGATGGTGGCCGTGGCCGTACTGTTGGTAATCGTCAGCCTTGATGGTAAGATAGCAAGATGGGAGGGTATCGTTCTACTGCTGGTGTTCGCTCTCTACACAGGGTTTCTCATATGGACCACCATGAAAACCAGGCGGCATGAGGATCGTGAAGTACTCTACGACGATAGGGTGAACATAGAGGCGGTAAAGATCGTCATAGGTATAGTCGGAGTCATCATCGGTGCCGAGTTGATGATATACTCGGCTGAATTCTACATAACTACCTTCGGTATATCAGAAGGTATCGTGGGTTTATCGATCATCGCACTCGGAACCTCATTACCTGAGCTGGCCACCGCCACCGTGGCCTCGAAGAAAGACGTGGGAGATATATCCCTGGGGAACGTCATCGGTGCCAACAACTACAACATACTGCTGGTACTGGGTATATGTGCCTTGATAACACCACTCCCCTTCTCTTACACACTATATACCGGTATACTCGTGATGGTGGCGGTGATGTTGATACTGACGGTGTTCTCATATACCGGTAAGGTCATCACAAAACTTGAAGGCGGGATAATGGTAGCACTCTACTTCCTTTACATTATATACCTCTACATCCCTCAGTAACCCAAGGAAAAACGCTTTCGGTTGCTGATGCACAGGAAGATAGCGACTAGAGACAGTAATAGAGGGATGAACATCAAGGAGCACCCGCTCCGTACAAATGTGTTTCTGAATGCAGGGAGTGTTATGATCATCCCGCTCAAACCCGTTGCCAGTAGAGAGAATATCCCTCCGGAAAGTGTGAGTGCAAAGGATCGTGCTTTCAAAGAGTTGTAGGCTCCGATCACGATGAACAGTAAGAATACGATCAACGCCAAGAAAGCTCCTATGAACATAGATAGGTTGGCTCTGGAAAGATCTGAAAGGAATCCCGGTGCTATCATGTAATAGAATGGCAGCATGATGAATGGGATAGTCAGCAGAAGGATGAGGCCCACTGCGGTCAGATGCTTTTTTCTACCTCCCCCCTCGTTCAAAGGTGAGTACAGTCCCGAGTAAACTTCCCAGTAGTAATCGACTTCACGTACGTGTCTTCGGTCAAAAGGAACTCTGAAATGGTAACGACAGTAAGGACAGTTAACGTCGTTTGTTCCTTCGTCGAATACCTTATGGTAAAAGGACGATCTGCACGTGGGACATACGGTGAACTGCACCTTCATAACACCCCATATGATATCGGCTGTAATGTTTTTTTGGGTCGGAGAAAACATATTTAATACATTGCACCCATACCCTAACGCCTTGGCAAGAGCAGAGTTTCCTCCGGGAATTAAAATACAGGAGAAAAAAGGGGCTGGAAATCTTCAGTCCCTTCTATCGAAATTAAAAAAATATACCTTCAATGGTTATCTCGCTATAACCGTAGAAGACCAGTTGGAGGGATACATCACTTTAAAGGACGGTATGCCCCGTAATGCACTACTTTACACCCCTTCAGATAAAGAGATCAATGGCATGCCCGCGCTGCAGAAGATACAGGGCTTAGAATCCATGGACAAACTCAAGATCGAGGTCCACACCAACGTGGACATCGACTCGCTGATAGCTTCTACCAAGGGTAAGCTCGCTTCCAAACAGATCGGTGAAGATTACTATCAGCAGGTGGAGCAGGACGAACTGCTCGAGGTGATCGAAGAAGAGATAGAGGAAGAAGAAAAGGAGGATCACCGTAAAGAGATGGAGAAGGCCATGGAGAAGAAGGACCTGGAGGACGAGCTGCAGCGGAGGATAATCGAGCACGAGATGAAAGAGAGTGAGATCGAAGAGAAGGAGATAGGTGTTTATGATATGGTGATCAAGGAGCGTAAGGGTATGTCTCCCGAGAGACCGGCCCCCTTCCTTGAAAAGTACTCTTATGAAAACTTCGTAGTCGGTCCCAACAACAAGTTCGCCTATGCGGCCGCCAGGGAGGTGAGCAGACTTCCAGGTGACACCTTCAACCCACTGTTCATAACCAGCCCGTCCGGGCTGGGAAAGACACACCTGCTGAAGGCCATAGGACGATATATCACAAAAAATCATCCCGAGCTCGCCGTCGAATACACGACCACCGCAAAATTCTCAAAGATGTCCACAGAAGGCAAGTTCAACCAGGTACGCGATGAGCTCATGGAGGTGGACGTCCTGCTGTTGGACGATATCCAGTTCCTGGCCAATAAACCTGAACTACAGGAGGACATATATTTCATATTTAACGGTATCATGGAGCGCAGGGGTCAGATAGTCCTGGCCTGCGATCGAGCTCCGGAGGAGATACCTTCTCTTCAGGACCGGTTGGTCAGCAGGTTCAAATCGGGCCTGGTCGTCGATATGCGTCCTCCGAACTTCGAGACCCGGTGCGATATCATCTCTAAGAAGATAGAACAGTACGGGGAGAACGTTCCTCATGATATAATCGAATTCATCGCGGAGAACATCGATAGCAACGTCAGGGAGATCGAAGGCACACTTAACAGGATACTCGCCTTCTCCTCGCTGTTGAAGAAGGATATCACCATGGACGTGGTCCGGGAAACCCTTGGAGAGACCGATAGTTCACCCAGGCAACGGGAAGGATCCGCGTTTTCGTTCTTACCCGGCAGGAGTTACCTGATAGAAGAGAACAAAGTACCAAGGGGTTTCAAGATACTCAAGGGCCTGTCTGTAGAAAAACCGATATACGTTTTCTCACGGATGAACCCTCAGAGGATACACCAGGATTATGGTTTGGAGGAGGTTACGATCTATTGGCTCACATCCAGGGACAGCGAAAAGTTCGAGACTTTATCTCCTAACTTGGAGAGCTTGACCTGGCACATAGAAGAGCTGCTGAAAGAAGAACCCGTCATCCTTCTCGACGGTATAGAATACCTGATCGGCCAGACTGGCTTCGATGCATCCATACAGTTCGTGCGGCACGTGGTCGATATCGTATCCGAGAAAGGATCCATATTTTTCCTGACGGTCAGTCCCCCTGCGTTAGAACGGAAACAGGTGAGTATATTGGAACGTGAGATGGAGGTGGTCCCCGATGGATGAAGATGAACGTAAGAAAGAAGTGACGCTCCAGTCGAAGGCGTTCAGCGAGTTCGAAGATGGTAAGATGCCGGCGGATCTTGTGAAGGAAGGTATATGCACGATCTCCGAGGCCCAGAAGATGTATGAACATTATATGGAGTTCAAGGAGTACGAATCGCCCGAAGATGTGATGATCGCCAAGTTGTTGACACAGATAGGGTTGATAGGGAGCCGGCTGGCCAGAGTGGAGATAAAGTTGATGAACTCGATGTTACTACCGAAAACTCATCGATGTAAGGACTGTGGGCACGAAGGTATGTACGGCGTGGGTGTGGTCTGTCAACAATGTGGTAACGTGGGTGTGCACACTCCCTCTGAATTGAACGTGGATTTGTTGAAGAATGTTCCTCGCTCGGGATTCAGACCCTGGGAAGAAGAGGAAGAATGAAGATATTTTAGAAATTTGGCACATGTAGCCATGAAGATTAAATAGTGTTTTACACAGGTACATCTAGCCTCTGATAAGAAAAAAGAGGACGCAACCATGGCCTAAGATGTTATAGCGCTGCACTATGTGCGAGGTCGCCGCTGTCGGTCCCCGGAAACAGCAGGTTGGAGGAAAATAAAAAAAGTTTGGAGTCTCCGGCGGGACACGTCAGACTTAAAATTCGGTCCCTCACACGCTGCCCCAAGATGTTGAAATAAGGCTGAAACTGCATATAGAACTGTGCACGCCTAAGCTCGAACCCCGGCAGGGTTGAGTTTCCGATTCTTAACATCTTTAGGGCCATGGTTTACACCCTCGTACGTTTATATCAATCAGGGGATACTTAATATTTTCGTCGATCGAGCAGAAAAGTTAAAAAACCCGACTCATTGGGGTATGTATGGCATGTAAACAGACCTCCTTTCAAGATTTCGAACGCAGGGAAGAGCCGCCTGAAGAAAGCATGTCAGAGGAGGAAAGGATCGACTTCATAAGGGAGCATGGGACCGAGTCCATGAGGAGAGGTTTGGACTACATACTTCAAGGCAACAAATACAAACCGAAGAAGGAGGATATGTGGGTAGAAAGACTGCATGAAGGGAAGAAGATGGTCCGCAGGATCCTTGAGATGCAGGATTGATATTGCATAATCCATGCAAAAGTGTTTTATAACAGGGCGTTAATGTCTACCTATGTATCCATTGACCACCGCTTGTTCTTTAGAAGGGGGCACCAGCGTTATCACATATGCTCTACTGATGGTAGTCGTGATATTGATAGTAGTGATCTTAGAGCAACGCAGAAGGATGAAGGATCGAGATCATTGATCTTTCTTGATCAGCGTTACCTTGTACCTTCTAGATATGGCGGCGAATATACCCACACCCGTCAGCCAGGGCGCCATGATGGCCGCGGTCAAACCTGCGTTCACCGGGATGTCTAGTACTTTGTTTCCCTTCGGGTCGTGGACTAGTATTCGTCTCGTGTTACCCTCCTCTATGGCTTGACTTATCTTCCTGATAGTTTCTTCTGCCGTAGCGAAGAACACATCTGCCTCGGGCCAACTCATCCTTGACCCGCAGTGCATGCAGAACTTAGCACTATCCGGCGTGTCCATATCGCACCTTTTACATCTCATGTTGTATCCCTATATGATGATAGAATCGGTGGTTATTAAAATTATTCACGAACCGAGGTTCTCCTCCCTATGGTCGTAAAAAAGTAAGAAAAGTGCGGAGTGATGGTGACCATTACTCCTTTTTACAATTTCTTCACTAGCGTTCAGAAATATGTAAATGCTCCCGCGTCAGAAAAATATGGGATATTTTTCCACTGGGTCGCACTTTTTCAGAAAATAAAAAAGTGCTCCCGCCGGGATTCTACTCGTAATAACTCGTTCCATTCGTTATTCCAAGCGCTCGTAAAACAAGTTTTACTCACGAACCAAGGTTCTCTTCCCTATGGTCGCAAAAAAGTAAGAAAAGTGCTCCCGCCGGGATTCGAACCCGGGTGTTCGGCTATCTCCGACCGTTGAGGTCTCGAAAGGCCGAAATGATTGGCCGGACTACACTACGGGAGCATGTTAGAAATACCTGAACGTTTTGCGACTAAATGGGAGGCCTATTAAATAATTTTCTACACCAAAATATCTTATAGGACGTCGTGCACTGCCTCCCTCGGTGTACCAAATGGAAGACCCCTTCAAATACGCCCACGAAAGGGAAGATGAGATAATATGGATGAGCCAGAACACGAACGAGTTGGAAACTACCCCCCTCATCCAGCGAGAGATAATGAACGCTGTTAAGAGCAAAAAGTATGCGCTCTATCCGCATCAAAAAGGCTTGCTCGGTATGAGAAAGACCCTGCTGAAGGATTTAGGTCTGGAAGAAGACTTCGGTGCGATCATCACCAACGGAGCCATCGAGGCGTCTTATTTCCTAACTAGGGCCATACTAGAGCCGGGAGACAACGTTATCGCGTCGGACCCGAGCTTCATGCCTATCCACCATCAGGTGAGACTGTGCGATGCTGAGATGAAAGAGATATATGTTTACAAGGATCCTTACCACATGACGGTTGACGAGGTAAACGAGGCAGTGGACGATTCCACCAAAGCCATCCTATTGATAGATCCCTTGAACCCACTGGGCTCTTCTTATACCCGGAACGAGGTGAAAGGGATATCCGAGATAGCCGAGGACAACGATCTTTGGGTCATCGACGATATCACCTATCGAGATTTCGCCTACGAACATACACTGACCACAGAGTTCGTGCCTGAAAGGACGTTCCTGATATACTCATTCTCCAAGAACTGCGGATTCGCAGGCATGCGATTGGGAGCGGTGGTCATACCCGATCACATGTTCGAAGAGATAAGCAGATGGAGATCCAATCCACTATCGGCGAACATATTGGCTCAAGTAGGTGCCAAAGTGGCATTGGAGACCAAAGATCAATGGCTTCCAAAGATGATAGAACAATCAAGAAAAAATCAGAAGATCATCAAAGAGGCCGTCGATA
>SL_8KL_010_SEDDRAFT_10004784_pt1 | contig 10796 bp, 6 predicted proteins | sample SodLakKL_010_SED_4_FD_11160 | JGI IMG/M metagenome (IMG submission 11160) | reverse complement strand
AGTATTCTGATAGCCGGGGCAACTTCTCTGCCGGAGCTGGTGACCGTTTTAAGCTCCACTATTATAGGGGCTCTTGATATTGCGGCCGGTAATATTTTTGGGAGTATTTTATTTAATCTGGCGTTACTGGCCCTGATGGATCTGGTACAGGGTTCCGGGCCTTTGATGCTGGAAGTTCATTTCAAACATATAATAAATGCTCAGCTGGGTATTTTATTGTCCGGTCTGGCAGTTCTTTTTATAATAATAAACCATTTTAATTATCTGAGCTTTTCTTTCTGGGGTGTGGGTATGGGAGGAATAGTAATAATTGCTGTTTATTTTATAGGTACCCGTTTAAATTTCCGATATGAGAAATTTAAAGCTTCAATTGACGATAAAAAAGAGCAAATTATTAATATTAATATTTCTCTGCAAAAAGTTTTAATCCGTTTTTTTGCTGCGGCTTTTGTTATTATCATCTCAGGTTCTGCTTTATCTTATTCAGCAGACCTTATAGCAGAGCAGACCGGCCTGCGGCAGAGCTTTATGGGTACAATTCTTGTGGCAGCGGCAACCTCTCTACCGGAAATGGTAACTGTTCTTTCCGCAGTTAAAATTGGAGCCTACAATATGGCAGCCGGAAATGTTTTTGGCAGTAATATTTTTAATATATTAATTCTGGGTCTCGCTGATATTGTATATAGACCTGGTTCCTTTCTGGGGGCAATTTCTCTTACCAATGCCCTGACCGCTCTTCTGGGGATTGTTTTGAGTACTATTGCCGTACTGGGACTTTTTTATCGTTCGCAAAAGAGTATTTTAAAGCTGGGCTGGGATTCAATTTCTATTTTGATAATTTATTTTTTCGGTCTGTATATTATTTTTCGGATGGGTATAGCCATATAAAACTCTTTTATATATTTCTATAAAGAGAAACATATTTGACAGGACAAAAAAATTAGATTATAATAAATATAAGTTATAAACTTAGTATTAATTATTTTGTATGTTCACAATATCTATTCTTGATCCAGTGTGGTTCGGTATTGGAATAATTCTAAAACAAATCATTTAAAGGAGTGGTTTTTAATGTCCATGTTTTGTTATCAGTGTGAGGAAACTGCCAATAATGAAGCCTGTACTATTCAGGGAGTATGTGGTAAGGATGAGCAGGTAGCCAATCTTCAGGATTTGCTGGTTTATCTGCTGAAAGGTATTTCTTTTTACAGCACACAGGCCAGTAAGCAGGGGATTGCCCAAAAAGAATTAGATGAATTTGTCACCAAAAGCATGTTTGCAACTGTAACCAATGTGAATTTTAATGCAGAGGATTTTGTAAAAAGAATTCAAGAAGCTCTGGAGTGGAGAGAAAAGATTAAAAAAGAAATAAATACAGAGGATATTGAGAATGAAGCTCCAGAAATGGCAGTCTGGACTCCGGAAACAGAAGCAGAAATTTATGAAAAATCCGAAAATGTTGGAGTTTTAGACACAGAAAATGAAGATATCCGGTCCCTGAGAGAGCTTATAACGTATGGCCTTAAAGGGCTGGCCGCTTACACAGACCATGCCTACATACTGGAGAAAGAAAATGAAGATATAACCTCTTTTATGCAGGAAGCTCTGGCAGCCACAGTTGATGACAGTCTTGATGCTGATGATCTGGTAGATTATGTACTTCGATGTGGAGAAATGGGAGTGAAGGGAATGGCTTTGCTGGATGAAGCCAATACTTCGGCTTATGGAAATCCCGAACCCACAGAAGTAGATCTTGGAGTAAAAAATAATCCGGGGATACTGGTTAGTGGGCATGATCTCAGAGATCTGGAAGAACTTCTGGAACAAACGGCCGGTACTGGTATTGATGTATATACTCATGGAGAAATGCTGCCCGCTCAATCTTATCCGGCTTTCAAGAAATATGATCACTTTGCAGGTAATTATGGCAATTCCTGGTGGAAACAAAAAGAAGAATTTGAAAAATTTAAAGGGCCCATTTTGATGACCACAAATTGCCTGGTACCTCCTAAATCTTCCTATAAAGATAGAGTGTATACCACTGGAGTTGTGGGTTTTGAGGGAATGGATCATATTTCGGATAGAGAAAACGGCAATCCCAAGGATTTCTCTCCAATAATAGAACATGCAAAAAAATGTGAAGCCCCTGAAGAACTCGAACAGGGTACTCTAATGGGCGGCTTTGCTCATGAAGCTGTACTCAATGTTGCCGATAAGGTTATAGAAGCTGTTAAAGAGGGTAAAATTCGCGAATTCTTTGTTATGGCCGGATGTGATGGTCGATTTAAGGATCGAGAATATTATACCGAATTTGCTGAGAAACTGCCGGAAGATACTGTGATTTTAACAGCGGGCTGTGCTAAATATAGATATAATAAGCTTAATCTGGGAGATATTGATGGAATTCCTCGAATTCTGGATGCCGGCCAGTGTAATGACTCCTATTCTTTGGTGGTTATTGCTCAACAGCTGGCAGAAGCATTTGACCTGGATGACATTAATGACCTGCCCATTTCATATAATATAGCCTGGTATGAACAAAAGGCAGTATTGGTGCTTCTGGCTTTACTTTCATTGGGAATAAAGGATATAAAATTAGGTCCCAGTCTGCCGGCTTTTCTGTCCGATAATGTTTTAAATGTACTGGTTGATAAATTTAATATTCAGCCCAATACCGAAGTTGAAAAAGATATGGAGGAAATGCTGGCTTAATAATTCAGTTTAATATATTAAAATTGTGTCTTTAATTTACCTGCTGTTTTTTTAAGCTGCCTGTATATACAGGCAGCTTAATCATGCTGCTGATATAAAATAAATTATTTTTGTATATAGAACAGGATCAGAGTATAAAAGGGGCTGTGTTAAAAGTGATTACCAATAAAACAGAGTATTTGCTTTTTATATTAATTCATTTAGCTGAAAAAAAAGATGAAGGCTTTATTTCATCCCGGGAAATAGCTGCTGAAGAGGGGATCCCGGTTAAATATATTGCTCAGCTGGTATCCCTGCTCGGAAAAAAAGGATGGCTGGATTCAGCCCGGGGGGTTAATGGGGGGGTTAGACTTATAGAAGAGGCTGAAGAAATTAGTGTATGGGAAGTAACCAGGCTGGCAGATAAAAATTTTAGTTTTAAAGATTGTCTGCAGGGAGGATGTGTACTAAACAAAGAGTCATGTGCTATTAGACCTTTATGGAGTAGAGTACAAAAGGAAATAAAAAGTATTTTAAAAGATAAATCAATTGCTGACCTCATAAAAGACAGACAAACAGATTATAATATCTGCTGCTGAAGGAGCCAAAGCAGCTCTGAGAGTTAATGAATATTTAAGTTAAAAAATTAAAAAATTGGGCAGGCAGCAAGTTTACTGTCTGCCTGATGTATAATATTAACTTAAGGGAAAATATAAAGAGGCAGTTTGGAAGAGTATTTTATGGGTATATTTGTTGCTGTAGTTACTTTATTATGGTATACTTACCTATAATAACAAATTATTTTTTATATTTGTAATGTATTAAGATATCAATAATCCATTGATGTTTCAGAAAGTATGAAAACATTTGTTAAAGGTATTTAGCTTTTTTTAAAATTGTGAAAAATATAAGAATATTCAATAAAAAAAGAGAAAGGAAGGAAGACCATGAAAGTATTATTTGTGGTACCGGAGTGTTATCCCTATGCCAAAACCGGCGGCCTGGCCGATGTAATGTCCACCCTTCCTGAAATTTTAAGCAAAAAAGGCATTAATACAGCTGTGGTAATGCCCAATTATGGTGATATTCCTTATTATTTTAAAAAAAAGATGGAGAGAAGAGCAGACTTTAAAGTAAATGTGGGCTGGAGAAAAAAGAATTGTACTGTTTATTTAATTGAACATAAAAACATAAAATTCTTTTTTATCAGTAATGAACATTATTTTGAGAGAGAAGGTCTTTACGGACATGGAGATGATATTGAACGTTTTACTTTTTTTAATAATGCTGTCCTGGAAATGATACTCCAGCTGGACGAGATACCTGATATTATTCACTGTCATGAATGGCAGACGGCTTTGATAAGTATTTATTTAAAAAATAAATATAATGAAAATGCTAAATTTAAAGATGTAAAAACAGTTTTTAGTGTTCATAATTTAATGTATCAGGGAATTTTTCCATCCCATGTTCTTGAAGATGTACTGGGACTTGACGGCAGCTTCTTCACTCCAGAAGAACTGGAGTATTTTGGGAATATAAACCTTTTGAAAGGTGCACTGAAGTATTCAGATTTTATTATCACCACCAGTCCCAGCCTGGCAGAAAAACTGAAAACTCCTGAATATGGAGGACCTCTCTGCCACTTCTTTCAAGAGAAAGAAGACAGGCTTTTGGGAATTGTCAATGGTGTTGATCATCAGCTGTTTAATCCACAGCGGGATCCCCATATATCATTTCATTATGATAGAGAGGTAAGTGCGGTTGAAGAAAAAAGGAAAAACAAACTCTACTTTCAGAGGCTTTTTTCCCTTCCCGAAAAAAAAGAAATTCCGATGATGGTTATTATATCAAATTTAAAAGCCAATAAAGGTTTTAAACTGGTGCTTAATAGTATACCTGAATTAATGAAATTTGATTTACAGCTGGTTGTTCTGGGAGTTGGAGATGAAGAATTTGAACAGGGTTTTAAAGCGGCTGCCTGGGAAAACCCCCTGAAAATTTCTACCCATATTACTTTTAATGAAGATCTGGCCCGAAAACTTTATGCCTCGGGAGATTTTTTTCTCCAGCCTTCCCGTGAAGAGCCCTGTGGTACAGGACCATTAATCGCAATGCGTTATTTAACCGTTCCAATCATCCGCCAAACTGGAGGCTTAAGTGAATATATCACCAGTTTCACCAATGATCCGGAGCGGGGAACAGGTTTTGTTTTTGAAAAATATGAGAAAGATGATTTTTTAAAAACTGTTGGTTCTGCTTTGTCCTGTTATAAAAGACAACAGGAGTGGGAAAAAATTATTAAAAATATTATAAATAATAATTACTGCTGGAATCAGTCAGCTGCTGAATATATAGATATATATAATAAACTGCAGAAAAATAGGGCTTCTGCTGATTGACTGATCAAAATATAAATTTAAAATAAATTTATCTTGACAGATCAGCCGAAATGTTTTATTATATATATAAATACATTAAATCTATAAAGATTAAGTATAATGATATAAAATACCTAACAAATCTTGACAGGAAAGATGTAGTTGTGATAATATAATAAAAAATTTATATATAATTTAATAATATTTCCTTATCAAGAGAGGTGGAGGGACTGGCCCGATGAAGCCCGGCAACCGGCAGTATCATTTATATACTGTGAGGTGCTAAATCCTGCAGGACTGGAATCCTGAAAGATAAGAAGAGTTCCGGATCAAAGACCTCTCCTACTTTCAGGAGAGGTTTTTTATTATAAAAAAACTCATAAATAAAAGTAGACACCATTTTACGGCTGGAATAAAAAAACAGGAGGTAATAATAATGGAAAAAAATTTTAAAAATAATGAGTATGGTTTTGACACACTTCAGCTTCATGCAGGACAGAAGCCTGATCCGGAAACCGGTTCCAGAACTGTACCTATTTATCAGACAACATCGTATGTTTTTGAGGACACCGATCATGCCGCACGCCTGTTTGCTCTGGAAGAAGAGGGGAATATTTACAGCCGGATAATGAATCCCACAAATAATGTAATGGAAGAACGAATAGCGGCTCTGGAAGGAGGAGTAGGTGCACTGGCTGTATCATCCGGAATGGCTGCAGAAAATATTGCCTTAACCAATATTACCCGGGAAGGACAGGAGATTGTGAGTGGAAGTTCAATATATGGGGGTACTTTTAATTTGTTTAAACATACTTTCCCCAAACTGGGTATAGAAGTAAAATTTGCAGATTCCACTGCTCCGGAGAGTTTCAAAGAAAAAATAACGGAGAATACCAGAGCCCTGTATGTAGAAACTATTGGCAATCCTCAGCTGGTGGTGCCTGATTTTGAAAAACTTGCTGAGATAGCCCATAATGCAGGCATTCCTCTGGTTGTTGATAATACATTTGCCACTCCCTATCTGTGTAAACCTTTTGAATATGGTGCAGATATTATAATTCATTCTACTACAAAATACATTGGAGGACACGGTACCTCAATTGGAGGTATAATTGTTGACAGCGGCAGTTTTGACTGGACGAATGGTAAGTTTCCGGAGCTTACTCAGCCTGATCCCAGCTATCATGGACTGGTTTATACCGATCACTTTGGGGAAGCGGCTTTTATTGCCAAAGCCAGGGTTCAGCTTTTAAGAGATTATGGCAGCTGTTTGAGTCCTTTTAACTCATTTTTATTCCTGCAGGGTCTGGAAACATTGAGTTTGAGAATGGATAAACACAGCACTAATGCTCTGCAGGTTGCTGAATTCTTAAAAGATGATGACCGGGTCTCGTGGGTAAATTATCCCGGTTTGTTTGACCATGATACTCATGAGATGGCTAAAAAGTATCTGGATAAGGGATTCGGGGGGATGATCACCTTTGGTATCAGAGGAGGCAGAGAAGCAGGAATTAAGTTTATTGAAAACCTTGAGTTAATCTCCCATCTGGCCAATGTTGGAGATGCAAAATCTCTGGCAATTCACCCGGCCAGCACCACACATCAGCAGCTCAGTGAAGAAGAACAGCGCAGCTCGGGAGTCCTGCCGGATATGATACGTTTGTCAATTGGGATCGAAACTGCTGAGGATATAATATCCGACCTTGACAGAGCCCTGGCTAAAATATAAAATAGGTGAATATAGTATAGTTTACCGGATTTCAGGATTTGTTTGGTGTTTTTTTACAGTATATTTATACCTGTAATTGCTGGCTGTCAGGATATAAAAAATGAATTTCATTTTTGATTTGCTTTTATTTTGATTTCTGTTTTTCAAAAACAGCATAAATTACTGAAAAATACAATTTGACTGTGGGAGGTGAAGAGAGATGCCGATTAAAATTCCCAATGATCTGCCGGCTGTTGAAACTTTGCAGCAGGAGAATATCTTTGTTATGCCTGAAGAACGGGCCTTAAGTCAGGATATTCGAGCTTTGAAGATTCTTTTCTTAAATCTGATGCCGACCAAGATTGTAACTGAGACTCAGATACTAAGGCTGTTGAGTAATTCTCCTCTTCAGGTTGATGTTGACCTGCTGCACCCGGAAACTCATGAATCCAAAAATACTTCTAAGGCTCATTTGATTAAATTTTATGAGACCTTCCAGGAAGTTAGAGACAGAAAATATGATGGTTTAATTATTACCGGTGCCCCGGTGGAACATCTTCCTTTTAGAAAAGTAGATTACTGGGATGAGTTAAAGGATATTATGGAATGGAGCCTGCATAATGTTTTTTCCACCCTTCATATCTGCTGGGGAGCTCAGGCCGGTTTGTATTATCATTACGGAATTGACAAGTATACTCTTGAAGAAAAATTAAGTGGTGTTTTTCGCCATAAAATAAACAAAAAACACAAAAAACTGCTTAGGGGATTTGATGATGAATTTTTTGTTCCGCATTCCCGATATACTGAGATTAGAAAAGCAGATATCATTAAACACAGCAGGCTGGAATTACTGGCGGAATCTGAGGAAGCGGGAGTACACATCGTTTCAAGGAAGGATGGCCGTCAGATTTTTCTAACCGGCCACTCTGAATATGATGCTCTTACCTTAAAAAAGGAATATTTAAGAGATAAAGAAAAAGGAGAAGATGTACCAATCCCTAAAAATTATTTTCCCGATGATGATCCCTCACAAAAACCGATTGTTCGCTGGCGGGGTCATGCCAATCTGCTGTTTGGAAACTGGTTAAATTACTGTGTTTATCAGGAAACACCTTATGAACTTGAAAAAATTGAAAAAAACATTAAAAGTTCTGTTTTTAATGGAATTAATTCCCGTAATTAATATTTTAATCATTATTTATCCAGAAGTTTGGTTTTTCAGACAATTTGCTGCTTTGAAAGGCGGCAAATTGAGCCAAAAAATTTTGAAAAAAATATATATTTTTAAAAAAGTACAGCTGTTTTTTTAATATATGATATAATCAAATTTTGTCTAAAATTTACTTTAATAATGAGGTGGGCAGATGATTGTTTACTGTGAGCTGGAACTTAGACTTCCTATGGCCCGTTCTCTAAAAGACAAGAGGAGTATTCTGAAAAGTCTCAGTCAGAAGCTGGATAATAAATTTAATATTGCTCTGGCAGAAATGGACAGCAATGATCTGTGGAAAACATCGTTACTGGGTATAGTATCTGTCAGCAGCAGCAGGGCTCAACTTGAAAGCACAATAAACAGGGTAATAGATTTTGTGGACGATTTTTCAGGGGTCATGCTGGTGAATTATACTCTGGATTATTATTAAACTGTATTAACTGAATATTTGAAGTATAAAAAATTATGCTGTGAAAAAATACAGCTGTTTTAATACAGCTGTATTAAAAAATATTAAAAAAAATCGCTTTCCCTGCTGAAAAGGCAGGAATATTAAAAGATAGATAGAATTATAATGATAGGTACTTATTTTATCTACATAGATGAGGAGGTTCAGAAAATGAGGCAGAAATTAATCCCATTTTTTGTTCTTATTTTGCTGATTACAATTTTATTTACATATTTTAATAACTCTAAAGCACAGGATATAAATATTATATACAATAATGAAAATGTTAATGAAAAGCTTGATCCTCTTGAAATAGAGGGTGAAATACTTGTCAGAGCCTCCTCACTGGCTGAAATATTTGATCTGGAATTAAGATGGATTCACCATCTTAATACCCTGGAGCTAAAAGCTGATGAAATCGAGATAAAAATGATGCAGCACAGTCCTCTGATGCAGATTGGTAATCAAACCAGAGTTACTTCAACGGGTTTACTTGATATAGAGGGCAGCAAATATATACCATTTCAGCCTCTGCTGGAAGGACTTGGTTTTTTAATTGAGTTTGAAGTGGAGGATAAAAATTTCAAAATAAATCAGCCTTCTACAGTAATTCAGGAGATAAGATGGGCGGATGATAAACAGGAAATAATAGTTGAAATGGATGAACTGAGCCCTTATCGGATTAAGAACACAGCTGAGCCGGAAAAACTGGTACTGGAGATCGAGGATGCTGTTTTAAGTGATGAATTTGAGGATAATGTTTCAGATAAAAATTTTTATGTTCGATTTAACAGAGTCGAAAATGAAACAGCACTTCAAATGAGCATTGTCAGCCGGTATCCGATCCCTTTTCATCGGGATGGCAATGTTTCGGAAGGAGAGGGCAGGCTTAAATTGTCGTTTTTACCGACAATTGATAATATTATCTGGCAGGATAATAGACTTCAAATCCTGGGAAATGGGGATCTGGGGGATCCGGAGATGTTTTATCTGGATAATCCTCAGCGGCTGGTACTGGATTTTCCGCAGGTTATGGTTACTGAATTTGAAAAAGAAGCTCTGGAAGCACCATTTATTGATAATATTTCAGTTAGCCAGTTTTCCCATGATCCTCTGATTATGAGGGTTGTTCTGGAGATTGAAGAAGATAAATATTTTAATCGTGTATATAATGGAGAAAAAGACCGCCTGGTATTTCAAACAGTTGAGGAGACCCGGCTTTATAATTTAACTCAGGACAGCAGAAGTATTATTTTTGAAACAGATAGAGAAGTGGCCCCCGATATATTCACTCTGCAGGATCCGGCCCGCCTGGTGGTTGATCTTTTTAACACGGAGAGATCAAAGGGAATACCAGATCAAAAAGCTGTAAAAAATGATCTGGTGAAGCAAATTCGTACATCTCGATTTCAGGATGATCGGGTGCGAATTGTGGTTGATCTGGAGGACATTACAGGGTTTAATATGATACAGAGCAGTAGAAATGGTTTTTTTCAGTATGAGATTATGTTATCCAACGGGGTTAGAGATATATTTATTGAAGATGGTGATAATTATACAGATGTTCAGGTAGCTCTGGAGGGAAAAGCCCGTTATGAAATTGAAGAACACAGGGCCGGACAGGAGATAGAGATAATAATCTGGGGTTTAGATGATATACCTGAACAGACGCAGCCGGAGCTTAAGGGACTCGTTAATGATATTGAAATAACTCAACTGGATGATGAGAGAAGCAGTATTCTTCTCCATATGGATGATTACAAAGATTTTGAAGTAAATTCAATTGAAAAAGATGAAATAATATCTCTTTCCTTTTCCGATAGAGAAATTGCAGCCGGGGAAAGAGTGGTTATAATTGATCCCGGACACGGAGGATTTGATCCCGGTGCTGTCGGCCCTTCAGGTTTAACCGAAAAAGAGGTTGCTCTGGACATTTCATTGAAATTATATGATTTTATCTCCGATCGGGTTGATGATGTTGTTTTAACCAGAACTGAAGATAAATTTATTTCTTTAAGAGAAAGAGTAAGAATGGCCAATCAGAAAGAAGAGGGTGTTTTTGTTAGTATTCATGCCAATGCTTCCACAAGAAGCAATTCAGAGGGGACAGAAACCTTTATTGCTCCAAACAGTGGGACTCCGAGTTTAATATTGGCCCGGGATATACATAAGGAGCTTGTAGCCGGGATTGGACTTACTAACCGAGGAATCAAGAGGGATAATTTTTATGTTATCAGGAATACTGAAATGCCGGCCGTTCTGGTGGAAGTAGCTTTTCTTTCCAATCCCCATGAAGAATCCCTCCTCTCAACTGATCGCTTTCGTCAGGATGCGGCGGAAGCAATTGGTCGGGGG
>SL_8KL_010_SEDDRAFT_10004783_pt1 | contig 10799 bp, 14 predicted proteins | sample SodLakKL_010_SED_4_FD_11160 | JGI IMG/M metagenome (IMG submission 11160) | reverse complement strand
CGGAGGACCCCGGGCAGGCGGGCAAGGGGCAGGCGTCTACCATGGTGCGCATGTTGAAGGGGTGACGTGGTAGCCCGGCGCATGACGGGCAGCAAGCTCACCCGTGCCCGCCCCCTGATCGCACAGGTGCAGGCCGGTAACGTGTACCTCGTGGAAGGGGGCTGGAACAGCGCCCTGCTCCGTGAATGGGACGCGTGGTCTGCCACCGATGGCGAAACGGACGATCAGGTGGACGCCGGGGCGGACGCGTACGATGAGCTCGTGAACCATACGCAATCCCGCCCGCGCGTGCGGGTGGCGTAGGAAGGAGGCAGCATGTTCAAGGCGCTAACCAATCAGCTCCAGCAGCGCACCGCCCGGGGGCGCCTGCAGGCGGCACCGCCAGCCCGGGCCGGCGGTGCGGGAAAGTCCATGCTCGGCGGTGGTGCCCCTGCGGGCGGTGGCGTGGCGGGCACTTCGCCCACTCGGTACAACGACCTCGTCCGGGAGGCGTACGTCCGCAACGTGGTCGGCTACCGGGCCGCGCGGCTGGTGGCCCAGACCGTGGCGGCGTTGCCGCTGCTGGAGCGCCGTGGGACGGAGGATCACGATGAAGGGCCGCTGCTGGCCAAGCTGAACCGCCCCAACCTGTCCCACACCCGCTCCACGTTCCTAGAGACGCTGGTGCTGTACCTGCTCTACGGTGGCGACTCCTTCCTGTTGGGCCGGGGCGTGTACGAGGGCCGGGAGCCGGAGGAACTGTGGCCGCAGATGCCGCCGAGTGTGGAGCTTGTGACGGCGCGGGGCTACCCGATGCCCACCGCGTACAAGGTACGCACCGGGGGCGGCAGCCCGGAGCGGTTTGAGGTGGATCTTGTGACCGGGCGCTGCGATATCCTGCGGATCACGCACCCGCACCCCGCGGGCGACCTTACGGAGCGCGGCGTGCCCGCACTGGGGCCAGCGGCGGGGCGGGTGGACCTGCACAACGCCGGCACCGCGTGGAACTACTCCGTCCTGCGCCGCGGGGGCCGCCCGTCCGGGGCCTTCGTTCACGAGGAGGAGCTGGACGACGAGCAGTTCGAGCACCTGCGGGAGGAGGTAGACCGCATGGTGTCCGGTGCCGATCAGGTGGGCCGCCCGCTGGTGCTGGATGGCGGGCTCAAGTGGGAGGACCTGTCCGCCAGCCCGCATGACATGGATTGGCTTGAGGGCCAGCGGGACGCGGCGCGGGATATAGCCCTGGCGGTGGGTGTGCCAGCCCAGCTCGTGGGCATCCCGGACTCCCAGACGTACAGCAATTACCGGGAGGCGCGGCTGGCCCTGTACGAGGACACGGTGCTACCGATGGCGGACCACCTGTTGGCGAGCTTGAGCCAGTGGTTGGCACCTGTGATGGGCCTGGAGCCAGGGCACCGGTTGGCGGTTGACGTTGACAACGTGCCGGCCCTGTCCGTGCGGCGTGAGCGGTATTGGGAGAAGGTGGAATCCTCCACGGTGCTCACCATTAACGAGAAGCGGGCGGAGCTGGGCTACGACCCAATCGCTGGCGGGGACGAGCTTTACGAGGCGCCCAACAAGGTGCCGTTGTCCATGCTGGAGGATGGTATTGGGCTGGATGCCGCTGGCGGGGATGCCGCCGGGCTCCTGCCCGGGGGCGAGGAGCCCGCGGACCCGTCCGCTGCGGTGCGCCGGGTGCTGGAGGACATGGACGCCGGGGAGCTGGATCAGGATGAGGCCGTGGGGGCGCTGGCGGAGGCGCTGGGCGTGGCCCGGGATATCGCGGAGGCCCTGCTGGAGGAGGCTGACCAGCGTACCAGCGCCAACCGTCAAGCATCCCGCTCGCTGGCCCGTGCCCGCAACCGGTTGGAGGCCGTGAAGTAATGGGCAAGCTCCTGTTCGGGCGCAACGAGGATTCCCTGCACCGCACCCAGCAGCGGCGCATCGGCAGTCACCGCCGGAAGATGCGTGAGGTACTGCGCAAGGGGCTGGAGGACGCGTACGAGGCGGCGGCGCGGAGCGTGGAGAATGACGGGGATGCAGGGGCCGCGGGGCGCCGGGCGCTGGAGGTGTTGGAACGGGAGGCGCGGGACCCGGTGCTGGCGGAGTACGAGAGCACGGTCAGGGAGGCGTCGGACCGGCTGGCCAAGGCAGCGCGGCGCCGCCGGCAAGGCAAGTCCTACCGCGGTTGGGGCCGGCACAGGAAGGATGAGGCCAGTGCGGTGGAGCGTGCGATCGATACCTGGCTCGCCACCCATGCGGCGGAGCGGATCACCAACATCGAGGACACCACGCGGGGGCAAGTGCGCCGCATCGTGTCCCGGGCACGCCGAGACGGGGAGGGGGTGCAGGATATCGCCAAGCGTGTCCGCGACGTCGGCCCGCAGTTCTCCCGCTACCGCTCCCAGATGATCGCGCGCACGGAGACCCTTGCCGGGTGGATGGGCGGGGAAGCCGCCACCGCCAAGCAGATGGTCCCGGACATGGGCAAGGAGTGGATCAATGGGGGCGATGATCGGGTACGCGGGGACCCGGGCGGGCGCTGGGCGGACGCGGATTACAGCCACTATCATATCCACGGGCAGGTCGTGGGCATGGATGAACGCTTCGACGTGGACGGGGAGCTCCTGGACCACCCCGGCGACCCGGGCGGCAGCGCGGCGAACGTGATTAACTGCCGTTGCGTGTTAGGGTATGTGGAGCAGGATTAACGGACCGTGTGTTTACAACTCCCCGTTCATGCAGTAGTTTGGCGGTGGTATTCTAGGGGGCCTGAACTATGGGCACGAAGAATCAAGACGATTGGATGGCGCAGTGCGTGCCGGAGAAGATCGGCGAGGGGTACGATTACGACCAAGCGGTAGCGGTGTGCCTGTCCATGTACGAGGAGAACCAGGGCGGGGAAGGCAGCGGCGACCAGCCCCAGCCCGGCGACAGCAACCCGGACGGGCGCCAGCCCCCGGGAACCATCAGTACGCTTCAGGATAGCAAGGGGGCCACGGTGCGGGCTTTCTCACACAGCAAGGGCGGCCAGCAAGGGCGCACAAAGGACGCCAGCGGGGAGCGCAAGCTTGTGGATTTTCCGCTGGACGTGAAGCAGGCCAAGGCCAACGATAGCGGCGACGTGGAGTTCGAGGGCTACGCCAGCGTCTTCGGCGTGGTGGACTCCGACCTAGATGTAATCGCTCCGGGCGCGTTCAGCGAATCGCTGAAGCAGTGGCGGGAGGCCGGGCGCATGCCCCCGCTGCTGTGGCAGCATGATTGGGCGAACCCGATTGGGCGGTACGATGAGATCCGGGAAGACGAACAGGGCCTGTACGTCCGCGGGCGCTTGTTCGTTGGCGATATCCCCGCGGCCCGCCAAGCGGCCCGCCTGATCCAGGAACGCGCTATCGACGGCCTGTCCATCGGCTTCATGCCGCAGCCTCCGGTCACCATGGACGAGTACACCCTGGTCCGCACGTTCTTCAAACTGGATCTCCTGGAGGTATCGGTCGTCACATTTCCGGCGCTGGAAGTGGCCCGGATCGATGCCGCCCGGGAGGCCAGCAAGCAGGCCGGCAACAAGCAGGCCGAGCAGGCCGGGGAGGGCGGCAACGACGCCGCGATCCAAGCCGGCGACATCCCGCGACTGGAGACCTTGGCGGAGGCCGAGGCCCTGCTCCGGCGTGCGGGGTTCAGCAAAAACGCGGCCACGCGCTACGTATCCGGGCTCCGGAACCTAGTGGCCGCGGAAGACAGTAGCTCCCGGGGTGAGCCCGGGGAGGAAGGTAACGGCGAGGAGTTGGCCAAGCAGCTCCACGCCATTGCAAGCAAGCTCACCACGGGAGGAAATAACCATGAGCACGCATGATGTGAAGCAGGCGGTCGACGAGATGGGCCGCGCCTTTGAGCAGTTCAAGAGCTACCACGACGAGGCCCTTGGGCAGAAGGCGGATCAGTCGCACGTTGACGCGCTGGTGAAGGAGGCGCAGGAGAAGGCCAACGCTGCGGTTAGCGACCTGTCCGAGAAGCTGGACAGCAAGGCCGGCGAGCTGGCGGCCCTTCGCGCTGCGGTGCAGCGGGGCGTCGGGCAGGCCGGTTCGGACATGGGTCTGGACCCGGAAGCCAAGGCGCGGAAGTTCGAGGGCATCACCGGGCAGGAGGAAGGCGCCCTAACCCCGGACGCCGTCACTGATTACGCCAAGGCGTTCAGCGGCTACCTCCGCCGCGGCGAGGCCATGCCGGCCGAAGTGGCCAAGGCCATGCAGGTCGGCCGGGACCCGGAAGGTGGCTTCTGGGTGGAGCCGGACACGGACGGGCGGATCGTCAGCAAGATCTACGAGACGTCTGCCGTGCGCCAGGTGGCCAACGTCACCACCATTGGCACCGACGCGCTGGAAGGCCCGCTGGACCTAGATGAGCCGGACTCCGGCTGGGTCGGCGAGACGGAGGACCGCCCGGATACCCGCAGCCCGCAGGTTGGTAAGTGGCGCATCCCGGTTCATGAGCAGTACGCCCAGCCGCGGATCAGCCAAAAGATGCTCGATGACGCCATGGTGGACGTCGAGCAGTGGCTGGAGGACAAGGTCGCGCGCAAGCTGGCCCGCGGGGAGAACCAGGCGTTTGTCAAGGGCAACGGCAGCAACAAGCCGCGCGGGTTCCTGTCCTATGACCTCGGCGACCCCGATGGCACCAACTGGGAGCGCATCCCGTACGTGGAGACGGGCGCGGACGGTGCGTTCAGCACCTCCAACGGCAGCGGTGGCGACGTGCTGATCGACGCCATCTATGGCCTCAAGGAGGAGTACCGTACCAACGCCACGTGGGCCATGAACCGCAGCGTGGAGGCGGAGGTGCGCAAGCTGAAGGACGGTCAAGGGAACTACCTCTGGCAGCCGGACTTCAGCCAGCGCAACGGCAGGGCTATCCTCGGAGCGAACATCATTAACTTCGAGGACATGCCGGGCATTGCCTCCGACTCGCTGTCCATTGCCGTGGCGGACTGGGAGGAGGCGTACCAGATCGTGGACCGGGTGGGTATCCGGGTGCTCCGCGATCCGTACACCGGCAAGCCCTTCGTGAAGTTCTACACCACCAAGCGCGTCGGCGGTGGTGTGGTGAACTTCGAGGCCATCAAGCTCGTCAAGTTCGCTGCTTAAAGCGGCGTCGGTACTGGCCCGGGGCACGTGCCCCGGGCTGCCTAACAAGAGGGCAAGGTTATGACTCAGCGGGATATCCACACCAACATCGATAGCGCACTGGCCATCAAGCCGGACCAGTACGCCAGCGGGGAAACCAACAGCGAGGGCGCTGTGGACCTGCAGGGGTACGGCTCCGCCGCGATCCGCGTCGTGGTGGGCGCTGTGGACACGGCAGGCGTCACCATTAAGGTCCAGGAGCGGGACAGCGAGTCCGATGACTGGGCCGACGCGGACGACGATCACCTGCAGGGCAGCAACGCCCGGGAGCTGGAGAGTGACGACGCGGAGAGCGTGGTCGAGATGGGGTACACCGGCTACAAGCGGTATATCCGCGTGCTCGCGGATGCCAGCACCGGCGACGCCCACCTTGCCGCCGTGGTTGAGCGCGGGCACCCGGGCGTGCGTGTAAGCAAGGAGGACTAATCCATGCCCAAGGTCCGCTTCAAGCGTAACTTCAAGTACGCGCTGGACGGCGTGGACGTGGTGACTTACCCGGCCAACACCGCCCGGGACGTGCCGGACGCGGTTGCCCGCTCCGCCGTGCGTCAAGGCGCGGCGGAGATGGTGCAGGAGGGTGCCGCCACCGCCAAGGGCGGGGCATCCAAGGGCACCGCCACCAACCGTTCCACCGGTGCCCAAACCAAGGCCAATCAGGGCGCCAGCGGCGGAGGTCGCAAGGTAGAGGAACAGGGAGGGACGTAAGTGTCCATCCTGCAGCCAAGGGGCCATGAGCTGGTCGAGGGTGGAAACCTCGACCAGCTCGACCAGTACAAGCAGGAGGCCGCGGCGTGGGCGGTGGCGCCGGAGGACGATCCGGCGCTGCCCGGCATGCTGCGGCTCGCTGCGGGGGTGGTGGAGCAGCGCACGGGCCGGGGGCTGGTGCCCCGGGAGGTGTGCTGGCTGTACGACGCCCACGAACCCCGCCCCGGGGCGGGCACGTCCTGGCAGACAGCGCCGTTGCACCCGCTGAACTACTGGGAGCCGGGCGGGGAGTTACGGGTGCCGTGGCCCGCCGTGAGCGAGGTGGTGCAGGTGGAGGTACGCACGGGGCCGGATACGTACGACGCTGTGCCGGGCGAGCACTACGTTGTGCGCATTGATGGTCCGCGCCGCCCGGCCCGGGTGGTGGCGCCGCCTACGGTGCCGTGGCTGCCGCCGTATGAGGCGGAAGGTGCATACCGCGTGACGGCCAAGCACGGCCCGCAGGAGGGGGAAGACCTACCCGCGGACCTCAAGGGCGCCATGTTCCAGCTCCTGTCTTACCTCTACGAGCACCGGGGCTGCGACGCTCACGATGCGTGGAGGCGTAGCGGGGCCGCCGCCATTGCCCCGCGCGCCGCGCGTAGCGTCACCGGGAGGGCTGGGTAATGCCCTGTGACGTAGGCCCCGGGGATCTACGCTGGCGGGCCACCTGTAAGCGCCGTCAGCAGGTGGCGGACGGCACCTCCTGGAAGTGGGAGGTGTCGGAACTGCCGCCCGTGCCAGCCCTGTTCCGCAGCGTTAGGCCGGAGCCCGTGGCCGGGCGGGACCGGGAGCACGAGCACCGGGTGGCGGAGCTGGTGGTGCGCCATGGCACGGACATGCAGTTCGACGATATGGTGGCCATTGACGGGCAGGAGCGGGACTACCGGGTCATCGGTGTGGAGCACCCGTACCGGGGCCGCTACCGCCGTTGGATGCGCGTCCACCTCGCGTGGCCGCGTACGAACGAGGAGTAGCCATGGGTCGCCGGCACAACAGCACCAAGCAGCTTCTGCAGGCGTTCAAGGATGGGGCACAAAAGAACGTGTCGGAAGCGGCCCGGGTCCTGCAGGGGGAGGTACGAAAGAAGCTCCGCGGGCCGCGTAGCGGGCGCACGTACCCGGTGCCGGATACCCAGCAGACCTATACCGCTTCCGCCCCCGGCGAGCCCCCGGCACGGCGCACCGGGGAACTCGCAAGGAGCTACCAGACGCACGAACCGATGAGTGGCACGCCGGAGGCGTACGTGGGCACGGACTCCCCGTACGCGCTACCGCTGGAGAAGGGGACGCGGCGAATGGCCGCGCGTCCGCACTTCCGCCCCGCGGCGAAGGAGAACCTGCAGCGGTTGCACCGGATCATGACCCGCAAGGTGGAACCATGACGGAGCCGGAGGACATCGAGGAGACCCTAATCGCAGCCCTGCGGGAGGACGCGGCCCTGCGGGAGCTACTGGCCCCGTCGCCCCTGCACAACGATGCTACGCCCGGGGTATGGGAGGCGTGGGCGCCGGAACAGCAGGCGGAACCATACCTGACGTTGGTAGGGGACTACGCCCCGGCGGAGACCCCGTGGGCGCTGCGTACGGGCACGGTGGACGTGCATATCTGGGACCGCGGCCCGGGGTACAGCAACGCCCGCAAGATCCGCGACGCAGTGTTGCAGGCGCTGGATCGCAGGACGTTCGGCAGCCAGCGCACCGGGTACAGCATACGGGTATTCGCGGGCGCGGACGCCCCCGTTAGCGAAGACCAACCGGGTCAGGTACACTGGCTCCAAGCGTTGGATGTAAGGTACTGGCGGCAGGCCGATTTGGAGGCAATGAGCAATGGGTAACAACGCAAAAACAGGGTCGCTCCGTAAGGAGTCGCTGCGGAACTTGCTGGTGGACGCCGGGGCCGTGTACCTGAATTACGGCGAGGAGGATGAGCGGCTGCTGGGGGCCACCCAAGGCGGCGCGTCCTTCAACGTGGAGCAGGAGGTCCGGGAGATCGAGGTGGACGGTGCCCGCGGCCCGATCAAAGGCGGTCGGCGCGTGGTGGAGGAGCATGCGCGGATCACCGTGAACCTCATGGAAATGACGCCGGAGAACCTGGAGATTGCCCTGTTCGGCGCCGAGGCCTCGGACAACGGCAGTGATGGGGGCAAGAAGGTCACGCGCAGCATCAGCACCCCGGGGGACAGCGCATACTTTAAGAACATCGCCCTTGTTGGGGATATCGCGGGCAGCAGCGAGCCCGCAATCTTCCTAATCAAGAACGCCATGGCGGATGGCAACTTCGAGCTGACCACCGAGGACCAGGACGAGGCGGCGGTGGAGGTGCAGTTCACCGCGCACTTTGACCCGGAGGCGCTGCACGAATCCCCCTGGGAGATCCGCATGCCGGCGCTCACGGAGGATGACGGCAGCGACAACGGCGGGGAGGACTAATGGCACGCGCTACCATCCGGGACCTCAATGCAGGGGACGTTATCGACCTTGCCGATATCCTCGCGGAGTGCTGGGATCACCTCGACTTTTCGCTGGTGCAGCAAGCCCAGCAACAGTCCACTGCGGGCGATGCGTCCCTGCGAATGCAAGTCGGCCAACATATCGTCGGCGTAGCGCTCAAGCACGCACGGGAGCCGCTGGTGTGCCTTGTGGCGTCCCTGTACGAGGAGGACGTGGAGGCCCTGCGGAAGCGGCCCCCGACCGCGATCCTGGACGCGCTGGAGGCCGTGCTGGATTCCCAGGAGGGGCGGGATTTTTTCGAGAAGGGGCGGTCGCTGCTGGGGACCGCGGGGCGTACCTAGATTTCGTTGCTCGCCGTTACGGATGGGGACCCGCGGAGCTTGCCCGGGTGCCCATCCGGCATTGGTGCCCCATGCGGGAAAGTGGCCGCCGTGCTGAGGTGGAAGAGTGGAAAGAGGTACGTCGCGGGCACGTTCTTACAGCCTACCTCCTGGGCGCCTTCCCGAAGATGCAGTGGAGCAAGGCGCTGGAAAAGACCGGGCTAGGGGTAGGTGGCAGCGGTAAGCAGCAGGCCCCCAGCAAGCGCCAGGCCCGCCGCAGTAAAGAGGACATATTAGCCCGGGCGGATCGGATCAGGAGGGCGGACCTTGGCATTTGAGCTCTTTAACGTCGTTGGCCGCCTAGCGCTGGACGGGCACGATGAGGTCGTATCGGGCCTCAATGAAATCGATCAGGGGGCGGAGCAAACCCAAAACGGGTTCGATCAGCTAGCGGACGGGATCGAATCCTCGGGCCAGCGTATATCCAGCGCTGGCGACACCCTTTCTAAAACTGTTACCGGGCCGCTGGCTGCTGTGGGGGCGGCGGCGACGGGCCTGGTGTCCAATTTTGCCGGTGCGGCGGATGAGGTCGAAAAGACCTCGCAGATGCTCGGCATATCCGGGGAACGATATCAGGAAATCGAGTACGCACTGGGGCAGATTGCCGGGATGGGTGCCCCGGAGGCGCAGCGTTCGCTTGAGCGACTGAACCAGACGGTTGCGGAGGCCCAGCAGGGCAGTGACAGCGCGACCCAAGCGCTGCAGGACTTGGGGTTCAGTCAGCAGGAGATTGCCGACGGCGCCATTGATACGGAGGAGGCGTTCAACCGGGCAATCCAACAGATCGAGAACGCTGGGTCGCAGTCTGAGGCCACTGGCGCCGCGATGGAGTTGTTCGGGCGCCGTACCGGGCGGCAACTAGCCCCGGCGCTGCGGGAATCGGAGCAAGCGTTTAACGACGTTGCGGAGTCAATTCCGCACGTGTTCACCGAAGAGCAGCGGGAAGCCGCCGCTGCGTTCAACGATCAGTGGGACGACACAACGCGCACCCTGCAAGGGGTGGGCTACGAGGTGGCGGAGGCCCTGCTCCCGATCATCGAGAGCTTCACCGAGTGGCTGGAGCAGGACGGGGCGGAGGCCCTGGAGCGCTTCGCGGACCGGATTATCGGGCTCGTGGAGGGTTTTAGGTCCCTTCCCGGCCCGGTGCAAAGCGCGGTCGTCAAATTTACCCTATTTGCCGGTGCCCTTGGCCCGGTCCTGTCCATTGTGGGCCGTGTGCTCGGCCCTGTGGGCCGTTTAGTGCGCCTGCTGGGCAACCTGCGGGGTGCTACAGTCGCCGCTACAGTGGCGAAAGCGGCCCTTGCTGCCCCGTTTGTGAAGTTCCTCGCCATCGGCGCAGCGGTGGCCGCGGCGGTCTATGGGGTTTATCAGGCGCTTCAGCAGATCAGCGCGGTCAGTGAAGCCGTGGGCAGTGCCATGACCGGGCTCGGGGAGCGGATCAGTGATACGGGCAGCGTGATCCGCTCCTGGGGCGGTACCGTGGGCAGCGTGTTTTCCGAAGCCGGTAGCGTGATCCAGGGCTGGGCGCAGAGCGCCATTAGTGCGGTCCAGGGCTGGGCGCAGAGCGCCATGAGCGCCGTTAGTGAGCTCGGGTTTGCTGGTGCCATCCGAGCCGCGTTTAGCGCCGCGCTGGACGCGAAGCGGGAGTGGGCACAGCAGGGCCTTGAGGTCATTACCGGGTGGGTAACGTCGGCACTGGAGGCCGTTGGTGCGTTCACCCTGGCGCGAGCTATCGGGAACGCCGTGAACCAGGCGCTCACGGTCCTGCGGGAGTGGGCCGGGAACGCGGCGGGTGTGATCGCTGATTGGGTTGGGCTGGTCCCGTCCATTATCGCTGGCGGGGCTTCCGCGGTCGGCGGGGCTATGCAGAATATGGTGTCCGGTGCCTGGGACGTCCTGCGGGGTTGGGCTGACAACGTGATGGAACTATTCCGCACGATGCCCCGGATGGTGGTCCAGGCGATCGGCAACATGGCCCAAGCGGTGGTCGAGCAGTTCATAAACATGGCCCGCGGTGCAATCAACGCCGTTCAAAATATGTTTTCCGCCATCGTGGGCAACAGT
>SL_8KL_010_SEDDRAFT_10004781_pt1 | contig 10803 bp, 12 predicted proteins | sample SodLakKL_010_SED_4_FD_11160 | JGI IMG/M metagenome (IMG submission 11160) | reverse complement strand
ATCGCAGAAGATTTAGGTTTCAAAAAACACTCTTGAGGTGAAAAAGATGAAACATGACCCATTGAATGACGCGTTATCAAAGATAAACAACGCAGAACAGAACGGAAAGTTAGAATGCGAGATAAAACCCGCCTCTAAACTAATAGGCCGGGTTCTTAGAGTTATGCAGGAGAACGGCTACCTCAAAAGATTCGAATATATGGAAGATGGAAGAGGGGGCACTTATAATGTCGTTTTGAATGGTAATATTAACAAATGTAAAGTGATCAAACCTCGATGGTCGGTTAAGAATGCCGATATCGAAAATTACGAGTCTAGGTATCTTCCAGCTCAGGACTTTGGTGTTTTGATACTGACAACCAATAGAGGTGTTATGGATCATTCTGAAGCGAAGAGCAAAGGAGCAGGAGGAAAATTGTTAGCCTACGTTTATTGAGGGATTATCATGCCAATAGAATTAGAATCTGAGGAAAGGATAGAGATACCGGAAAACGTTTCGGTTGAAAAGCACAAGGATGAGCTTAAAGTATCTGGTGAAAATGGTGAGGTCGTAAAAAGATTCACCCATCCTACCATCAATATAGAAATAGAGGAAGACGAAGTAATTTTGAGAGTCGACCGACCGAGTAAGAAGGAAAGGGCCTTGCAGAAAACTTATAAGTCTCATATTGAAAATATGATTAAAGGTGCGCAGGAAGATTTCGTTTACAAATTAAAGATCTTGTACTCCCATTTTCCTATGGAAGTTACCGCTGAACAAGATAAAGTTGTTATCAAAAATTTCGTAGGAGAAAACAAACCTCGAATAGCTAAGATTGTTGGATCGACTGAAGCTAAAATAGATGGAAATGAGGTAACAGTGAGTGGTCCGGACAAAGAAGCTGTTGCTCAGACTGCGGCTAATATAGAATCCACAACGAAGATATCTAAGTCGGATCCAAGAGTCTTCCAAGACGGGATCTACATAACCGAAAAAGCTGGTAAGCCCTTGAGTTGAAAAGGTGAATAAATATGACAGAAGATGATGAGGATTACGAAGTAAAGAAAAAACCAGATCTGGATGAAGAGACCGAAGAGATGTTGAAGAAAAGAGAGAAGATCAAGGAAAATAGACCGAGCTTTAATCATCAAGAGTGGTACTACAGATCGAAATTAGATAAAGATGTTTGGAGAAAACCACGAGGTCTTCACTCTCAGGCAAGACAAAACAAAAAATATAGGCCCTCTAACGTAAAAGTGGGTTTCCGCTCACCTGAAAAAGTAAGAGGTCTACACCCATCTGGATTTGAGGAGGTCTTGGTCCACAATCCAGATGATCTAGACGATATCGATCCTGACAAACAAGCGATTAGAGTGGCTCACGGCGTAGGGATGAGGAAAAGATTGAAGATAGAAGAGAAAGCGGAAGAGAATGATATTAGAGTGTTAAATCCCACATCATAAGGTGATATTCATGGATGTTAAATATCAGAAAAGATTGGCAGCAGAAATCCTCGATTGCGGTAAAGACCGAGTGTGGATAGACGATACGATGGTAGACGAAGTTATAGAAGCGATAACTAGAGAAGAAGTGAGAGAACTCATCAATCGAGGTGTAATCCAAAAGAAACCAAAAGAGGGTAACTCTAGAGCTAGAATCAACTATAAAAAAGGTCAGAAAGCTAAAGGTCGGAGGAAAGGTTATGGAAAAAGAAGTGGTACAAAAAATGCAAGACAATCTTCTAAAGACAGCTGGAAAAACAGGATTCGTGCTATGAGGAGGGAACTGAAAAAGATGCGAGATAATGGTTTGATAGACCGTACTACTTATCGTGAGTTTTACAATAAATCGAAAGGTGGGTCCTTTGAGGACACCTCAGATATGGTACTCCATCTACAGATGGAAGGTCATATAGATGAAGATTACGAGATTAAAAAGGTGAATGAAGATGGCTGAAGGTACTAGATACAGGATGCCCCTCAAAAGAAGGAGAGAGGGGAAAACAGATTATAGGCAGAGATTGAAATTGCTGAAGTCAGGGAAGGTAAGAGCTGTAGTAAGACCTTCTAATAAGCATATACGAGTTCAGTTCATACGGTATGATAGAGATGGTGATGAAGTAGAGGCTTCCGCTTCCAGTCAAAATCTTAACGAATTGGGTTGGGAAGGTTACGGGTCTAATATTCCTGCCGCTTATCTCGTTGGCTATCTTGCTGGAAAAAGAGCTATTGAAAAAGGAATTGAGGAGGCTGTTCTGGATATCGGTTTAAACTATCCGGAGAAAGGAGGAAAATTGTTCTCTACACTTAATGGAATATTAGATGCAGGTATTTCAGTACCGCACGATCCAGAGGTTTTACCAGAAGATGATCGAATAAAAGGCGAGCATATGGATGATAATACGGTTGAAAAATTTGAAGAAGTCAAATCTAAATTGGAGGAGTTATGATGAATGGTTGGGAACCTAAAACAAGACTGGGTAGAAAAGTAAAACGAGGAGAGATTACCAGCATGGAAGAAGCTCTAGAACAAAGACTTCCTTTAAAAGAGCCTGAAATCGTCGATGCTTTATTTCCTGATTTGGATGATGATGTACTTGATGTAAATATGGTCCAAAGGATGACTGATTCGGGCAGAAGAGTCAGATTTACTGTAACTACTGTTATTGGAAATCATGACGGTTACGTTGGAGTAGGAACTGCAAAGGGAAAAGAAGTTGGTCCGACTATCAGGAAATGTATGGATAACGCTAAGTTGAATATGGTAAGGATAAGAAGAGGATGTGGTTCCTGGGAATGCGGATGTGGAAATCCTCATACTGTTCCTTTTGAAGTCGATGGTCAAGCTGGCTCTGTGAAGATAGTATTAAAACCTGCACCTTCAGGTATAGGTCTAGCTGTCGGTGAGACGGCTAAATCTATTTTGGAGAGAGCTGGAGTAGAAGATGTGTGGGGTTTTTCGAAAGGTAAGACCAGGACTACGGTGAATTATGCCCTCGCCGTTTTCAATGCGATGAAAAAGACTGCGGAGATGAGAGTCAGAAAAGATCAAGCACAAGAACTGGGAATAGTTGAAGGGATCCATAAGGAAGAGACATCCCAGCAGGAGGGATGATCATGGCTTATGCTGTTATAAGATTGAAAAGTTCACGAGATAAGAACCAAAGGATGAAGGACACGCTTAAGATGCTTCGATTGAACTCCGTAAATCACTGTACAGTTATCCCGGAAAGATCTGCCTATGAAGGGATGTTGGATAAGGTTAAAGATAAAATCACTTGGGGGGAAATCGATACAGACACGCTAGTGGAGCTTTTGGAAAGTAAATCAGGTTTAGAAAAGGCCGAATTAGAAGAAAAGATGGAAGAGAAAACCTCTTATTCGGACATAGAAGAATTAGCTCAAGATGTAGTTTCCAATAACATAACTTTAGATGAAATCGACGGTTTAGATAAAGTTTTCAGGTTGCATCCTCCAGCCGGCGGGTATAGAAGCACCAAAAAACCTTATAATACCGGTGGAGCATTAGGATATCGTGGAAGCGAAATAAACTCTTTGATACATAATATGTTAGGTCCCGAAAATATTCAGGAAGAGGCTGATAAACATGGGGAAAAAGAAAAAGAAGAAGAATAGAGGTTCACGGACTCACGGTCGTGGTATTAAACACGGAAGAGGTGCCGGTGAAAGAGGTGGTAGAGGTAACGCTGGATTAGGAAAACACAAGTGGAAATCACTGGTGAAAGATGATCCTGATTATTTCGGACCGAAAGGATTCACCCGGCCACAAAAATTAATAGAAGAAGACGAAGTGATAAATATATATCAAGTTGAAGAGATGTTAGACCAGTTGATAGAACTAGGTTTTGCAAAAGAAGAGGACTCCGGATACGAAATTGATCTTGACGAGGCTGGTTTCGATAAGCTTTTGAGCAGAGGAAAACCGACTAAGGAGATGAAGATTAAAGTATCAAAATCTAGTGAAAAAGCGGAAAAAAAGATAGAAGATGCTGGAGGAGAACTCATAGACAATTCTGAAATGTGATCTGTATGGCAGATAAGGAGAAAAGTCGGCTATATAAACTGAAACCTATTATCGACAGGATGCCCGCGGTGAAGAGACCAGAAGGTCATGTTCACTTCCGTCGAAAGATGGTATGGCTAATCCTTGTTTTAGTCCTATATTTTGTGATGACTAATGTGATGATTTATGGGCTTAGCCGAGAAGCTTCACTTGACTTATTTGAACAATTTAGAGCAATATTTGCTGGTGAGATGGGTTCAATAGTTCATTTGGGAATAATGCCTATCGTTAATGCATCAATTATCATGCAGCTCTTCCAGGGAGCGGAGATCGTTGATCTAGATATGAAAGATCCAGACGATAAAGCAGTCTTCCAGAACACTCAGAAGTTCCTAGTAATAATAATGCTACTCATACAGGCGGTTCCTCAGGTCTATGGATATCTCGTTCCTTCAGATGCTTTTGTGTCCATGCTCGGTACTTATTTTGCCGGTCGAGGTCTTTTAGTCGCAAGAATTTTAATTATACTTCAGCTGTTCATAGGCGGTTATTTCATCTTTTTGATGGATGAGGTCGTATCTAAATGGGGTGTCGGTAGCGGTATAAGTTTGTTCATCGTTGCTGGTGTTGCCCAGGGATTGTTTACGGGTCTTTTCAATTGGGAATCGGCTCCGGGGATGGAAGGAGATGTGCCAGCTGGAACTATACCAAGAACGATCCATACGATACGTCATCATTCCGCTGCAGAACTCGCTGGCGGCGAACTAGAAGGTTTGATCATAGGACCACCAAATCCAGTGATGGGGCTAATCTTTACAATATTAATATTATTGATAGTTGCATATATTCAAGGGAGTAGGATAGAACTCCCCCTTGCTCACGGTAGAGCTAGAGGCGCGAGAGGCAGATATCCGATAAAGCTGATCTATGCTTCGGTGATACCGATAATTTTAGCACATGCCCTTCTAGCTAATATAAATCTGTTCTCAATGTTATTTTATACTAATCCGACCTTCCAGAATTTTCCACTTTTAGGTGGACAGGAATGGCTAGGAGTTTTCCAAGAAGGGACTACTGAACCTATAAGCGGTGCGGTATGGTATTTGAACGCCCCTGAAGGCATACAGGGATGGTTATTACCTATAATATCCGAAAGGTATGAGCATATGCTCTCTCCAGAAGGTGTGACATGGAGACACTCAAAACTTGCAGTGATGGCCCGTGTCATGGGACATATGCTGTTCATGGCTATAACTTGTGTTCTGTTCGCCAAGTTCTGGGTTCAGACAACGAACATGGACGCGGAGTCTGTCGCTGACCAGATACAGGATAGCGGGATGCAAATACCAGGTTTTAGAAGAGATCCCCGTGTTTTGAGAAGAGTATTGAAAAGATACATCCCGACGGTGACGACCTTTAGTGGATTGTTTATAGGGATTGTAGGTGCCGGGTCTGATTTACTTGGTTCCGTTGGTGGAGCTACAGGTATCAGTCTGTTCTTAGCGGTTTCTATACTAACCGAATTGTACGAACAGATAGGCAAAGAGCAGATGATGGAGATGCATCCGATGCTAAGAGATTTCTTCGGTAACCAGTAGTGAATAAAGAAGAGGTGTTGTATCATCACTGAAGATGAAGAGTTGTTAAGAAAACTAGACGAAAGATTGGCTGACGGTGAGATATCCGAAGAACTCTACAACGATATAGTCTCGAGATATAAAAATGAAGAGGATGAAGTCTCAGAAGAAGAGTTGGAAGAGATTATAGAGGAAAAAGAAGAAGCTCTAGAAGAGGAAGAAAATATAGAAGATGAAGAAAGTACAGAAGTTGATGAGGAAACTGAAACTTCTTCATCTAAAGAGTCTATATTCAATATTCGGAGATTCATCTACATATTCATGGGACTGCTTGCTATTTTAATAATGTTCGATGAAGGTTTAAGAACAGATTTGGGAAAAGCTTTAGGCGAGGTATTATACCCAATAATTGGCTTTGAAGGACAGTATCCTATTCTGACTTTGATGCTTGCAGGAACTATAATGATTACGTTTTCTACAGTAATCAGAGATCAACTGATGGATTGGGTCGAGATGGCAGAGAATCAGCAAATTAGTAGCAAATTCAACAAAGAATTGATGAAAGCAAAGAGAGCTAATAAGCAGAGCAAAGTCAAGAAGATGGAGAAACGAAAAGAAGAAATGTCTAAGCTGCAGATGAAAAGTTTCAAGCCCCAGTTGAAATCTATGGCTATAACTATGGTGGTTATCCTGACTATATTTGGTTGGATATGGACCTTTATTGGTGACCTTCCTAATACGATGTTTTCAGTACCTTGGGCGTTCCATGTTGATTTAAGCAGCCAATTACCTTATTGCTTTATGCCATTTCCCATGTGGATAGGTGTTTATATGCTGGTCTCGCTGCCTTTGACTCAGGTTTTGATGGTCGTTTTGAAGATGTATGATTTCAATAAGCGGCTTAAGGAGGAGGAAGAACCTTAAACGGTGAAGATAATTTTAAAAATATGATAATAACTGTCAGCGGTCTTCCTGGGAGTGGAACCACTACTACATCTAAATTATTATCTGAAAAGACAGGTATGGAATTGGTATCATCTGGTGAAGTTTTTAGGGAGATGGCTAAAGAAAGAAATATGAGTCTAGAGGAATTCAGTGATTTGGCTGAAAGAAATGATGAGATCGATAGAAGATTGGACAACAGGATGACTCAAAAGGCGGGTGAAGGAATGATATTAGAGGGAAGATTGACAGGACATCTTCTACACAAGTCTAAAAAAGACGCTTTTAAGGTTTGGTTGAAAGCATCATTGGATGTTCGAGTAGATAGGATAGCAGAAAGAGAAAAAGAGAAAGATAAAGATAAACTTAGAAAAAGAGTTGAAAAAAGAGAAAAGAGTGAAAGAAAGAGGTATCAAAATTACTATGATATTGACTTGAGGGATACTTCAATATACGATATGATTATAGATTCGGAGCAAAATAGCCCGGAACAAATTGTAGAAAAGATAATCGATGGTGCATGCGATGGAATATGTTAAGGATAAAGTTAACACTATCTCTGAATGGGGTGAGTTTCCTGATAGTAGGCCTGTGGAAGATTTAATCCCTAGATCCCTGGTTGTTATAGATAAACCACAGGGTCCAACGAGTCATCAGGTTTCAGCTTGGGTAAGAGATATTTTCGATGAGAAAACTGGGCACTCTGGAACTCTTGATCCTAAAGTTACTGGAGTACTTCCTATGGGAATTGGTAGATCGGTTAGGCTCCTCGACCTTCTTCACTCAGTTCCTAAAGAATATGTCGCAGCAATGAAATTTCATGGGGCAGTAAAAAATAGACAATTAGATAAGATATTGAAGGAATTTGAGGGTGAAATATACCAGACACCTCCACTACGCGCAGGGGTGAAAAGGCAGAGGAGAAAGAGGAAAATATATGAGATAGAGAAATTGGATTTTAAAGGTAGAGATGCCCTTTTGAGAATAAGGTGTGAATCAGGAACTTATATCAGGACGTTGTGCAAGGATTTAGGTAAAACTCTTGGAACAGGGGGGCATATGATGGAATTGAGAAGGGTCGAAGCGGGTAGTTTTACTGAAGATGATATGATTATCCTTCAGGACCTTCGGGATGCTTACGAGTTTTATAGAGATGGTGGAGGAGATAAACTGAAAGAGGTATTGATGCCTTATGAAAGAGCTTTGGCTATATTTCCGCAGATGAGAATCAAAGATACAGCAGCGGGAGCAGTGTTGAATGGAGCTGACTTAGCCGCTCCAGGTATTCTAGAAATGGAGAAATTCTTAAAAGATGAACAGGTAGCTCTAATCTCAATGAAAGGTGAAGGGATTGCGGTTGGAAGACCTCTTTATGATGTAGAAGAAATAGTTGATATGGAAGAAGGTATCGTGTTCAGATCGGAGAGGGTTTTCTCACCATCTGGTGATTATCCTAAGAGATGGAAATAAATTATATATCAGTTATCGTTACATAATTCGAAATGAAAGCTTCTTGATGCCGAGATAGCCTAGCCTGGTACGGCGCGAGATTGGAGTTCTTCGAAAGGAGACCAGATATCTCGTGGTGCTTTGCACCTCAGGGGTTCGAATCCCCTTCTCGGCGCTTATCTAACGTTTCTTCCTATGATGTATAGCTACAGCCGAAACTAATCCAAATATTAGTAGGAGAAACGAGAATCCAGGTATTTGGGGCATATCGGGTCTCTCTGGCCTTCTAGGAGGATCTGGTAGGTCTATTTTATCCCGTATTCTATCGAGAATTCTTTCTAATATATTCTTTTCTTCTTCCTCCTCAACATCTAAAACCATGTCTTCAGTCATCCATGGGTAGGAATCCTGATTTTCATTACCCTCTATCAAGTAAGGTTCATCACCGATGCCGTCTCCTCTATCCACTCCATCATAGTCTGACCAGTAATTCCCGCCTTCACCATCTTCTGCAGGATCACCTTTATCCCATGAGTTGTTTCCGTTGTCCCAGGCTTGTTCTCCATTTTGTATGATTTTGTTTCGATAGAGCGAATTTTCACTAGAATTCACGATATAGATGCCTATATCAGTGTTATTAGAAATTAGATTTTCCGTTAAAGAGTTCTGATCAGATCTAAGGATACTAATGCCCTGCTCGTTAAGGTCTACGTCATTGGCATTAAATGTATTTTGGTTGGAGTATTCAAGATAAATGCCTATATGATGGTTATTCAGTACAGTGTTTTCCGTGAAAGTATTATTAGCGGAGTAAGCTAGAACTAAACCAAATCCATTTTCCTCTAAAGTGTTTCCAACGATTCCATTATAATTAGAACCAAATAGAAAGATGCCAGGGAACTCGTTTTCGGATGCAAGATTGTTTTTTAATAAGTTTCCATCTGATTCAATAAGAGTGATACCCTCCTCTCGGTTTGAGGTTATAGTATTGTGTATGAGGTTATTGTTATTTGACTCGAAAGTTATGATTCCGTAATTGTTGTTCGATGCGGTGTTATCAGCGAGTGTATTCCCATCGGATTTAGAAAGAAATATACCTGGAAATTCGTTTTCAGATGCGGTATTGTTTTCCAATAAGTTTCCATCTGATTCAAAAAGAGTGATACCTTCCCAAAGGGAGTTCTCAACATTGTTTCCCTTAAGGGTGATGTATGAAGAAAAGCCTAGTAAAATTCCCACGCTGCCCCCACTGATCTCCTGGTCCTTAACGATAACTCCGTTGCAGTTAGCTAATATGATCTGCCCAGCATCTTGAGGAACTGTACCTCCCCTCATATTCTTCCAGTAGATTACAGAATCTCCGTTCACTGTGTTCGAACTATCTATCAAATGTGTGTTCCAATATTCTATAGATAGACCAGATATATATATGCCGCCATCGATCATTGTATTTTCCGTCAGTGTAACTTTCTCAGAATCTCTGATATATATACTGATTAAATTGTCTGATAAGTGATTGTCCTCAAGTTTATTTCTATCAGCATCTAAAAGAAAAATAGCAAAACTAGTATTTGATACGGTGTTTTCAGTCAACAAATTGTCCTCTGTTTCTAGAAGGTAGATCCCATATGCCAAATGGTCATCAAATATGTTATCCTTAACTCTATTACTATTGGATTGATAGAGTATCATCCCGTAAAAGAGGTTGCTAGAGATTTCATTATCAATAAAGGTGTTTTCGTTAGAACTTTCGACAATGATACCATATATATTATCAGATAAGTGATTGTCATTGAATGTATTGTCTTTAGAATCTTTTAGCCTTATTCCCATCAAGGTATCCAAGATTGTACAATCGAATACTGAGTTCCTATCGGCTCTTTCGAATAATATACCGTATTCGCTGTCTGAAATAGTTTGATTATTCAGTTCATTGTCTTTTGACTCATAAATCCTTATACCGGCCTGATTGTGATTCACCATTAGATTATCGGACATTATATTAGATAATGAATTATAAAAAGAGACACCATGGTAATTGTTAGTCATCTGGTTCTCTCTCAAGATGTTGTTATGGGAATTCAATAAGGCAATGCCGGATTCACCACGAACTCTTACTGTGACATTTTTTGTAATCTCTCGACCATCGTTCAGTTCAGCAGTGACGTGAAGTTCAACTTCACCTAGAGTTCGTGGTATCCATTCACCTGTATAATAACCATCTGATGATTGATCACCTCCAGAACCGTCATCTTCGAGATATACTATATTCTCTCCAGTACTGAATTCGACACTCACATTCGCTCCTTTTATAGGATTCACACCATCATTTAGAGATATAGACATAGGAGTTTCCTCTCCCCAAGGAATTTCAGAAGTTGGTCGATGAACCCAGAGTCTTATATTCTCCGGATCGGGAGAGAGTTCTAAAGCTTGATAGGCGTTGATACGCCCTTCTGTTAACGTAAGATTTTGAAGAGTATTAGGTTGATCAGATGAAGATAGTATCACATTTTTGAGTTGGTTATGATCGTATGTTGGATGATGCGATCGTAATAAAGCTATTAAACCGGAAACATGCGGTGCGGCCATAGATGTTCCACTCAGATGACCATATTGCTCGTCTGGAAGTGTGCTGTTTATGTTGACTCCTGGCGCCCCTACATGAACACTCCTCCTTCCATAATTGGAGAACCATGCTAAATCGTCATCAGGATCTGTTGCTCCAACGGATATGATATTCGTAAGGTCATAGTTAGCAGGATAGAAAGGAGTTTTATCGACATCAGCTCTGTTATTTCCTGCAGCAGCTACGAAAGATATCCCTTCTTG
>SL_8KL_010_SEDDRAFT_10004780_pt1 | contig 10803 bp, 7 predicted proteins | sample SodLakKL_010_SED_4_FD_11160 | JGI IMG/M metagenome (IMG submission 11160) | reverse complement strand
TGATACCCAAGAGCTTTGCCGACGATTTTTGGTTGAAACTGATCCCTGAGATGTACTCTGAAAGATCCGGTTTGGGTAGGAAAAAGGCTGAGGAAGAATTGTTGGAAGAGTACGATGAGATGGGCAGAGACGACATAAGGTGGTATCAGCCCGAATATTGGTTTGATAAGTATGGATTTGAAGAAGAACCTAGGAAGGTCCTAGAAATATATAGAAAAGATTACCAACTATACGATGATGCGGTCGAGGTCGTGGAAGAGCTTTCTAGCGAGTACGAGCTGATAGTCATATCCAACGGTATCAAGATGTTCATAGAGGTCGGTCTTGGAGAGCTTAAAGCTCATTTTTCTAGACTTTACTCTTCGGTTTCCGACTTCGAGATGAGCAGTAAAACTCCTGCTGTTTACCGCAAGGTTTGTGAGGATATCGGAGTCGAACCCAAAAGTGTGGTGCATATCGGAGATGATCTGGAGAACGATAAGATCCCTGCTGAAGAAGCTGGTATGAGGTCATATCTTTTGGATAGAGAAGGTAGATACGATGACGGTATCAATGATCTAAAAGAGCTGTTGGACTTCTTATGACTAAGGATTGTCTATCAACTCTATCGTGGGATCTTTAACGTGAGCATATTTTCCTTGGTTCCCTCCTCTGTAATTTGACACAGAAAATATGGATAGAAGTCTTTTATCGAAATAGTATTTGTATCCTTTTTTATGAACTTCGTGGGCCCTGATGATCATGGAAAGCCCGTTCTCCTCTAGAAAGTCTTTCACAGCACCCTCTCCGTAGAGCTCGAATCCACCTCTTTTGCGGTTGGGGGCGAACTCCCAGATATCTTCGCTCGGATCATTCCAGAACATCTCTCTGTATAGATCGTCGTCGTGATCGAGTTCATCTATTTGAGATAGTGAAGTGACTCCATTAGGTATGCCGCCGTGGACAGCAAAATATTTTCCAGCTATGACCGCAGCCACAGGCATCTTTTCGTAAAGGTCGAGTATCTCTGCGAAGAGATCCCTAGAATATCTCCTATTCACTTCATTTAAGAAACCATACTTTTGGTTCATACTTTCGGTCTCGTGATTTCCTCTTAACAGTATCACCTTTTTTGGCTCCTGTATCTTCATAGATAATACATAGGCCAGATTTTCGAGCTGTTTTTCCCCTCTATCAACATAATCACCTAGATAAACTATCGGCATGTCTTCTTTGAGAGCTCTGTCAGCGGGTACTTTAGCTGATCGTAGATCACCGTGAGTGTCTCCGACTACGAAGAATTCGTTTTCATCCTTTTCCACGAGGTTTTCATTTTCTAAGGCGTTTTTTGCCTGCTTTATCAGTTCAAAATAATTTTGTTGGGAGATCTTGTCGATGCCTTGGTCTAATATCTCGTTGATTAAGTTCATCGTCACTAAATTATGTGAAAATCCTTATTTGTATGTTGTTGGTCGTTTTAATCCAATTCTTCAAGTTCCTTCACGATGAGATGCTTTAGTTCTTCCTTGCTCTTCCTCATGTGTTCGATCTCCTCTCCATTCAAGAAGAGCCAGTTCCAGTCCCAACCTCTTTTCGAGAACTTTACAGCTTCTTTTTTCGTGTCTATCCTGTGAGCTCGGAATACGATCCTGTCATCATCCAATTCTGAAACGGCTTTTTTTACCTTTTCATGGTCGTTTATACTGTAGGGGCATCTATTGCTGTAACCGAGTTCTACGGCTAATCTTCCTTTTTCCAAGAGATCCTCGGGCTCGAAATTCGGTCCCAACAACTCAGGTTTCTTTCCTTTCGGGTCGAAGGGCATCCACATCAACGAGATGTAGTCTTGAGAATCCACTTCAGAAAAACCTACATCTTCGAACATCTCTATAGTAAAGTGTACTGGATGATCCCATGCTATCGCGGCAGCGCCTTCAAAATCACTTTTCATCTTGTCTATCGCTGCTTCCAACAATTCTTTTTCAACAGTTTGATGCTCATCATCTTGACCTCGAGATGCCCAGTGAAAACACATTATAACCGCGAGGTTTTCCCCTTCGATAGGATAAGGCGCTTTTTCTACAGGCATGTATTCTATGAAACCTGTAGGTTTTCCCTCCTGGTAAAGGACGATGCCTTCCATCCCGTGTTTTAGCAACTCCCTTCTCCATTTCAGAACGGGAGAGATGTCACAGGAAAAATCTGTGTGTTCGACTTCGAGACCACCGGGACAGCATATCACGTCCGAAACATTTTCGGAAGTTATCCTTCTGAGTTCACCTTCTAACATCAATTAGGTATAATATCCGGGCAGATTAAAACTTTTTTAAAGAGAAATGATAGAAAAGGTTTTGAGAACCGCTCTACAACCTGTCTTCTGCTTTCTGTATCACTTTAGACTTTTTCTTCCCGTATTCTTCTTTCAGCTTTTCGCACTCTTCAAGCATCTCTTCAACAAAATCTTCATCTTCTATGTCACCTAGGTTTATCTTGACATTAGCTATCCCGCCTACAACGCCTGAATACGCCATCTGTGCCGCGACCAGTGCATCGCTCACTGCATCTTTCTTTCCGTATTCAGCTGCCTTGTCAGCGAGATCTATGACTTTTGCGGAAGTTTTAGCGGTATCCATCGGAACTTCAACAGCGTGTTTCAAACCTTCCTGCATAGCCTCTTTTCTCTTTTTTCTTTCTTCTTCTGTAGACTTAGGCATCCTTTTGGCTTCCATGTACTTGTCGAAAGCGTTCGTGTCTTCATCCACGGCTTTCAACAACTCGTCCTTCAACTCCTGTGCCTCTTCGGCCACTGGCATAAGTAAAGGATCTATATCTTCAGTACCTCTTCCCCCTGTAGATAGATTAGACACCATGGAGGATAAAGCTGCACCGATAGAACCAGATAGGGCTGCGATGCTCCCTCCTCCCGGAGTGGAAGAATCTCTAGAGACTTCGTTGACGAGATCTTCGATATCCATCTCTACAAGGGCATCATCTGGTTTCATAGGACCTCCTATCAATTTCTCTTCTGGATCGAACTCTGCAACATCTCTCAGACCGAGTGATTGTATCGCAGTCTCTATTATATCTTCTTCAGGGATACCTTTGGTCTGGTTCATCTTTTCGAGGTAATATTTACCGGTCTGAAGGAGGGCTTCATAGGGGGCCAATCCGACTATCTCACTCCCGGTCACTCTAACTCCCATCTTTCTGGCTCTTCCCCTTGCAAATTCATATACGTCGTGCAGACTGGTTTCTTTAAAATCGGTGAGATTTACGGAGATCTGAGCCCTCTCGTATTCATCGACATACCAGCCGATAGCCTTGCAGTGATCGAATTTCCCTCTCTGTTTGACCGCTTTACCCGCAAGATCATCAACATCGTAATCGTACTCTTTCTCAAGGAATCCTTTCAGATCATAACCATGTTCCTTTTCAGTGTGTTCTTTGACTTCCTGAAATGAATCGCCTACGAACTCACATTCACCGCACGGGAACTCTTCATCCCCGTACCTGACTATACTGCCCTTCCAATAGTGCTGGTCCGGACTGTTCTCTCTCTTAGCTCTTCCTCTCCTCCTCATCTCGAGAGCTATGTCCCATGCGATCTTTTTGTTCTTCGTATTTAGATTTATATTGTAAGCTATCAAGAACTCTCTTGCACCGATCACCGTAGCTCCCGTTTTTTTGACTTTATCGTTCCATTCTGCCGGTCCGTAATCGGGTTCCCACTCTGGATCTAGAAGCTTTTCGTCGAGTCCTTCGTATTGGCCGCTCCTTATGGCGGCAAGATTTTCTCTTTTAGGCTCCGAAGCGGCTTCTTCGTAAAGATAAACCGGGATATCTAGCTCGTCTCCTACCTTAGCCCCGAGTTCTTTAGCTATCTTCACACAGTCTTCCATCGTGGTGCCTTTTACCGGTACGAAAGGACATACATCTGTGGCTCCCATCCTAGGATGGCTCCCCTCGTGTTGGCTCATGTCGATCAGTTCGGCTGCTTTCTTTATCGCTTCGAAAGCAGCTTTCTTCGCACCTTCAGGAGGTCCGACGAAGGTGACAACGGTCCTGTTAGTGTCTTCTCCCATATCAATATCCTTGACCTCTACATCGTCGAAAGCCTCGATCTGATCTGTGATATCGTTTATAACGCTCTGATCACGCCCCTCTGAAAAGTTAGGTACACATTCTACGAGCTCCATATTATCCACCTTTCTCAATATCGAGAAATATAAGGAAGATAAAAAGATTTTGGAGTGTACATCCTTCTTTATCGTAGTAGCAGGTCCATATCGATATTTAGAGTTCCGATATCTTCTTTTTACTAGGCTACATACCCAAAAATTATTAATTTTCCAAATGCATAGAGAAGACCCTAATAGTCTCTATAAGCAGAAAAAACAATAAACACCTTTGTTATGGGTGTTTGGGACCCAAGATATTTATGGAATTTGGAAATGCTAAGTATGTCTTAATAATCCAGGGGTGAAAGAGTGTGCGGTAAATATCTCAAAGCTAGACAACTCGCAAAAGAAATGGAAGAGAAGGCGAAGAAAACCGCCGAGATGAAAGAAGAGGCTCAAAACCAGAAAGAAAGGGCGGAAGAGGTCTTAGAAAGCATCGACTCTTTAGAATCCGATATCGATCTCGAAGGTTTGAAAGCTAACTTCGAAGAAGGTGAAGAAAAGTTAGATGATAAAGATTTTGAGGAAGCATTCGACATCTTTAGCGATATAATCGAAGAGATACAAGATGTCGTTTCGTCTAAAATAGATGATATCTTCGATCCTATACGAGATACTCTCGATGAAATCGAAGACGATGATAATATAAAATCATTGAAAGAAGATATGGATGAAGCTGAGGAGATGATCCAAGAAGCTGATATGGAAAAAGCACTTGATAAAGCTATAGAAGTCGACGAAAAGATCGACGAAGTATTGGAAGAAAAACTCGAGGACGAGATATTGAATCTCGAGTCACTTTTTGATAAACTCGAGGGCAAAGGCCGGATCATCGAGGACACGCAGGAACTGCTTTCCAAGGCAGAATATTCCTTTGAGGCCGATGATTACAAGAGAGCTTTCTCTTTACTAGGCGAGGCTAAAGAGGCTCTAGAGGGGGATGTTGATGGTCACATCAAAGAGATAGTCGAGACTTTAGAGGAGCGAATAGAAAGATTACGGGATGAGGGAGAACACCTTGAAGATATCGAAGGATCACTAGAAAAAGGCAAGTCGAAAATAGATGAGAACTTGATCGAAGGTTGGAGGATAATAGACGAAAAATCCGAAGAAGTCAACAGAATATATTGCGAAGAGATACTTTCAGAGGGGGTAGAAACTCTAGAAAAAGAGATAGAAGAAGCGAAGGATATAGGTGCACCCACCGAACCATTTGAAGAATTGAGGGATAAAGCCGAGAACCTTCTGGAAAAAAACGATGTCGTTGAGCTCGAAGATATTTTAGAAGATTCTTTTGAGAAGATCGAGGAAGCGAAATTTGACAAGGTTTTGAACACGATCGCTGAGTCTAGAGAAGACTTCATCAAGGCTAAGGAGATGGGTGCAGACATCGAAAGGCCCATGGAACTTTTGAAAAAAGCTAGAAATTGCCTAAAAAATGATGATTATAAGGAAGCACTCGAATGGGCAAGAAAAGGTAGAGAAAAAGTTCAAGACCTTACAAAGAAATTAGATGAAATAAAAGATGAGATACAGAATAAGAGTGAAGAGATAAATACATTGGAAGAAACTCTGAACGAAGATTTTTCTTCACTGCGAGAACTCACCGACGATGCAAGGTCCATGCTGGAGAAAAAATCTCCTGAGAAAGCGGTCTCTAAGCTTGAGGAACTAGATGAGAAGATCGAAGAGACCTCTAAGTCTAAGGTCCAGGACTTATTGGATGAGTTCGAAGAACTCAATGAAACAGCAAAGGATTTAGGTTTGGATGTTGGTGACCTTTCGAAGCAGCAGGTCGAGTGTAAAAGGAAACTCGTTTCGTCGGACTATATGGAAGCGGCCAGCATGGCTATAAGTGGTAAAGAAAATGTGGAGAAGAAAGTTTTGGACAAGGTCCACGACGAAAAAGAAAAGATATCTGATGAACTAGATGAGATAAGTCACCTAGATGACAGGTTCCGTGAGATAGAGGATCTGGTCAAAACTGTAGAGGATAACCTTCAAGAGGATTCGACGATAAAAGCCGCATCTAACATAAAAGACGCTAGGGATAAGCTGGAGGAAAGTACAAAAGAGATCAGCGAGAAGATCCTACGTGAATTTACCGCCGGCGTTAAAAGACTTGAGGATATCGGCTTTGAATTATACCAAATTGAAAAATACCAGGATAGAGCTGATGACGCGGAAAAACGATTCGAGGAAGGTGAAGCAAAGGAATCTCTTGATATCTTACTCGAATTCATACCTGAATTCACAAAAGAACTGCTGGAGGCATCGGGCGAGGAGTTGAAGAAAGCTGAAAAAGCCGGAGTCGATGTGAGTGAATTAAATAATACATTTGAAAGGTCTGAAAAGAAACTCGAAGATTACAAATTTACTGAATCTATAGAGTCGTTTATCACGGTGTTAGAGGACGCGAGAAATAGAAGGCAAGAAAGAGAGGAGGCCTACGAGAAGATAAAAGAAGGCGCCTCTAAACTTTCATCGCTGGAAGGTAACAAAAAAGATGATGAATTAGGATCTATCAAAAACAAACTTGAAGAGGCAAAAGAGGTTTTTCGGGCAAGGAAGTACTCCGATTCCATGAAAAAATCCGAAGAAGCGCTGGATCTACTCAAGAAGTTTGAGGAAGAGGATAAGTTCTTCGAAATTAAAGAGGAGTTGAAGAGAAGGTTAGAAAGGATTGCTGAACTGGACATCATAGAGGAAGGCTTTGAAGACTTCGACGATGGATTAGAGGAGATCGAAGAGATCGAGGAAAAAGAGGGGATTTCAAAGGCTCAAGATAAGGTGCAAAAAAAGCTCTCTGAACTAGATGAGGTCCTGCTTGAAAAACTCGGCGAAAAGATCAGCGATGTGAATGAATCTGTAGAAGCAGCAGGTAAGATGGGATTCGATGTAGAAGACCATAAAAGTGATCTAAAAAAGCTGAAGTCCTATAAAGACCAGGGAAGGTCTTTAGAGGCTTTAGAAACTCTAGAGAACGTTGTCGACGAACTCAAAAACAAAAAAGATAAGGGTGAGAAGGCCAGGGAGAAGTTAGATGAAGTGAAAGGCAAGCTAAAAAAGGCAAAGATCATGGGTGCGGAGACCGGCGGTATAAAAGATATTTTGGATCAAGCTCGTGATGATCTTATCAATGATAGATATTCTGACTGTCTCGACAAAATACACATGGCTGAAGAGAAGATCGCAGGTTCCAAAGAAGCCAGAGTAACGCAGATAATAAAAGAATTTGAGGAGAAGATAAAGGAATTGAGAAGCAAGGACGTAGATACAGCTCTTGCGGAGAACAAGCTGCAGAAAGCCAAAAAAGCCAAAAAACGGGGCGATTTCGGAGCTACGCTAAGGTTCGCCATGCGGAGCGAAGGTGAACTCGAAAGGATAAACAAACAAAAAATAATAGCCAAAGACAGTCTTTCTAGAGTCAGGGACGTGATCAAAAAGATAGAAAGCGAAAATGTACTTTTGGACGAGGCTAAAGAGGAATTCAAGAGATGTGAACAAGCTTACGAGAGCGGTTTTTATCCTAAAGCAGTGGAGAACGCTCTTCAAACTATCGAAGAGCTCAATAAAGTGTTGAAGATACACAGATATCTTAGATCTTTCTTGGACAGTTTAAACGTGATACACAAAGAACTTAGGATGGAAGATAAGGAGATATCGTCTCTATCAGAGTGCAAAGACGAGATAGAAGAACTCTTTAAAAATGGAAAATACAAAGAAGCTAAAAAAGAAGTTAAAAAAGCGGAGAAGAAACTCAGAGAGAATAAATCAGATGTCAAAGAGGTTATAAACGGTCTAGCACAGGAGATAAAGGACAAAGGAGTAAACGATGTGGATGAGGCGGTCAAAAAGCTGGAAAAAGCTAGATTTTTGTTGGACATCAATAATACCAATAAAGCTCTACAGAATGTTCAAAAAGCCGAAGATATTTCCGGCCTCAAAAAGTTGAGGGAGTATAAAGAGCTGGTCTCTCGTGTCCAAAAGTCTATGAAGAACGCTAAGAAATTTGGTGCTTCTGTGAAAGAAGTGGAAGAAATATTCGAATCAGCCCAGGATAAAAAGAAGTCAGGGGATATCTTAGAGGCATACGGCTATATTAAAAGAGCTAATGAAAAGGTGGAAGCCGTTTTACAGGATTACAGCCCTAAACTGAAAATTGAAGTTCCGGATACACTGACTATCGGAAAGTGGAACAAGACAAGACTTCATCTCATAAACGAAGGCCAAGCCCTCGGCAAAGATCCAAAGATAGAGGTCAGAGGCGGAGATTTAAAGGAGTTAGAACTCGATGACAAATTGAAGGCCAAAGAAGAGAAAGAACTCGAGGTAAAGATCAAACCTGAGAAAGAGAACGCAGTGATAATCTCTAGTGCATTGAGGATATTCGATGATGAAGTCTTCGAAGATGAACAGGACCTGAAAGTCAGTATGGGTTCAGAGATCAAGACCGCTGAGGAATCGAAGACCTGTGATAAGTGTGGTGATGAGATCGAAAAGGGTAATGAATTCGTATTGTGCAGCTGTGGTAAGGGATATCAAAAGACCTGTGCCGAGGAGCTAGGAAGGTGCCCCAATTGTGGGACCGAACTCGAGACTGAAAAAGAGAAGAAGGAAGAGAAAAAGAAAGAAAAGAAAAAGCGTGTCTCTTTAGACCTCTAAGAGTTGTATATCATGGAACTGCTGCTGCACACCTGCTGTGCACCTTGTTTGACCTATTCCGCTGAAGTCTTTAGACAGGAATTTGACCAAGTAACCGCTCTTTGGTACAATCCGAATATCCACCCTTTTAAGGAATATGAAAAAAGATTCGGATCGCTGAAAGATTATGATAGCCAGACCGATATCGATATAATATATATAGACGAATATAAACTTGAGAGTTTTCTTAAAGAGGCGTTAGAGTCAGAGAACCGGTGCCGTGTCTGCTACATGAACAGACTCGGGAAAACAGCAGAAATAGCCGCGGATAAAGATATCGAGGCTTTCTCGACCACTTTGACTATATCTCCTTATCAGGATCACGAGCTGATCCAAGAGGTAGGTGAAGAAGTCGGTAGAAAAAACGAAGTAAAGTTCGTTTATAAGGACCTAAGAGATGGCTTCCAAAAACATCATGAGATGGCTAACGAGATGGATCTCTACAAACAGGGATATTGTGGATGCATATTCAGTGAAAGAGAAAGGTATCACAAAAAGCTGTTAGATCGATGATGGAAAAATAAAATTCTATTTTCGATAGAATTTTCCATTCCCACCGTTGTTCTCTATATTTTTCACGGCTTTTTTAGCCTGGTCCTCGAAGATCTCCTCCGCGATCTTGTAATCTTCCGATCTTATCTCGACCCTGTATTTTGGGGCTGCTACGTAGCTTATCTCAACATGGGAGTCCTCTGTATCTTCGAAAGCGGATAAAGAGTCTTTGATGTCCTCTACTCCGTCAGGATTTGAGGAAGATATCTCTACGAAACCGGTGATACTCACATACGGTGGTGAGATGTTCTCTTCTGCAACACTTACAAAATCTTCGATCCAGTCGCCTTCGAAACCTTCCTTTTTTAGTATACCTGAGTCCAATGAAGCTTTTTCAAATGCTTTATAAAGACTCCCAAAAACGTCGCTGAGTTCAAAACCGAATTCTTCATAACACTCTTCGAGATCTTTGCCGTATCTTTCAGAGACTATATTGAGGAGTTTGTCAGCTTTCTTCTGATTTTTCCAGGCCTGAAGCTTTTCTCTCTTCTGGTGTTCGTTCACCTGTTTTAGGGAAAGGTCTATGTGTCCTTTGTTTTTGTCAACTCTCAGGACCTTACATACCCTTTTTTCGCCTTCTTGGATATGGTCCTGTATCCTTTTGACCCAACCAGAAGATATCTCGGAGATATGGACAAATCCTTCTTTACCGCCGTACTCTTCCAGTTTTAAAAACGCACCGAAATCCTTGACGGTCTTCACATTACATATGACCAATTCTCCTTCTCCTGGCCATTCATACTCCTCGCTATCAGCCATCATTCACCCTCTTCTGTTATACCGAGTTCTTCGATGATCTCGCCGTTTAATTCTGCGTATCCGCCAGTCGGTTTCACGAGTGGGGCGCCACAGACAAGACATTCAACGACGGAGGAGGCTTTTTTGAAAGTGACCTGTTCATTTTCACAATCTGAACATTTAATCTTGATAAATTTTTTCTCATCAGGCATGGTATCAACTCCGTTCACTCTTCAAATTCAAATCTTCCTGCACGTTGGCATTTCTTTTGCCATGTTTTACCGCATTCTGTACAAGTGTATTTTAGATATACTCTTTTGACTGGTTTTCCTGCACCAGATGGTTTTGACCATGGAAATCCACCATAGCCAGATGTGACTCTTCTAAATCTTCTCTGACCTTTTCTCAGTTCACTACCTGGTCGGTTTTTACCTCTAGATACCTCCATCTCGGTATGCGTATCACAGGAGGGACAGTAATCCTTGATTTTGCGGGGTTTCTTCATAGTGGTCAGTTCATAATATCCCCCCTATTAAAAGGTTACCCACCCTATAAGCCCGCGGGCAGGATACTGTTTCTGAAAAGGCAGATTGATGGAGAAGTAAATAGGAGCATTGAATTTATATATTACGTATTAGTAACTAAGCCTTGC
>SL_8KL_010_SEDDRAFT_10004776_pt1 | contig 10807 bp, 6 predicted proteins | sample SodLakKL_010_SED_4_FD_11160 | JGI IMG/M metagenome (IMG submission 11160) | reverse complement strand
GGGGAGGGATGATCATGGGTTCTTTTTATCTGATTATGGGCCTGGTTTTTAGTTTGATCATTGCTATCATGGCCCTGGCCAATAATGAATCGGTAACAGTAAGTTATATTTTCGGGAGGGCCGAAGTATCACTGATCCTATTAATCCTGGGCTCAGCATTCGTCGGGGCTCTGGCCATGGGGTTATTTGCCCTTTTCCGCAGTATTCGGACAGCATTTTCTTTTCGTGAAATGCGACAGAAAGAGGAAACATTACAGAAAAAAGTTAAGGCTCTCGAAGAAGAAAAGGTATTTCTTGAAGCCGAGCTAAATAAGGCCTTATCTGTGCCGGATGAAGAAGCAAATTCAATTGAGAACGAACCTGATCATAAAGAAAAAGAGCATCAGGAAAGTTTGCAGGCAGAGGTTGAAGAAGAAGGGCCTGAAACGTCGCAAGAAGAGGTGGAAAAATCTCCAGATGAGCCTGAGCGGTAAAAAGTGGATCTGGCCTGATCTTAACAGCGAAAAAGCAAATGAACTGTCAGGTAAAATAGAATGTCCACCCGCCCTGGCCCGGCTGCTGCTAAAACGAGGGATTGAAGATCCCGGGCAGGCCAGGGCATTCTTATATCCTGCAGCGGAGCAGCTCTACTCGCCCTGGTTAATGCTGGGCATGGAAGAGGCAGTTGAACGTTTGCTGCAGGCAATCCGCAGCGATGAAAAAATAATAATTCATGGTGATTATGATGCTGATGGCATTACCGCTTCGGTCATTATGGTTGAAGCGCTTCAGCAGCTGGGAGCCAGGGTCGATTACTTCCTGCCCAGCCGCTTTGACGAAGGATACGGGCTGCATATAGATCCCCTGGAGCAGTTCAAAGCAGAAGGAGCTTCCCTGGTTGTCACCGTAGATTGCGGTATTAATGCTGAAACAGAGGCGGCTTTTGCTGCGGAAATTGGCCTTGATATGATCATCACCGATCATCACCAACCCCTTGAACAGGTATCCAGTGCGGTGGCTGTAATTAACCCCCTGCAGGAAAACTGCCCTTACCCCTGTAAAGAACTATCCGGAGCGGGAGTGGCCTTTAAGCTGGCTTCTGCCCTGATGGAAAAAGCAGAAGAACCGTTTCCCGCTCATCTCCTGGACCTGGCTGCACTGGGCACTGCAGCCGATGTAGTCCCCCTCATGGATGAAAACAGGATAATTGTTTCTCTTGGTTTAGATGTGCTGGGCAGTTTTAAGAGACTTGGCTTTAAGGCTCTGGCCGAGGCAGTTGGCCTGAAGCCCGAACGTGTTAGCAGTGCGGCACTTTCATTTATTATAGCTCCGGCAGTAAATGCAGCGGGGCGGATGGGCGAAGCGCTGCCGGCGGCTAAATTGCTTTTAGAAAAAGAGGCAGGGCGTGCGGCACAGCTGGCCGAGAGCTTACATCAAGCTAACCAGACCAGGCGCTCTACAGAACAAAGTATTCTGAAAGAAGCTGAACAGGATGCTCGTGAGCAGCTTGATACCGGGGATCCCAGGGTTCTTACCCTGGCGAGTGAAAACTGGCATCATGGAGTAATTGGTATAGTTGCATCCCGGCTAGTTGAGAAGTTTAATCGCCCTGTGGCAATGATAGCGTTGGAAAACGGTGAAGGTAGAGGTTCTGCCCGGAGCATTCCCGGTTTTGATATTACTTCTGCCCTCACTGACAGTTCAGCTTTACTGGAGCGTTTTGGCGGTCACGAACAGGCCGCAGGTTTTACGGTAACACAGGAAAATATTGAACAGCTGCGAGAAAACCTCGGTCGTTATGCTTCGGCAATCCTGGGAGAGGGAATCTTGAAACCATCTTTATATATTGATGTTGAACTCAGTGCAGCAGATATTGACTTCGATCTTGTGGAAAGTCTTGAACAGCTTCAGCCCTATGGTACTGCCAACCCGAGACCACTTTTTGGCAGCAGACATTGGCAGGTTCTTTCCTGGCGGCTGGTTGGTTCTGATCAAAAACACCTGAAGCTGAAAGTCCAGAAAGATGGCAGAACCCTGGATCCAATTTTCTTTTCCGGGGCAGAACACCTGGAAAAGCTGCAGCAGGGGCGTAAAGTTGATCTCGCTTTCCGCTTGAAAAATGGGTTCTTCCGCAACCAAAAAACAGTTGACCTTGAAATCAAAGACATTAGCTACAGTGACAGTTCTGCCTGTAACGGGCTTGAAGTGATCGATATGCGCGGATGGCATGACCGGACAGCTAAAGCTAAAGAGATTATCGAGGGAGATCAAAAAATAAGCATCCTCTTTGCTGCTACCCGCTCCCGGGCTGAAAAGATCACTTCTCAAGTGAAGAGAGAACATAGACCCTGTGTTTTAACCAGCGGAGCTATGAGTGGCAGCTTTGATTGCCCTGATAATTCCGGGATTATTGTGCTTTATGATTTGCCGCTGCATCAAAATATCCTCAAAAGGGTTTTTTCAGGCGGTCTAGATAAAGATTCAGCTAAAGTATTCCTGCTCTATAATGATCTGGATCAGGAGCAAAACTTTCGCCTGACAGAAGTATCCCTGCCTTCTGAAGAAGTGCTGGAGCAAATTATTGCTCTCATCATGCATAGGGGTCGGGGAAAAGATCAGTTAATACTTCCTGATTTGACAGAGGAGCACCTTGATTTCAAACCCGCAAAAAACTTTTGGCAGCGTACCCAAAAAATATATTCAGAAATTGGCCTTCTTGATCAGGGACGTCTCACAAAAAATGCAGAAGAAGTCATGAACAATTGGCCGGACTGCCTTAATTTATCCCCTGCTTATCTTGAAACTTTCGAACTCCTGGAGAGCTGCGAAGAGTTTCAACGACTCCTGCTTGATGCCCCTCCGCAGGAAATTGCCGCCTATTTCTATAACTTGTAAGCTTCTTGCTGCTCGGCACTATAGAATTTATCATTATTTTTTAGTATTATAGATAGTGTCTGTTCAACCATATTATGTTGTATTAACTGTTGAAATAACGTTGCAGGCTTAGCATTTACGAAGATTGTATGGTACTGCCTTTTTAAAGACAGCTGAAACGGGGAAATATGCCATGGTTGTTAAAGAACAAAAACTAACAGATCTTAAAAAAAGAATTCAGCGTTACTATCCCGATCTGAAGGACTGGGCCCAGGTTGAGAAGGCCTATAATTATTCTGTTGAGGCCCATTCCGGTCAGCTGCGTGAATCGGGTGAGTCATATATTATGCACCCTCTCGGTGTTGCAATGATCCTGACCGAATTGGAGCTGGACCTTGTTACCATTATTGCCGGTCTGCTGCATGATGTAGTTGAAGATACAGAGATAACTCTTGACGATATCAAACGGGAATTCGGAGAAGAAGTTGCATCCCTGGTTGACGGGGTAACCAAGTTGAGCCGCCTTGAATTCACTTCCAAGGAAGAACAGCAGGCTGAGACCCTGCGAAAGATGTTCATTGCCATGGCCAGGGATATCAGGGTAGTTTTAATCAAGCTGGCCGATCGCACTCACAACCTGCGAACTCTTCGCTACCTTAATACTCATAAACAGAAAGAGATTGCCCTTGAAACCCTGGAAATATATGCCCCACTGGCTCACCGCCTCGGTATTTACATGATTAAGTGGGAACTTGAAGACCTTGCTTTCCGCTATCTTCAACCCGATGATTATTTTAAGCTGGTGGATAAGCTGCACAAGAAAAGACGCGAGCGGGAGAACTTCATAAATCGCATCATCTGGATCCTGCAGGACTATCTCTCCGAGGCAAATATTGAAGCCGAAATACAGGGTCGCCCCAAGCACCTTTACAGCATATATAATAAAATGCAGGAGCAGGGTAAAGATTTAAATGAAATTTATGATTTAACCGCAGTAAGGATTATTGTTGATAACGTGAAAGATTGTTATCATACCCTGGGTATTGTTCACACTATCTGGAAGCCGATTCCCGGCCGCTTCAAAGATTTCATTGCCATGCCGAAACCAAACATGTACCAGTCCCTGCATACCACGGTTTTTGCGGCGGAAAATGAACTGGCTGAAATCCAGATCAGGACATGGGATATGCACCGGACTGCTGAATATGGAATTGCCGCCCACTGGCGCTACAAAGAAAAAACCAGGGAGACCGAAGATGGTGATGACAAACTAACCTGGCTCAGGCAGTTGATGGAGTGGCAGAGCGATTATCGCGATGCCCGCGAATTTATCAAGGATTTAAAGGGGGATCTTTTTACAGACGAAGTATTTGTTTTCACCCCCAAAGGTGATGTTATCGACCTTCCTGCCGGTTCTGTAACCCTTGATTTCGCCTATAAAATTCATACCGATATTGGGAACCACTGTACCGGGGCCAGGGTTAACGGACGCCTGGTACCCCTGGATTATCAGCTTAAAACCGGCGACATGGTTGAAGTTGTTACCTCCAAGCAGGGTTCCCCAAGCCGCGACTGGCTTAAACTAGTCAAAACATCGCATGCCAAAAACAAGATCCGTAACTGGTTTAAGAAAGAGCGACGCGAGGAAAATGTTGAAAAAGGGCGCGAAATGATTGAAAGGGAAATCCGGCGCATCAATACCGAGCAGCGCCTGCATATGAAAAATGATTTGCTTGATGAAGTGGCTCGCTCATTTAACCTGGTTTCTGTCGAAGATTTATATGCGGCGGTTGGATACGGTGGAGTATCTGTTCACCAGGTTATCAGCCGCATGCGTGAAGAATATCAGCGAAGGAATAAAGACCAGGAACCCGAAGAAGTTGTGCCTGAATTTAAGCCGGTTAAGAAAAAGCGGCAGGGCTCGCTCGGTGTATCAATCGAAGGAGTGGACAACCTGCTGATGCGGGTGGCAAAATGCTGTAACCCCGTGCCCGGTGACGATATAGTAGGCCTGGTAACACGCGGCCGCGGGGTATCCATCCATCGCAGAGACTGCCCCAACTTAAAGCAATACCAGGGTGATGAGAACCGCTTGATGGATGCAACCTGGGAAGGTATCGATGCCGCATTCTATCCTGTCGATATTGAGATAAAAGCTATCGACCGAAAGAATTTACTGGCAGATATCATGAGTTCTGTTAATGAGAGCAAAGTTGAAGTTAATGCAGTATCAGCCCGGGCTGATAAGAATAAAGAAGCCACCATCCAGATGACATTAGTGGTCAGGGACCAGGTTCACCTTGATCAGATTATGAGTAAGATCAGCAAGATCAAAGATGTTTTCTCAGTGCGCCGCTATGTTTATGGCTCCAAAGGGCAGAAGTAATAAATACTTTAGTTGAAAGATAGAATGTAAACGGAGGATGTTTCAATTGCGAGCAGTGGTGCAGCGTGTTAGCAGGGCCAGCGTGGAAGTCGAAGGTGAAACAGTTGGTAAAATAGAAAGCGGTCTGGTGGTTTTCCTTGGAGTCGGAAGGGAGGACACACCCGCTGATAGCGAATACCTGGCCGGTAAAATTGCCGGCCTGCGTATTTTTGAAGATAAAGAGGGTTTGATGAATCTTTCGGTCCGGGATACAGAAGGCCGAATTTTAAGCATCTCGCAATTTACCCTGCATGGTGATTGCCGCAAGGGGCGCCGCCCCGGCTTTTCTGCTGCAGCCCCTCCGGAGCAGGCCGAAGAGCTGTATGATTTATTCTGTGAAAAATTAAGAGAGCAAAACATTTCTGTAGAAACCGGCCGGTTTCAGGCAGAGATGCGGATTTTAGTAGATAATGACGGTCCGGTGACAATGCTGCTGGACAGCAAGAAATTGTTCTGATATACATATAAGGAACCATGTTAAGAGAGGAGATCGAAGATGAAATATAAGGCACCCCGCGGAACCCGAGATATCCTACCGGATGAAGCAAAAAAATGGCAGCACCTGGAAGAAAGATTTACTGATTACTGTAACCTTTATGGGTTTGGGGAAATTCGCACACCCATTTTTGAACAAACTGAACTGTTCATACGCAGTGTTGGGGAAGACAGCGATATAGTATCGAAGGAAATGTATACATTTAAGGATCGCAGCGGGCGCGATTTAACCCTGCGGCCGGAGCTGACTGCAGCAGTTGCCCGTGCTTACCTTGAACATAATATGAAGGAACAACCCCAACCTGTAAAGCTTTATTACAGCGGGCCAATGTTTCGCTATGACCGGCCCCAGGCCGGGCGTTACCGCCAGTTTCACCAGTTTGGCCTTGAAATATTCGGGGCTGAAGGGGCAGTGGCGGATACTGAAATTATTTCTTTTTGTTATAACTTTTTCAAATCCCTGCAGATAGAAAACCTCTCAATCGAATTGAACAGTGTCGGGTGTCCTGTTTGCCGCCCGCAGTATCGTGAAGCGCTGGTGCCATACCTGGAAAAGACTGAGAAGAGCCTCTGCGGAGATTGTATCAAGCGCTACAAGAATAATCCCATGCGCGTCCTTGACTGTAAAACTGAAAGCTGCCAGGCTGCTATTGAAAAGGCGCCACGGATGACCGATCACCTCTGTCCCGATTGTGAAAAGCATTTTGCTGATCTCAAAACATATTTAAACAGCCTTGAAATTCCTTTCAACCTGAACAGCCGCCTGGTTCGCGGGCTGGATTATTATACCAGGACAGCTTTTGAGGTAACTGCCGGAGCTTCAGGAGCCCAGGCTTCACTCTGTGGAGGCGGTCGCTACGACTACCTGGTTGAACACTGCGGCGGACCGCACACACCTGGTGTGGGAGTCGCTTTTGGAGTGGAGAGAATTCTCCTGGCTATGGACTGGAGTAAACAGCTTTTTGCGTCTGAAACGCCGGTTTATGTTGTTACGGCAGGGGATGACCTGGAAAGTGAAGCCCTGGTCCTTGCTGCTGAACTGCGCCGGGAAGGTTTTGCCGCTGAACCTGAGATGGTAGGGAGAAGCCTTAAAGCCCAGATGAAGTACGCGGGAAGGCAGGGTTACAATTACGTAGCCATTCTGGGGGAAGATGAAATTGCCCGGGGCATGGTCACCCTGCGTGATATGGAAAGCGGAGAACAGCAGGAGCTATCCAGGGCTGAACTTTTCGACCTGCTTCTGGGAGATATTTTTGATTTAGAAGATGATGATCCGGACAATAACTCAGCAGTAGGGGCCGGTTCAGTGATTTTGCCCGGACAGGGAGAGGCTGTGCATAAAAGCCATTACTGTGAGGGGTTGACCCTTGATGATGTTGGCACAACTGTAAAAATGGCCGGCTGGGTTGGTCGGCGCCGCGATCATGGTGGGTTAATATTTATTGATTTGCGTGACCGCAGCGGAGTTATGCAGCTGGTTTTTGATCAACAATTTGGAAATGAATTATTCAAACAGGCTGAAAGCCTGCGCAGCGAATATGTAGTTGCGGTAGAGGGCGAGATAGTCAGACGTTCTGACGAGAATATAAACTTGGCTCTGCCTACGGGAAAAATTGAAGTGCGGGTTAAAGCCATGGAAATTCTCAACACCTCAAAGACCCCTCCATTTTATATTGAAGATGATCTTAATGTAGATGAAAACCTGCGTTTGCGTTATCGTTATCTTGATTTAAGAAGGCCGGAAATGCTTGGCCGCCTGCAGCTGCGTCATAAAGCAGTTAAACTGGTCCGGGATTACCTTGACCATTATGATTTTTTGGAAATAGAAACCCCGATGTTGACCCGCAGTACTCCGGAAGGAGCAAGAGACTTCCTGGTGCCCAGCCGTCCGCATCCGGGCTCCTTTTACGCTTTGCCTCAGTCCCCGCAGCTGTTCAAGCAGCTCCTGATGGTCAGTGGAGTAGAGCGCTATTTCCAGATTGCCCGCTGCTTCAGGGATGAAGATTTAAGGGCTGATCGCCAGCCCGAATTTACCCAGGTAGATATCGAAACGTCATTCTTCGGCCTGGAAAACCTTTTTGCACTGATGGAAGGACTTGTCGCCCGCCTATGGGAAGAAATCCATGGTGTTGAAGTTAAGAAACCCTTTCTGCGCATGCCATACAGTGAAGCTATGAATCGGTTTGGATCAGATAAACCTGATCTGCGTTTTGGTATGGAGCTGGTTGCCCTTGACGAGCTGGCACAGAAGAGTGACTTCAAAGTATTTACATCAGCTATTGATAGTGGAGGTTCAGTAAAAGGGCTTTTAGTTAAAGGTGGAAGCAGCATGAGTCGTAAAGACCTTGATGATCTGACCCTTCTGGCCCGCCAGCTGGGAGCCAGGGGACTGGCCTGGGCTTTCGTTGAGGAAGCCGGCTGGCGTTCACCAATCAGTAAGTTTTTTGATGGGGACCTAATGGATCAAATCAACGCTAAAATGGAAGCCGCCCCCGGCGATGTATTATTGTTTGTAGCGGACAAATGGGAAACAACCTGCCAGGTGCTCGGTTACTTGCGACGCTACCTGGCTCCAAAAGAAAAATCAGGCGATCCGCACTTTCTGTGGGTTGTAGATTTTCCCTTGTTCCATTATAACGAGGAAGAAGATCGCTATGATTCAGATCATCACCCTTTCACAGCTCCCAGGGTCGATGACATGGGTTTATTGAACAGCGATCCCCTGGCAGTGCGAGCCCAGGCTTACGATCTGGTTCTTGATGGCGTGGAGATAGGCGGAGGAAGTACCCGTATTCACGATAGCCAGATCCAATCAATAATATTTGAGCTGCTCGGTTTATCGGAAGAAGAAAGCCGGGAAAAGTTTGGTTTCCTGCTTGAGGCCCTCTCATTCGGCGCTCCACCTCATGGCGGTATAGCCCTGGGGCTTGACCGTTTGGTTGCCCTGCTCTCTGGGGATGATTCAATCCGCCAGGTGATACCTTTCCCCAAAACAGCTGCAGCCAGCTGCCTGATGACCGGTGCTCCCTCGTCCGTAGACATTGATCAGCTTGATGAGCTTAAGCTGGAAATGAAAAAGCAGGAAGAGAAGAAAGGTTAGGGATTGGAGTTATCAATTCAGAGGACTGATCTTGCGATTCCGTCGAATTTATGCTATGATTTTTATGAAATAGTTAGTCAATTATAAGCATCGCCCTGCGGTGTTCGTGACAGCCGATTAAGTTTTGAGCTAACACTTATACAATGGGAACCTGGACTTCAGCTGCGGCGCAGCAGCCTCCGAAAAGAGGACCTGTAAAACAGCTGAGAGGGTACCCACCTTTCGGGGGAACAGTTCAAAACAACGGTCCACGGCACAGCGGGGTTTTTTTATGCCAACCTGCATGCTATAATTAAGGATGTTTGGGAGGTGATAACATTGTCTGTTGAGCATATTTACATGCAAATCAGCCGTGAATTGAAGTCGGGAACCCATCCGGGAGATCTTCTCGATCTGCTCGACGAACTTGAATTGGAACAAAAAGTTGAGCTGATAGAAAAGCTTTCCCCTGATGATGCCTCTCAGATTTTCGAGGAAATGGAAGATTTTGAACAGGCTGAAATCCTTAATCTTCTCGGGGAAGAACGAACCAGGTCGATCCTGAAAAGCCTGGCTTCTGACGATGCTGCCGACCTGATTGGTGAGATGACCCCGGAAGATGCACGCAAGGTCCTCGATTTAATAGATCAGGAAGAGACACCGGTTGATTTTGGAGATCTTCTGAAATATCCGGAAGATAGTGCCGGTGGTATTATGACCACCGAATTTATTTCCCTTCCTGCCGATATACCGGTAGAAGAAGCAATTGACCGTTTGCGGGAAATTGCTCCCGAAGCAGAAACTATTTACTATGTCTATGTGGTTGATGAAAATGGTCAGCTGATCGGGGTTGTATCATTACGCGATTTAATCGCTTCTTCAGATGGCACCTTAATAAAAAGTATTATGCGTCGTAACGTAATTAACGTTAATGCCGAGCTTGACCAGGAAGAAGTGGCGCGTATTGTTTCCAAGTATGACCTGCTGGCAGTACCTGTTGTCGATGACCAGGACAGGCTGCTGGGTATCATTACTGTCGATGATGTTATGGACGTTATGGAGCAGGAAGCAACGGAAGATATTTACCGCCTGGCCGGGGCCAGTGAAGTTGTAGGTGTGGAATTAACCAAGGCACCTGTCGGCAAGGTGGTTCGCATGAGAATGCCCTGGTTGTTCATAAGTATGGCCGGCGGAATTCTTTCTGGAAGTGTAATCGGTGTTTTTGAAAGCACTCTTGAAGCAATAGTTATGCTTGCTGTCTTTATTCCGGTTATTATGGATATGGGCGGTAATGTTGGAACCCAGTCATCTACTATATTTGTGCGCGGCCTGGCTACCGGTGAGATCGAACCTTCCGAGATGTGGCCTTATTTTTTCCGGGAAATAAAAATCGGGGCTGTGATGGGTCTGCTTTGCGGTATTGTAATATCTGTCGCTGCATTTTTCTGGCAGGGCAACCCATACCTTGGCGTAGTTGTCGGAGTTTCAATGCTGGCAACAATAAGCGTTGCTGCCCTGATCGGCACCCTTGTTCCTATGGTTTGCAGTATGATTAATATTGACCCGGCAATTACCGCCGGACCTTTTGTCACCACCATCAAAGACGTTACCGGCCTTTTGATTTACTTCGTCATCGCTTCAACTTTCCTCGAATACCTGCGCTGACACCACTTTCCTCCACCCAGTAAGTTGAAAAGGTGTCAGAGATAAATTCAACTTATTGCTGCTTGTTTTGCACCTATTTTTCCGATCCGAAAAAAATGCAATACCATTGTCCACAGCCCGGCTTTGCTAAAAGCTATCCTTTTAACGGAACAAGAGCGTAAAGCGAGCTGCATGAAGTATCGCTGAAGCAAGGCCTGGAGCGCTCTACTTTAGCGCGCAACCTTCAGCGGGCGAATCGCTAACAGGAGAGAGATAACCGGAATTTACAGAGCTATTATGTGCAAACATGT
>SL_8KL_010_SEDDRAFT_10004775_pt1 | contig 10807 bp, 6 predicted proteins | sample SodLakKL_010_SED_4_FD_11160 | JGI IMG/M metagenome (IMG submission 11160) | reverse complement strand
ATCATACCATTAATAACAGCAAGATCAGAACCATTTTTTGGCCTTATCCATTTAGTTGCCCACTTAGTCAACTCAATTTCTTTTGGATCAATAACTATTAAGTCTGCCCCATGCTGGCGAACAGCTTTTTTAATATACTGAGCAACTACAGGATGAGAAGCTGTTGTATTAGAACCAATTACTAATATACAGTCAGCATATTCTAATTCTGTAATCGAATTAGTCATAGCACCACAACCAAAAGCCTCTTCTAACGCTTTAGCTGACGGAATATCACATAATCTGGTAGATGAATCTATATTATTTGTTCCAATAGCAGTTCTCATAAACTTCTGGAATAAATAACTTTCTTCATTAGTACTTTTAGCAGAAGCAACACCTGCTATAGCATCTGGTCCAAATTCCTCTTTAATTGAACTTAATTTTGAAGAGATAATATCTAAAGCTTTATCCCAGGTTACTGGAACAAATTCATCTCCTCTTTTCATCATTGGATACAATAATCTGTCAGTTGAATCAACATAGGTATTTCCAAACCTACCTTTTATGCATAAAGATCCATTATTAGGATCAGTAACAACTGATTCTACCCTTGTTAAGCGATTATTCTGGACATAGGCTCTAATATTACAACCTGTTCCACAATTACTACAGATTGTATTAACTACATTTTCTGCCTCCCATTTTCTTGCTAAATTATCTGTATGTTTTTGAGCAAGAGCTCCAGTTGGGCATAATTCAAAGCACTGACCGTCTCCATCACATTCAGAAAAGCCACGTTCACCTAAGCCAGCAGTTGTAAAAATATTAGAGCCTCTATCAGCCAGGCCTAATATACCCTTTTCATGGATCTCATCACATGCTTTAACACAACGCTGACACATAATACATTTAGACTCATCATAGGTCATAACTGGAGAGGTCTCATCTTTCTCCCTTGGCAAATTCTTGCCAGGACTAAAGACATTTTTGCCTTTAGGAAATGGATCTTTCAATCCTATTCTATCTATATAAGGTGCATATGGATTTAAGATTACAAGAGCAACAAAGGATGCCCCATATAAACCTACCAGAGTTAAACCCATTGTTAATATTGCTAAGATACCACCAAATATATACTGGCCTTTAAAAGTAGATGGTGTCGTCTGAGGTTCAGTAGCCATATAAAAGGCAAGGAAGATAACACTACCTGCAAAAACATGGAAAGCTACTCTGTCAACAACAGAACCTCCATTAATTAATGCAATAGCTGTGGCCAGAACTGCCATACCGCCAAGAAAACTAACAGTTATACGCCATTTTAATTTTATCCAGTAGGCAAGTAAAACACCAGAAGCTATTACTGCTACACTGGATGCTCCACCAATCCAACCATGGCTTTTGAATAACAATAAACTCTCTGGAACACTTAGATTAGCTGTACCATATAAGCCCATTGCTTCAGTTAATGCTAGAGCTCCTTCAAAGCCTTCTTTTGTTAGAAGATTATAATCTAAATGTTCTGGATAAAAAAGCATTCCTGCAGACAAATTGTCTGGCAAAAACCACATAAATGTAATAAGTAATAAGACAAGCATTTTGGCTCCAGCAGCCGGATTAATAATCTTCCGACCAAAATATTTCTCCTGCCCCCATTTAAATCCAACCATGGTTACAGCAGAAACGATAGCTGTTATCCAGTATGGTGAAAACTCCCCCATACAGAGACCTACTATCATACCTGCTACTAAAGCAGAGTAAGGCGATTGATATGTGCTCTCATCTAATTTAGTATTATCCTGTAACTCTAACTTTTTAATAATGAAATGACAAACTAATGCGGTTATGACTGCAGCTAAAATATTAAATAATGCCATTGTACCCATAGCAAATACTGCCAGTATTGCCGGGATACACATAGCAATAAACGTACGCAGCATAACCTGATCTTCTGTTAATTCTGAATAACTCAATGGATCTGGTTTTCTCTTAACAGAAGGCGAAACTCCAGTTGGTTCTTTCATCAATAATCCCTCCCAAATAATTAGTAATAAATAATAACTCCACTTGTGAATTTTAAAACTTAACTTCACATATATATTTCTAGATAAAAGCCCTAAATCCTTTTTTTATTGAGAAAAAATTAATTTATTTTGCAATTAATTTTTCTCGCATTTATGATATAATTATATTATGTCTTAAAAGGAGGTTAAATATAATGGCACAACGAACTGATATGGATAAAAAAATATTAAAAACATCACTCCATGCTTTTGCAGCTAAAGGTTATGATGGAACTTCTATGAGAGATATAGCTTCTTCTGTCGGAATTCAACAAAGCTCAATTTATAATCATTTTAAAAATAAAGAAGATATATTATTAAAATTATTTAAAAAATATGGACCAGTAACTATCGCTACCAGATTGAGGCAAGAAAAACTAATCCGGGATATGAAGGATGGACGGGATTTTCTTGAAAAAGTTATAGAAGAATATTACAGGTTAAGTCTTGATAAAGATGAACGAGATTTTTTTAGAATTTTAATCAGAGAACATACTAGAGAACCTGTCCGTTCTATTTTGAGAAGACGTTTTTTAAAAGATCTGCGTTACTTTTTTAACAGAGCATTTAATAAAATGAAAGAATTCGGAGAAATAATAGATATTGAGACTGAAATATTAACAGAAGAATTTTTAGGTTATTTAATCTTTAATGAATTCGAGCATATTCTTAGAAACTATTCTTTAGAAGAAAGCGAAAAATTAAAAAGAAAAACTGCACAACACCTGGATTTTTTCTGGGATGCAATCAAAAAATCCGGGGATTAACCCCGGATTCTTTTATTCTGATAAATCTTCCATTTTTTTAACACAGGATTTGCAAACATACTTATCTTTATAAAGAATTTTATTTTCAACATTTCCACAAAAGTAACAGGACGGGCTATATTTCTTTAAAATAATCCTTTCCTCTTCTACGTAAAACTCCATAGGGTCCTTCACATCAATATCCATCGTTTTTCTTAACTCTTTTGGTAAGACCACTCTCCCTAAATCATCAACATTTCTAACAATACCAGTTGATTTCATTGAGCACCTCCTCTAAATACTTTGCTACTCTAATCTTATTTAACCATAAATTAACTATAGAGTCAATAGTTTTTATCAATTAGTTATCCTGTAATAGTTCAGAAACAGTAACTAATTCATAACCAAATTCTTCAATATATTCAATTAGAGAAGGCAAGAGCTTAGCGGTATTTGTCCTATCTCCGCCACCATCATGCAAAAGTATAATAGCTCCAGGATGTAATAACCTTTTTACTCTTTCCATCATTATATCAGGGTCATTAACCTCTTCATTCCAATCCATTGTATCAAGAGACCAATTTACAAAATTATAATTCTTATCACGAAAATAATCCAGTTGAGAATTACTTATAGAGCCATAAGGAGGTCTTATCACCTCAGGTCTGTAGCCTGTTTGTCTTTCAATTATATCATTTGTCATTTCTATTTCTTTAACAACCTGATTTAATGAAATTTCTGCAAAATTAATATGTGAATATGAATGATTGGCAACTTCATGCCCACCATTATGAATGTCCCTTAAAATTTCTGGATGATATTCCGCCTGCGAACCTAAAACAAAAAATGTTGCAGGAACATTATAATAATTCAAAATCTCTAAAATATCAGAAGTATGATGAGGAGAAGGCCCGTCATCAAAGCTAATTGCAACTCTTGGCTGAAATCCTCCTTGAAGATAAAATATATTAGAATATTCTTTGGCCTGACGTTTTACTCGCTCTACAAACTCATTTCCATCATTTTCAGGCATTATTGCTTCATCATCTATATTTTCTCTAGGTGAATCAATCATATCTTCATCTTCAGAATTTAAAATATCATATTCATTAGAACTAAATTCACTAATATCACTTTCAACCTTATACTTTCCATCTGACTTGCTAGAACTATCGTTGTTAACTTCCATATTATCAGTAAGAATATCTATATCATCATAAAAATTTAATTTAACTTCTTGAAACCTCTGATATCTATAAGCCTGAATAAAATAAGTGGTGGTTGCAGAGATAAATATTACTACAATAAATATAATAAGCACTGATATTATTTGAGTTTTCTTCATCTAGTATCCTATCCTTTAAGATTTAATATTCAGTAACTATCTGATCATAGTCAAGCCTTTCTTCCCTGGGCTTTAATTTATGTGTCTGATCATGATAACCAACTGATATTAACATATTTATTTCAATATTACCTTCAATTTCAAAAATTTCTCTAATTTTCTTCGGTTTAAACCCAATCATTGGGTGTGTATCAACACCAAATGCTTTAGCAGTATACATTATAGACATCGCTAATAAAGAACTATTTCTAATCGCAAATGCCAATTCTTTATCTGAAGTTTTATATGTCACATTATCATTATGTTTTATAATTTTATTTATCTTCTCTTCATTAACTTTTCCTAACTGCTTCTTAACATTCCAGGCTGGATTTTTCCTATAATAACCTTCTTTATCTCCTAGAATAACTAATAAAACAGGAGCATCTAAAACTTTTTGCTGGGAACATGCTTCTTCATATATTTTCTCTTTAATTTCTTCACTTTTTACAACAAAAATTCTCCAGGGTTGAAGATTATAGCTTGAAGGAGCAAGAACCGATTTATTTATTATTTTTTGGAGTAGATTATCATCTAAATCTTTTTCAGAATCAAAAGCAAAAACTGAACGCCTATTTTCTAAAACATCAAAGTAATCAATCTCAGGTAATTTAGACTGACTCATAAAAATACATCTCCTTAATTATAGACTAATTATTTTAAAAGATAACTTTCTCCAGGATTAATCGGCTTTACTTCTGTGTCTATTGATTCTTTACTGACTAATTCAATAAATTCATCGGCAGTTTCAACTAAGATTGGAAATGTACCATAATGCATTGGAATAACAACATCAGGTTGTAATAAACGGGTAGCAAGAGCTGCCTGAGCAGGATCCATTGTAAATACAGAGCCAATTGGCAGTAACGCTAAGTTTATATCATAAAGCTCATTAAATAATTCCATACTTGAAAAAACTCCTGTATCTCCAGCATAATAAATAGTATTGTCATCAGTTAATCTAACTATAAAACCAGATGGACTCCCAACTCCTGATGAATGAAATGCCTGTACCATAGTAACCTTTATACCATCATATTCTACTGTCCCTCCAATATTCATGCCAATACCATCATTAACAAAATTTCTATCTTCTAATTCTGGGTTTTCATCTTGAATCTTAGTAATGACTTCAGGTTGAGCAAAAATAATACCTTCAGGGCCTAATAAAGAAGCAACAGATTCCAGATGATCAAAATGGTCATGAGTAATTAGAATCATATCAGCCTCATCAGGTATCACACCTTCTGGAGTTGCTGGATTCTCTTCAATATAAGGATCAATCAATATAGTCCTATCATGCTGAGTAGTAATTTCAAAAAAAGCATGACCTATCCATCTTACTTTAGTTGCCAAAATAATCGCCTCCTTTAAATAATATTTCTTGATAAATATTATTTCTCCTGCTAGAAAAAATTAATTATTAAAATTAAATTCCAGTAAGTAAACTAGTTAATAAGCCAAAAATCGAACCTGACCACCCATACATTTTAAGCCTGATAAGATATGAACCAGCAAAACTATTAAATAGTTCCTCAATCGCTTCTGCTTCCATTAACTGAACCTGACTAACAGTTATATCTTTTATTGCAACAGATTTAAGCAAAGCTTGAAAATGATTGTCCAGACTATTAAAACCTGCTTCAATAAAATAATCAGATATATAATTCATAGTATTGAATGATATATATTGGTTTAAATGACCTGCTTCTCTAGAAATATAAATCTCAAATGACTCTGTAATTGACTGTTCAAGTTTATTGTTTACCGATATATTTCTACTAAAGGCAATTAAGTCTTCAATTAAAACATCTTCCTGTAATAGGCTTTTAGGTTCTTGAATTTCTTGCATCTTAGAGATATTTTTTATTACATTCTCTGAAACATATTTAATTTTTTCATACCTGTAATTAATAACTGGCTTTAAAATCTGTTTAAGATTTCCTCTTTTAAAAGATTTCAAACCAGTTATAGATTTCAAAATTCCAGCTATAGTCTGGCTTTCAAGTACTGTATCTAATAATATTTCTAAAGTAGTTACTAAATCAGATTTAACTTCCTGCTCATTTTCTATTATATTAAATACCATTTTATCTTTAAAATTATTAAAATAATTATCTTTTGCACCAGTAAAATCTAAATTTATCACAGGAATCTTTATATTCCAACAATTAATAATAAATTCTCTAGTATATACTTTAATTGTATCGGCTAATTCAGGTCTAATAAATAACCTATCAATCAATATTTGCCAGTCATTCCTATCAGTCAATCTCCAAAAGTTTTTAGAAATTCTATTTACCCCATTAAAAACCAATGGTCTAAAATTATTTTCAAGTTCTTTCTGATGCTCATAAATAAAGTACGGCAATTTATCATCTATCAAAGTATCAACTAATTCATCAACTGTCTCTTGACTTCCAGTAAACCTATAAGCACCTCTAAATAAAGCCTGAGTTAACCAACCACCATTTTCATCATCAGTTATTAATTCCTCTTCTAAAATTTCAGTAGCAAATTCTTTTAGTTTTCCTCTATATGATTTTAAAAGAACTATAGCCTTCTCTATCATAAATATCTGAATTGAATTATATTCATCAGCCAAAAATTTACCAAAATTTAATTTAAAATCTCTATGACTAATTTCAGATGAATCCTTAGTAACTTTATATCTAGTTAGAAGTTTAATTAAACCACCACTTCGTATAATATTTAAAACATAATCTATAATAAAATTATTTAAACTTCTTCTGGTGCTCAATGGAAATATATCTTTTAATCTTTTATCAGAAAAATAATCTTTTATCAGCTCTTCAATCTTAAAGTTTTCTCCGAGGATCAAAGTGTTCAAGGTCATCTTATCAGGCTTAATATCATTATTTATCTGTTCAAAAATATTGTCAATAAAAATATTAATTATTTGATTTAATGATTCTATATCAAGATATAAACCTAACTTATTATCATTATTTAAAAGTTCTCCAAAAAGCCTAGCTAAATTATCTATAATTAATTCTTCATCTATTACTTCCATGAAACTATCTTTTAAAAACTTATAAATTTCATCTGAATCAAATTTTAACTCATTTAATTCTTCTGTAAATATTTCAATATTTTCTCTAATTATACTTTCAAAGTTATCCGTAAGCAATTCTGATAATTTTTTTGCAAAGTTTTTACTTGAAAGCTTAAAAATTGCCCTTATTTTTCTATAATTATTTTCCATCAAATTATCTTTAAAAATTTCTTGATATTCTTCTCTATCTTCTTTTAATAATCTATTTATGCGATATGGTTCCAACAATTCATCCTGAACAAAATCACCTAAAGTCTCAGCAAACCTATCCTGATTTCTTGCAAATAATCCAGGTGTAAATGGCAGCCTTTTACCAGCTAATTCAACGGAATTATATGGCTTAAAAATCATCCAGATAGCTATAACATTAGTTATGAAACCAACAAAGCCAAATAATAACATAGCTGGCAAGATAGAAGTAATACCTACTCCAGAAAAAAGACCTTCACCGAAAAGATTTAACATTAAACCAGCTAACCCTCCAAGCATACCCCCAAAATAACTTAGAGGTTTTAATTCTTTCCCCATAAAACCCTCAACGACCTCTCTCATATCTTCTGTAGATAAATCTATTAAGTTATCAGATACAACCTGGCTTATCTTGCCTGATAATAATTCATCAAGGTTGTTTTCTACTATATCAATAATTGAAGCGGCCATTTTATCGGCAAGTTGAGAATATCTATTTTTTATATTTATTTCACCTATAATATTATTTATTTCTTCTGAACTATATTTATTAAAAACATTTTTGATTTTTTTGTTTAAATGATTACTAATATTTTTTGATAGTTTTTGATAATTCCTATCTGATATTATTATGCCTAAATTATATCTACCTAATTTTTCATATAAATTAAAACTCAAATCTGAAACATTTTTATCTGTTAAAATTTCATTAAAATCAACATTTAGAATTATAGTCTCAAACCACTTTAGAATATCTAAATCATCCAGGGTTTTAGCTAAAAATACTTTGAATCTTTCACCAGAAAAAAAGCCGACTGTCAAATTAATTAGCAGATCATCCAATTCTTTAATTAGAATTTGGAGTGGGGCAGGGCCTAAAATATCCTTTAAAGATAAACTTGTATACTTTTTACTAGAAGATTTATTTTTAAACCATTTATAAGTTACATTAAGTATTTTATCATACCAATCACCAGCATCTCCTAATTCTAAATCATCAAATCTACTAACATACCAGCCTAATTCTCTATTTGATAAAACTTCTTTAATTTTTTCTGCTAATTCAAAGGCTATTTTTTCTAAATTATCATCTTCAGTAAATGATTTTAATAATCTACCAACCAAACCATATCTAGAAGCTACTTTTCCTGATAGAGCTTTATATAAAACCTGTTTTAAATTATTTCTTAATCCTCTATTACTTTCTAAAATTTCTCCAATAGTTTCATCAACTAAATCTTCCAACTCACCTTTATGATCCTGCAACCAATTTAAAAACTCATAAATCAAAACAGGCAATTCACTGGCTAACAGAGGAGTTACTTCTTGCTCCCATGTTTCACCAAATAATTCTGGTAGTGTTAGATTAACTTTTTTAAAAGAATTAATAAGAGCAGAACCAACTTCAATACCTAAATATTTACCAGCAGGACTTACTAGAAATTCATAAATATTATCGAATATTCCTAAATCAGAATTTACTGTTTTCGCTTCAAACCCTCTGATTATTTGATTTAATGGTTTATCATAAATTTCAGCTAATCTATTCTCTATTAAATCTTTAATACCTGATTTCTCCAGTAAAGAGTTTAAGGTAGTTTTAATTTCATTTTCATTTTTAATTAATTCTTCTTGAAAATCTTCAATTAATCCTAAATATTCCTGATCTTCTACTCCTATATCATTTAAAAAAACCCTAATAAAATTTATAAATTCATTTACAAGCTCTGGGACCCTAATAAAATTTATAAATTCATTTACAAGCTCTGGATCATCGGTAAGATTAGACAATATAACTAAAATTTCTTCTAAAATATTATTGAACTGTTTATAACTTATAATCTCGTTAACCTTAATGTTTTCAGACATACTAATTAATAAATCATAAATCATATCAGAATCAGATAACAATTCAGCAATACCATCTTTTGTCGAATCAAACTCTGGCACCTCTGAAACCTTTTTGTTTCCAATGACCTCTGGCAACTCTTTCATAAACATATCTTCAATTAATAAAGTGAGATTTTCTTTGAATTCATCATTATTTATTTCTCCTGCCAGGGTATCATGATTGATAATTTCTCTTTCAACCAGTTCACTCAAATTATATATAAACTCTTCACGAGTCTTTTCAAGCACTCCTCCAAAGGGGCCAATCTTTTGAAATAACATCTTAACAGCAACATCATTTGTTATATATCCATTTGCTGCACCTGCTATTATATTTAAAAATAGATTTAATAAGCCCACAAAAATTCCCCCTGATAATAAATAAAAGTGGACAGCCTATGCCCACTCAAATAATCCCAAAAAGTTCTAATTATATTGTACTACTGTAAATTATATTAATCAAGCTAATAACCTAAATAATAGATTAGCTGTAATACCAGCCATTATTCCACCACAAAAATGGCTAAAGATTGCTCTTGATATTAAAGGCCTTCTATTTAAAGCATCTAACATTGCCACATGAGTACTTAAAAATCCACTCCAGCACATACCTATAGCAGTAAAAACCGCAATTTCATGGCCTGATATTAGCCCACTGGATAAAAATGTAGGAATTAAACTTAAAGCTGCTCCAACAGCACCAAGTGCAGTTATTGGAAAAGCAATAGCTTCAGGGCTTGAAAAGCCAAGTAAAGGTCTTAATATAGGTGAAAGTAATTCCCCTATTCTTGGAAGAAGTCTGACCCCTTCAAATGCTTCTCCCTGAAAGCCCGCAGATGGATCTGCTGGACCAAAAGTAAGAACCATAATTAAAGTACATATTACTAAAACGCCAGGAATTATACTTAAACCAATCTCTACCCCCTGTTTTCCACCTTCAAGCATTGCTGATAAAAGCCTTTCAAAAAAATTATTTAAGCCCTTGTTGTCCTCAGCCTGATTAAACTTATCCTTTGAAACATTACTGGTTTCAATGACTTTGAGTTCATTATCATCAACAGGTTTCTTTTTGATTTGATAACGCATTAACCTGACACTAACTATACTACCGGCAACTGCTCCGACATTACCAATTAATGCCTCTTTGAAAAATCCCAGACCAGCCATAAATGTTGTCAGAATTAATCCCATACCAAAAGCTGTCCCTAAATTGCAAAGCAGAGGGATATCTTCCTCTTTAAAATACCCAAGATAATCATCCTCTTTAGCCAGGGAAATTATTGCAGGATTATCAGATAAATAAGTCGTAACAATCCCTAAAAATGAAACCCCAGGTAATTTATATAGCGGTTTCATTAACGGTGCAAATATAAAATTTAATAATTTTATCACTCTAAATTCTGAAGCCATCTTACCAAATGCACCAGCTAAAACTGCTATCGCCATAATATAAAAAACAGTATCTATTAATAATTCATAG
>SL_8KL_010_SEDDRAFT_10004771_pt1 | contig 10808 bp, 11 predicted proteins | sample SodLakKL_010_SED_4_FD_11160 | JGI IMG/M metagenome (IMG submission 11160) | reverse complement strand
TTATCATCAGCTCCGTGTTCAGCTTTAATCTCAATCTCTTCCGGTATCTCAACGTATTTCCTTAATCTACTTAGAAATTTTTCCGCATTCGGATCCGGAAGATCCATCACTATTCTATCCAGATCGAAGTCCTGTTCAAGAGCTTTTGATATTATCTTAGCCATTTTCTGAGCTTCAAGCTCATTCAAACTTATTCTCTGTCTTTCAAAATCTATCTCAGAAGCTTTAACTTCCAATGAATAGATCCAGTCAGATTTATCCTCTATCACAGGATACAATTCTTCTCTTTTTTCTTTTGATAGCTTTTTTGAATCTCTAGCACCTTGATCGAATAATTCTTGAGCTCCATTACTATCTATAACAACTCCAGATACAAATAGAGCCCCAATAACCGGGCCACGTCCTGCTTCATCTATTCCTAAAGTCTTTCCGTTCGAATCACTCTTCAAGTTCAAGTTAATCACAGTAATGATTAAGGTAATGGAAATATAAAGAACTGCCACTCGAAACCACTGGTTTTTAATTTCAGAAAAAATAAAGATAATGATCTTCCAAGCTGAAAAATAAAGAATAAATACCTGGGAACTCACAAATACCCACGAATTCAACAAGACCGAGCAGAAGAAAAACAAATCAACCAAAAAAGTGATAAAATATGGAAGCACGAGTAAAGAACTTCAGAAGAGGCCGAAACACAAAGTACGATAAACAAATCATAGTGGAAACCGATGAAATAAATGAAAAAGACGAAGCAAAGGAACACGTAGGAAAAAAAGCAGTATACACCACGGAAAGCGGTAAAAAAATAATAGGTAAAGTAACTAGTCCACACGGAAACTCGGGAGCACTTAGACTAAGATTCAGAAAGGGTCTACCGGGCCAAATAATAGGATCAAAAATCGAGATAAAAGAATGACAGACGAAAACCAAGACAAAGATCAAGAAGAATCTGAAAAAGAACCGTTCTACAAAAACAAGAAATTCATAACCATTCTAATAATAGTAGCCATAGGACTAGCAGTAGTATCTTCCTTCATGATGCAGCCACCTGAAGAAACAGAAGTAAACGGAGAAGGCGAGACAGAAGATCAAGAAACAGATACAACGGAAAACGAAACCACGGGCGAAGAAACAGAAACCATAGAAAACAAAACAGAAGAAAAAGTTGCGGAAGAAGGAGAAGTAGCTGTGGTAACAATTAAAGGAACGGATGAAGAAGGAAACATACTGGGAGAATACCAGGAAGAATTCAGAATAGGAAGCGAACTCATATCTGCAGAACTAAATGAGCTCATAGAAGGAATGGAGATAAACGAAACAGAAAAAATAGAAGAAGAAACTCAAGAAGGAGAAATAATAACAACGGAAATAACTCTTAACGAATTGAAAGAATTCGGGGAAGACATAGAGAAGAGGGAAACACCTACAGTATCACTACACATCATGAGCAAATGTATATACGGGGACCTAGCAGTGGAAACAATGCAGCCAGTACACCAATTAATGGGAGAAAAAATTGATCTGGAAATCCACTACATAGTAAGAGAAGAGAATGGAGAAATAACCTCACTAAGAGGAGAAGAAGAAATAGAACAGAACAAGAGAGAGTTATGCGTTCTGAACGAAAGAGGAACAGAAGAATGGTTTGACTTCGCAATCAAATCCAGTGAAAAAGGATGGGAACAAGCAGTAGAAGAAATGGAGATAACCAGAGAAGAAATAACTGACTGCACTGAAGAAAAAGGAGAAGAACTAATCCAGGAAGAACTCGAAGTATCGGAAGAAAAAGAAGACATAGGATCTCCAACACTATACATAAATGGAGAAATGACCAGAGAAGTATACAACTACGGTGAACCCAACGCATACAAAGAAATAATCTGCACGGGATTTGAAGACCAGCCTCAAGAATGCGAAGAAGAACTTCAAAGTATGGATATACAAGCTCCAGCAGGATCTTGTTAATCAATAAAGCCACAGTGATTCTATGAAAATACAAAAAACACAAGAAGGGGACATAGATCTAATTATACCCAATCAAAACAAATACGGAGAACCAGAGGAAGCACCGGTATTCTACAATCCAATCATGGAGAAAGACAGAGACCTATCCGCCGAAGTAATCTACAAGTTCCTAAAAGAAATGGAAGAGGACAAAGAGCCCAAGATACTTGACGCTTTATCCGCTACAGGGGTAAGAGGGATAAGATACAGTGAAAAAACAGGAGCAAAATCAATAGCAAACGATGCGAATCCAAAAGCAGTTCAAATTATCAAGAAAAACATTGAATTAAACGAAGATAGAGATATAGAGGTAGAACCACGTGAAGAAGATGCCAACAGGATAATGACCGGAAGAGAAAAATTCGAAGTAGTGGATATAGATCCATTCGGATCACCAGCTCCTTTCTTGAACAATGCATTCAAATCACTGAATCCTAGGAAAAGCCTTTTAGCAGTAACAGCAACCGATCTAGGAGCACTCAGCGGACACTATCCAAAAACATGTTTTAGAAGATACGGTATAAAGACAATAGAGAATCCATGGGAACACGAAATTGGATTGAGGAACCTGATAACAGCAGTTCAGAAACAGGGATCGATACATAGATTCACCGCTGATCCTTTACTATGTTACTGGAGAAGACACTACTACAGGTGCTTCTTCGAAGTGAGAGAAAGCAAAAGCGGGATAAACAGAAATTTTGAAAAAACTGGGTACATCGGATACTGTGAAAACTGTGGTGAAAGAAGAAAAGCAAAGTTATTCAATAAACTCAACACAAAATGCAGCTGTGGAGCCGAATTAAAAGTAATTGGTCCAACCTGGATAGGTTACCTAGGAAATGATGAGTTCTTGGAAAAGATAGAGTTTCCTGATCCATTGTTAAGTAAGATTAAAAGAGAATCTGCAGTAAAAGAACTTCATTACGATACTCACAGGCTCAGTAGGATAAAAGGAGGAAAAGCTAGGAAAAAAAGTCATTACATAGATGAATTGAGTAAGAAAGGATACAAAGCTAGTGAAACGATGTTCACTGGGCATGGTTTTAGAACAAATGCTCCACGGAAAGAAGTAGTTGAATTATCTAAATAGTTTTTCTATCTTAGAAGAGCTCCTAGAACCATTGCTAGGAATATTATGACTAGTAATACTATGATAACTATCTTCATTCCACCTGGATCCAGTTCTATAGATGTTTTGTCTTCCTTATCCTCTTCTTTTTTCTCTTTCTTTTTCTTCTTTTTCTCTTTTTTATCCGGCTTGGGTTTTTCAAGTGGTTTGGGTGGTTCTTCTCTTTCTTCCGGTCTTTCTTCTATTTCTTCTTCTTGAGAAGGTGTCTCTTCAGGTTCTACCTCTATTTTTTTTCTTCTTTCCGGTTTTTTTCTTTCAGTAGGAGGTTTTCTTTCTCTTTCTTCCTCTTCTACCTCAGGCTCTCTTCTCCTTTCTTCCTCTTCTTCCTCTCTTTCTTCTTTCCGTATTTTCTTTTTCCTTTTCTTATCTTCTTCTCTTTTCTCTTTCTTCTTTTCCTTTGCTGGGGGAAGTGCAGGTGTTTCCCACTCTTTCTTTACTTCTTCCCATCTCTCCTTTTCTTCCTTTTTCTTCTTTTCTTCGTCTTCTATCATGCCTAGCTTTCGCTTTATCTCTTCAGGAGCTTTTTTCTGTAGTATTTCGTATCTTATGTGTCTTTCAGAGTAGTTTGTTTTTTCCGCTAGTTTTTTGGCTGCTTCTTTCTCGGTTTGCACTACACCGCGTTCTATAAGTTCTTTAGTGTATTGAAATATTCGTTGATGTCTTTTTTTGACTTTTTTTGGATCTGTGCTCTTTCCCTCTTTTTTCCGTTTTATCTTTACCCTGTCCGATCCTGTGATAGGAAGGTTTGATATTTCCTCTTCTTTCCTTTTTTTTCTTTTTTTATTTTTCTTGTTTTTCTTGCTCATGTATACAGCCTCTTTTCAAGCCTTACTTATTAGTTAATCTCACGGGTTTAATAAGTATTGGGGTGATATTGATCTTTATTCTTCAGAACACTGTGAGTATTGTTCCTACTATGATTATTATTAGGATAATTATAACTACGTATCTAGTTATGTCCAATGATTCTTGGGATTTTTTATAAGGTATTGATACTCCCGAGGCTTTCTTAGCGATCTTCTTCCTCTTCTTTTCTGAGGCATCTTGCTGTTCTTGCTTTCTCTTCGGCTTTCCTTTCTGTTGTTCTTTAACCGAAGATCTTCTTTTTGAGTCCTCGAAAAAAGCCCAATCCCTTTTCCTTTTTCGTTGTTTTTTCAGTCTTTGATTCTTTTTTCTCTTTCTCTTCCATTTCTTTTAATTTTTTTCTCGTTTCCATTAATTCTTTTTGAGCATCTGCTTTTTCTCCGTAACCTTTCATTTTTTCCCTTAGTCTTTCTGTCTTTTTCCCTAGCCTTTCTTTTTGTCCTGACTTTCCAAATTCTTTTCTTGCTTTACCTAATTCTGGTTGTTTTTTTGCTACTTTTTTACCGATCTTTATGGCTTTTTCTTCGCTTATTTCTTTGTCCTCAGCAATCTTTCGACCTATCTCCGCTAATTTTTCATTTTTTCTTTGCCCGTATAGTTCTTTGTTCGCTTTTCTGTTCGCTGACTTTTCCTTTTCTCTTAGTTCTACTGCTTTTTCCGATAGATCTTCTATTTCGGCTTTTTCTTTTTTCGACAGATCTATTTTCCCTTCTCTAGCTTCTAATCGTTTTTTCTGAAGTTCTGATTTTTCCCCATATCTTTTAAGATCTGCTTTAGTATCCTTAAGTATTTTCTTTTCTTTTAAATTTTTTATAGCTTCTTCAAAGGATCTTTTGCTTTTATCAAGTTTTTTGTACTCTTTTAATGTTTCTCTTCCTATCTCTCTGGCTTTTTTAGGTTCCAATTCTTCTCCTGCTATTTGTTTTCCTATTTTTTCAAATCCTTCTTTGATTCTATCTGCATACTGTTCTCTTTCAGCTTTTTTCTCTGATTTTCTACCTTTTTCTCTTATCTTTCGTACTTCTTCTAGTCTTTCCTTGAGTTTTTTCTTCGCCATCAATACCACCTAGTAATTTTTTTGCAAGCATTTTATTTAAAAGTTCTTTCGAGTCTAATAAAACCTCAATTCTTTTTAAATGTTTTGATATAACCCCTTTGAAAAAATTCATCAAGACGCTTCTGCAGTTGTTTTTTCATCTTTGTTCGTATTTTGGCTTACTAAACACTTATATTTTTCAAAGTTAAGAAAGTATAGATAGGTTGTTATAAAACGAGTTCATTTTCTTTAGTTAAGGGCCAGTGGCTTAGCCTGGTTAGAGCACCCCGCTGATAACGGGGAGGTCGTGAGTTCGAATCTCGCCTGGCCCATTCAGATTTTTTTGATTAATCTTAACTGGAAATCAAAACTTATTTATTCCCAGGCATCTTTATTTACTCGAGAGGATTACATGGCAATGGAAGATGTCAAAATAGTGCAGAAAAAAGCTGAGAAGAAATACGTGATGAGGGAACCATCCCTTGATAAATTACTGAGTGATAAGAAACTGGAAGAGATAGCTGTAAACGGTCCAAATGAGCCTGTATTCATCTTCCATAGGGATTACGGTAGATGCGAAACTAACTTGGAGATGGATGAAGATTCAATACTGGAGTTTATCGGAGGAGTTGCTGAGGATTCAGCCGACTACATAAACAAGACAAAGCCCTTTTTGGACGCTAAACTTCCTGATGGATCAAGATTAAACGCTACTATACCTCCAGCCACGCCTGAAGGTCCTACAATGACTATAAGCAGATTCAGAGAAAAACCTTTCTCAATACTTGACCTGATAGAGAATAATACGATTCCTAAAGATGCGGCTGCTTTCCTATGGACGGCTGTGGAAGGAGAAAAGAACTACCCGATGAATACATTAGTTATAGGTGGTACGGGAGCGGGTAAAACAACCACGCTGAATACCTTGATGACGTTTGTCCCAACTGAGGAGAGAATAAGCTGTATAGAGGACACAATGGAGCTGAACTTCTTTGGAAGAAAGAACCTGGTTAGAATGGTTACTGTACCTCCAATGCAGTCCAGGGAACCCATAACAATGAATGATCTACTGGAGAATGCTCTGAGAATGCGTCCGGATAGACTAGTCGTGGGAGAAGTCCGTGGTAAGGAAGCAGGATCTCTATTCAACGCGATGAACGTTGGACACTCCGCTATGGGTACTCTTCACGCCAATTCACCGAACGAACTCGCCGCAAGGTTAACCAATCCCCCCATGAATGTTCCTGAGAACATGCTCGCTCTAATCGATTTGATAGTGGTTCAGAAAAAGATTGTTCACGGTAACGATGTTAGAAGAAGGGTTTCCACGATCACGGAAGTATCCAGATCGGAAGGAGGAGTCGGGTTCAATGAACTGTTCATGTACGATGAGGAAGAGGATAAATTGAAGAGAACCGATACTCCAAGTAGAAAACTGGAGGAATTGGGTAGTTTAGCTGGAAAGAGCCTTGGAGAGATGCAGGAAGGATTGGAGCATAAGAAGACCTATCTTGAGAAATTGCTTGAAAGAGGAATTCATGGATTAGAGGAAACTAATGAGAAGATACAGGATTACTATTCAGTGAAGTACTTGGAAGAAGATTGAATTCTATCAGTTTACGAGTTTTTAGTTTTTTCTACCTTTTTACGTATCTCTTCAGGATTCTCCCCGAAGTACTTTTTGAATTTAGGGGTAGTGGTTATTTCTTTTGTTTGATCCTTGTCAGTGGTTTCTATGAATCCTTTTCTTTCAAGTTCTCCGATGTACCTGTAGGCCTTGTTCCCTATCACTTTAGCTACTTTACTTTGCTTTATGGGTTGCTTCATTGATATTAATCCAAGTGTTCTCAGTTCGGCTTTCTGCAGGTCTGGACCGGTTGCTAGATGACCTACTTGGTCGAAGTAAGTGTCTTTAAGAGTTAATTCGTATTTTTTATTGGTTTTATTTATCTGTAAAGCGGTTTCTTTTTCTTCGTACTGTTTTTGTAGTTCTTCGAGTGCTTTCATTGTGTTTGAGTAGTCTGTGGCTGCTATGTTTTTCAGTTTATCTATTGATAGTGGATCCGGTGACATGAATAGGGCTGCTTCTATTGTTTTCATTGTTTGTACTAGGTGTTCTTTGTTTCCTTGAGTGTTTTCTTTCGTCATTCTTCACCTTCTTCCCTTTCCTCTGGGTAGTGGATGAATATTTCTCCAAATATTTCCTCCTGCCATATCGATATCTTGCCTTGGTTCGCGAGGTGGAGCAGAGGTATCAGGATCTTTACTATTTCTCTTTCGGTTTGTTCTTGGTCCTTTTCTATTAGTTCTGTGAATGTGGTGAGGTTTTCCTCATCTATCTCTTGTTTTATTTTTTGTTCTAGTTCTTCGGTTTTTTCTTCGAAGTCCTGTGTGTTTCTCTTCGCTATTTCCAGTAAATGATCGGGTACTATGTCCTGTGCTGGGGTTTTTTCTTCCTTGACTTTTTCCCTGGCTTTTTGTTTTTCCTGGTCTATTACGTCTTCCACCGCGTCTATTAATTCGTCAACGGATACTTTTCTCTGTGTTTTCCTTTTCTGTGGCTTTGGCTCCGGGATTTCTTCTCTTGCCGGTGGTATCTGGTCCGGTGTGGTTGGTATTTCTTCCCAGTAGATGAATTCTCCTTCTTCTTCATCTTCTTTTAGTTTCCAGGAACTGCTCTTTTTTCTAAGTAGGATGGAGCTGGCTAGTAACGCGTTGGCTGGTACTTTGAAGTCCATTTTTTGAAGTTTTTTGACTGTTTGTATGTATTCCTGGACCAGTTTTGATAGTTTTATGTCCCAGGGATCCATGTCTTCTTTTTCCACCACTCCTTTTAGTATTTCTCTCCAGTCGTGTCTTCGTGCTATTTCTTCCAGGTTTATTTCTTCCGGAGACATTTCCTCTGGATCTATCTCTTTGCTGGTTGTTTTTATTGACTCTGTCTTTGCTTGTTTTTTCAAGACGCGTCACCCGTAGGTAAAAAGGTAGGACTGCAATAAAAGGATTTAGCAATATCGGTTTATAAAACAGGTAATAGGAACGCGAGTAGCCCTATTCCTATCGCGATGTAGGTTTCTTTTCTGAAGTCGTTGTAGTGTTTTCTTTTCAGCAGGTCGTACAGCGCGGTGATGAACATCAGATTGGTCAGAGCTACCAGGGATAGGTATAGGTCGTTTCCCAGGTATTGGGTTATTCTTAAGTATGGGTAGGGAGAGATGAGCATTGCTAAAGCTATGAGTGATACGGATATGTATATGGAGGGTTTTTCACCTATTTTTATTGGTAGGGTCCTTCTACCCTGTTCCCTGTCCCCTTCTATATCTTGAATTGATTTAACTATTTCTCTACCTGTTCCTGATAGGAAAGCCATTGAGGACAGAATCCAGATCGAGATCGGCACGGTGTTCGAAACGTTCAGCGCTCCATATATAAATGGTATTGTCATGCTAGCTGCTATGGATATGTTTCCAGCTACTGCGACTTTTTTCAGATGTATGGAATAGGCGTAGCTTAATGCAGCGAAGATAACAGCTATTAACAAGGAGTAGGGATTTATGAAAGCGGATGCGATCACTCCTATTGGCATGAAAACCAGGGATATATAGAGAGCTGTTTTTCTATCGATCTCTCCGGATACTAGCGGTCTGTCCTTTCTTTCATTTGCTTTATCTGTTTCGTAGTCAGTGTAGTCGTTTATCGCGAATGCTCCAGCGGATATGAATACAGGAGTGATTATGGACAGTGCAAGGATTCTGGGAATTGGTAGATGACCTATCGTTACTAATTGACCTATCAGTACAGCTGCAGCTAGGAAAAACCCATGAGTCATTCTTGTTAATCTTAGAAATGATTTGAGTTTATTCACACGGACACCTCTAAATTCATGAACCGGCTCTGTTTCAGAACCGTTTTACAGTTTTTTACTCAAGGCTTTCCCAGAGCACTTCTTGTTTTGGATCCACTTGTACGCCTGAGGAAGTTATTTCAAAAGGATGCGGTTTCTTGTCGTGATCGGTTCCTCTCATCTTTCTTATGAACATTGCTCTTTGAGGTGGCTTGAAGTAGAGTGCTATGACTCCATCCGTGACGAATTCTTCAACTCCGAATCGGCTGAATTGGTTTTTTCCTTCGGGTGCTTCGGCTGTTAGGAGCGAAGTAGTGTCTATATCTTTTAATTCCTCGCTCAGTCTGAATAAAGAGTGTCTTATCTTTGAAGTGTTTCCCATCCACATTCCGAATGCCGTGGTGGAGTCTATGACTATTCTCTTTGCTCCCATGTCATCAACCATGTTCTTTATCTTGTTTATTTCTTTTTCAAAGTCCTGTGCAAAGTCCTGTGGGTTGATCATTCCTACTTTGTATATCTTGAGCATGTTCTCCTGTTCGAGTGAAGTCACGTCCCATTTGAAGTTCTTCATGTTCCACCATATATTGGTGGCTCCTTCTTCCATGGTGATGTATATTCCGGGCTCGTCGTATTCTTTAGCTCCCTTGTAAACGAATTCAGTGGATAGAATTGTTTTACCGGTACCCGCTCCTCCAGAGATTAGTACTGAGGAGCTCTCTAGAAATCCTCCTTCCAGTAATTCGTCAAGTCCGGGTATTCCTGATTTAACTCTAGCCATTTTCAAAGCACCTTTTTCAGATCACGTTTAATTGTCAAATATCTTACTATTGAATAACACTTCGACCATATTTAAAGATTGGGTAATTAAAAACCTATGCTTGAAAGAATTCCCGTTAAGATTTATAACAATCGAGTGCCTCCAATTAATTGGAAAAATGACTGGAAATCTCATTAAAAATAATTAAAAAGAGGTAGATAAAAATGGATTTTGTTGATACAGATTACGAACCAAAAGAAAATGAGTTAAAAGCTGTTTTCAGGATAGAAGCGGGAAAAGGGAACACGTTCAAAGAAGCCGCTGGCAAGGTAGCGAAAGAGTCAAGCGTTGGAACATGGACACACATAGGAACAGTGAACGAAAGAGCAAAGAGGATAAAGGCAAGAGTTTACAGCTTGAACAAGCCTTACGTGAAAGTAGCTTACCCGCCAGAACTGTTCGAACTCGATAACGTTCCACAGATAATGAGCTCGGTAGCCGGAAACATATTCGGGATGAAGGCAGTGAAGAACCTTAGACTAGTTCATCTCGACATACCTAAAAACATGCTGGAGAAATACGAAGGGCCGAGGTACGGTGTAGAAGGAGTTAGAGATTTAATGGAAGTTCCCGAGAGACCGCTGGTGGGAACGATAGTGAAACCAAAACTAGGTCTGGATCATGAAGAACACGCGGAAGTCGCGGAAGAATCATGGAAAGGAGGATGCGACATAGTTAAAGACGATGAGAATCTTACCAGCCAACCATTCAATCAATTCAGTGACAGATTAACCGAGACCCTGGAAGCAAGGGACAGAGCAGAGGAAGAAACCGGAGAAAAGAAAGTATACATGTGCAACGTCACTGCACCGCTCAGCACCATGATGGAAAGAGCGGAAGAGATAAAAAAACAGGGTGGAAGATACATGATGATAGACGTAGTGACCACCGGGTTCTCCGCGCTACAGGAAATAAGGAGAAACGGACCGGACCTAGTAATGCACGCTCACAGAGCAATGCACGCCGCGATGACCAGAAAAGAAAAACACGGTATAACAATGCAGGTGCTGGGACAGCTGTACAGATTGATAGGAGTGGACCAACTTCACATAGGCACAGCAGTGGGAAAAATGGAAGGAGGAAAAGAAAAAGTCAAGTGGATCGAGGA
>SL_8KL_010_SEDDRAFT_10004768_pt1 | contig 10813 bp, 12 predicted proteins | sample SodLakKL_010_SED_4_FD_11160 | JGI IMG/M metagenome (IMG submission 11160) | reverse complement strand
GTCAACACACCTTGGAGACGGTACAAGGGACACTGCATCTTTTGAGGCGCAGGATAGATTGGTCAGAAGGCTAAATGCAAAGATAAACGATAACCGAAAAGAGATCGAGGATTGGGAAGAGATGGGCTGTGATGGAGCGGATCTAGTTCTCATTTCATACGGTTCGATATCTAGACCTGTCAAAGGAGCAGTGAAGAAAGCAAGAGAGGATGGATATGATATAGGGTTCTTCAGACCAAAAGTAATTTGGCCTAGCCCTGAGGATAGGATGAAAGAGATCGGAAAGAATTCAGAAGTCATGCTTGTGGAACTCTCTCTACAGGGTTATAGGATGGAGGTAGAGAGATGCGTTGGAAGTGAAAATCTGCACATCTTCGATAGATTGAACTCTTTACCGACCATCGAACAAGTTTATGAAAAGATCATGGAGGTGCTCGAATGATCACGACTAAAGATATAAGAAATAAATATGTTAGAAATTATCCATCGGCTTTCTGTCCTGGATGTGGAGATGGGATGGTACTTAATGCGATGTCTAGGGCTGTTGAAAAAAGCGGTATAAACCAGAAAAAGGTAGCTGCGGTAAGTGGTATCGGATGTGCAGCATGGATACCCTCACCGTACTGGAAGGTGGACACGTTACATACAACCCACGGAAGAGCTATCCCTCATGCAACTGGATTGAAGGTCGGCAACAAGGATCTAGAAGTTATGGTCGTATCAGGAGATGGAGATTGTGCAGGTATTGGAGGCAACCATCTGCTCCATGCTGCCCGGAACAATATAGATCTTAACGTGCTTATGATCAACAATGGTCTGTACGCTATGACAGGGGGACAGGTAGCACCTACTACAGAACACGGCGAAAAAACACTTACAACACCATATGGTAATCCATCACAGGGTATCGATATCTGCAATGTAGTAAAACACTCCGGAGCAAGTCATGTAGCACGTTGGACTACATACCATATGAACGAACTCATCAAAGAGATAGAGAGGGCCATAGATATCAAAGGTTTTTCATTTATAGAAGTACTTAGCCAGTGTCCAACAAGGACCGGTAAAAAAGAGGGATTGTCCGGAGTAGAGATGTTGGAATGGTACAGGGAAAATACTACGAAGAATAAAGATGAAGAAGGTATCTATGTCGGAGAGATACAATATATAGAGAGAACGGAGTTGACAGAAGAGATATATGAGCAGATATCAAAACAGGGGGTGAACCAAGATGATAAAAGTAAGGATCGGAGGCTGGGCAGGCCAAGGCACTGTTCTAGCCGGAACCGTACTAGGTAGATCACTGGCACTCCAGCAGGGTTATGATGTTGTTCAGAGACGTTCATATTCTGCCGCGGTAAGGAGTGGTATCGCTTATTCGGATATCATTGCAGACAGGGTTGAAGTAAACGACTTGACCATAGAGGTACCAGATTATCTATTGATACTTTACCAAAAAACTCTAGACGAGTGGGATAATGAAGTCAAACTCTGTAAAAATCTGATAGTGGATTCGACTAGAGTGAAGAAAGTTAAGAAAACAGATGGTAATATATATGAAGTCCCAGCTGGACAGATAGCTGAGGATATAGCTAGTTCCAAAGCTGCCAATATCGTATTATTGGGTGCTCTAGCTCGTGTATGTGAAGATATAGATTTAGAGGGATTGGTCGATACGATAAAGTCAGAATTCCCTAAAAAGTACAAGCAGATGAATGTAAAGGCTGTGAAAGCCGGTTATGCTTATATAGAAGATTTACTTACAAAAGGTTAATTATATAAGACTACAATGCACATGTCAGTACATGATCACAGTAGAAAGCTAAAATATAAATGGCGATAACATACATCCTAGATATATCCGATATTCTAGATATGTTATGCCGATCAATAGGGTTGAGAACAGATGGTAGATGAACCAGAAGAAGAAGTCGAAGTTGAAGAGATACGGAACGCAGAAGAAAAATATAACCGATTAGTTCAAAAACGGAACGAGTTGAATGAAGAAGCAAACTTTTATAGAGATGAGGAAACAGACTTCACGATGAACGTAAGGAATTAAAGGAAGAACTAGAAAAGAACAAAGCTACAAGGGACGAATTGGTGAAAAAAGCAAAAGAACACAAGCAAAAAAGGAATGAATACCAGAAGAAGGCAAAAGAACTCCTCGAATTCAAAAGGGAAAAAAGAGATAAGATCGTCAATAACCTTCCTCAGAAGGTCAACGAACTCGAAGCTGAGATAAAATCCATGGAGTTAAAACAAGAGACTACACCCCTTTCTTTGGACGACGAAAAAGAGCTTATCGATAAGATCAAAGAAAGGAGAGAGGAATTAAAACAAAAAAGATCCTTACTCGATGAACAGGAAGAATTGATCGGGGAGATCGAGGGACTAGACGAGAAGATCGACGAATTGTTTGAGAAAGCTGATGAGGAGCATCAGCAAGTCGTAGAGTACTCAGAAGAGTCACAAAAGTACCATGATGAGATGAACGAGATCTATGATGAAATGCAGAGATTTACTAATGAGGCCGATGATATGCATGAAGAATTCATGGAGATAAAAAAGAGAGCTGATCACTATCACGAGAGAGCTATGGAGATGAAAAGTGAAGTGATAAGTCTAAAGAATAAAAGGCGTCAGAACTACAGGCAGAAACAGCAGAAGCTCATCGAACAAAACTTACAGGTCAAAAAGGAACTCGAGGACGAGAAAAAACTAAAGAAGAAAGAAGAAAAAACATTGGAACAGCTCATCAAAGAAGGGAAGATCGAGATATAGGGGATAATATGAGTAAAGTCTTGGTAACAGGGGGTTGTGGGTTCGTAGGTACAAATCTTGTTGATTATCTTTTAAAGAACAGTGGACTTGAAATTAAGGTTCTTGATGATCTTTCTGTGGGTAAAGTAGAATACCTGGAAAGTATAGAACATTTTGACGAAGGTAGAATCGAGTTCATCCAAGGAGATATACGGGAAACTGATGATGTTTCTCGAGCAGTCAAAGGATGCTCACACATATTTCATCTAGCTGCTCAGACAGGTGTGATACCATCAGTAGAATCACCCCTTGAAGATGCTGAGATAAACATAATCGGAACTATAAATCTTCTCGAGGCAGCTGTAAATCATGGTATAAAAAGGTTCATACTTGCATCCTCCGCAGCACCTTTAGGTGAACAGGAGATGCCCATCGATGAGGAAAAGGTCCCAGAACCACTATCACCTTATGGGGTCAGTAAGCTTGCTGGAGAAGGATACTGTAGCGCTTACTCCGCATCCCATGGATTGAAAACAGTAGCACTGAGGTTCTCCAATGTTTATGGACCCAATTCGTGGCACAAAGGTAGTGTCATCGCCAAGTTCATAAAACAGATAATAGATGGAGAACGGCCAGTCATCTACGGTGATGGTGACCAGACCAGAGATTTTATCCATACTGAAGATATCTCTAGTGCATTGTATTTAGCGGCTGAGAAAGAACTATCCAAGGACTTCGAACTTCTCCAGGTTGGAACAGGTGATGAAAAGAGTATAAATGAACTATATAATGATATAAAAAAGATCATGTCCAAGAGGGATATCGATGTTCCAGAACCTAAATATGTTAAAGAAAGACCCGGAGAGATATACAGGAACTATACCGATATCTCAAAGATAAGAGATCTACTTGGGTACGAACCTAAAATCCATCTAGAAGAAGGGTTAGAACAAACCATCGACTGGTTTCTAGAGAATTATAAATAAAATTTTAACTGGTCAGACAATTCAAAAATCAATTATATGGGATCGCACATGTATTCTTGTATATGTCAATAGATTTAGAAGTAACTATCTTGGGAACAAGCGGTGGTATTCCTATAGAGGGTAGGGCACAATCCGGAGTTCTGGTTGAAAGTAAGGACACCAAGATCTTATTCGACTGCGGGATGGCAGTTCCGTTGAGATTGAAAGAAGCAGGAGTAGATGCTGAAGAGATCGATTACATATTCTTGACACATAGGCATTTGGACCATATCCAAGACCTGCCTTCTCTGACCAAAGCTGCATGGTTAAGGAACGATCAAGAAAAAGTAGATTATACGATCATCTGCCCTAAAGATATGACCGACTGGCTACCGGGTCTATGGAAAAGTTCCGGTGAATTTGAAAGAGTGGAGTTAAATATCAAAGGGATAAAACCAGGTGTTCCAGACAGTTACGATGGTATAAAGGTGGAAGCATTCGAAACACCTCATATAGAGGGGAGTTTGGGATACGTTTTAGATGATGGAAAAGTGATATACACTGGAGATAGTGCACCCAATGAAAATATCCTGGATTTGATAGATAACACTGAACTATTGATCCATGAACTTTCTCTGAATCAAAAAACAGACCTACATACGGATCCAGAAGGTATCATAAAGATATTATCCGGATTGAAAAGGGATGAAATCAAAGATCTTGTCCTGACACATTTCTATCCGGAAGTTCTAAAAGATCTGTACGAAATTCAAAAAAAGATCGAGACCGAAACAGGTATCAGTACTAAAATAGCGGAAGACTTAGATAGATACAAAATAAATGATCCTGTGGAGTGAAGAATATGAGGATCATGGTCATACCGACTACGGACTGGACTGGACATCCAGTACCTAACCGTTTGAATTTCATATTCGATAATCTAGCAAAAAAACATCGTGTAGATGTATGTCATTTTAAGTTCTATAAAGAAAAAAGGAGAGATACTAGTTGTAATCTGATCCCCATGGATAAAGAAGTTAAGAAAGGTATAAAAAACTATTATTTACACAATATCTTCACCCACGGTAAGAAAATATCTGACAATATAGATAGATATGACATCATAGTTTCCGCCAACCTGATACCTAGTTATTTTGCAAACTTAGGTGATACTCCGATCATATTCGATTACCTAGATTATCTCCCTGGTAGTGCTTCAGTATATTATCCTAAACCACTAGACCGATTAGCCCGATATACCGCAGATCGTATATCGATCCATAATCTAAAAAAAGCAGATGGTATCATCACACCGACAAATACTTTTAAAAGATTTTTAGAAGATAAAACTGAAAGGCCCATCGAGGTTATACCTAATGGAGTCGATCTAGATAAGATAAAACCCATGGATCCAAAGATGATCGAGAAGAGATATGGACTTGGGCATCCTGTATTAGGATATGTAGGTTCATTAGAGAGGTGGGTTGACCTAGAGTCCATAATAGAAATGTTCCCAGATATCAAAAAACGGTATAAAAATGCGAAACTACTGATAATAGGTCCCGGTCTACATACAGATTATGCTGAGAGATTAAAATCCATGGTCCGTGAGATGAAACTATCTGATGATGTAATATTCACAGGTAGGATACCTTACGATGATCTTCCTGAATATATCTCTGCCTTAGATATCGGATTGAATCCAAGAAAAGATCTCCTGATGAACCGTATGACCATGGGCAGTAAAATACTCACGTATCTAGCCTGTGGAGTACCGGTTCTCAGCACTAATATGCCTGAGGTAGAAAAACAATTCGGGCCAAAAAAAGGTGTATTCAGGTACGAAAACGAAGAAGAATTCCTAGGTGAACTACACAAAGCAATATGTAAGCGGGTCAAACCAGAGGTTGTTGAAGACTATGGTTGGAAGAAGATATCTAGAAGGTATGAGAAGGTGCTCTTAGAGTTCATCTCTTGAAAAAATTCTTCAAATAACTGACCCGCTAAACCTTTTATAGATGATTATGTTATATACTAGCTAAATGGATTTATTTGCACACATCACTATACCTCTCTTGATCCTTCTAGCATTGAGGGTAGAAACACGAAAAGTTCTTCTGATGCTACCTTTCGCAGTCATATTGGACTTGGATGTATTCTTTGGCTATCATAGACTGCTGTTCCACAATTTATTCGTTGCTTTTCTTTTACCTCTAGCTTGGTGTATCTTCATATATAAATATAAAAGAGAATGGTTTGAATATTCCTGGATAGCCTTTTTCTTCATATTTTCCCATCTTTTACTCGACCTCACCGAAGGTATAGCATTATTTTATCCCATGTTCTCCACTTTTTATAGTGTCGAGATCTCAGTATATCTCAGCAGTCTTTTTGGGGTGATACCATTTCCATCCATAGACATCATCATAGGTTCTATAGAAGCACAACAAACAGTTGCAGTTGGAGAAGGGTTGAGCGCAACTGAAACCGCTCAAAGATATCCTACTATGGATGATGTATCAGTCGGTTTACTTTTCACAATATCTGTGGCAGCACTGATGTATTTTAGAAAAAGCTTTGTTTTCGTAAAAGAAATATATAATCTAGTTCGAGATATCATAGATCAGATATTTAGTAGTATAAGATCTATATTAAAAAAAATTAAAGGGGTTTTTTGATCGGGTTCAGATGTCCTCGATGTCTGCGAAGAGGTCTTCCTCTTCTTCTTCTTCAACCAATGGTTCTCCACATTCTGGACATTCCTCGGCCTCTGATGATACATCGGCACCACATATAGGACATTCTGAGACCTCTTCAGATTCCTCTTCTTCTTCAGGGGGTGCCAATTCTTCTCCGCATTCAGGACATTCATCTGATGAGATAGGGATGACTGCACCACATGTTGGACAGATCCCTTCTTCCTCCTCTTCTTCCACTTCCTCAGATAATATTTCTTCTTCAACAGGTTCTTCAACCCTTTTCTTGGACATCGCAGACATAGCTACACCTATCACTAGTATAACTAGGCCAACTCCAACTCCTGATAAAAAGTATTCTCCATAAACTCCAGAAGGATTTTCGATCCCCAAAAAAGGATCGATTCCCGAGAATTTGATGCCTACTGTACCGATGGTTAAAAGGATACCGAGAACCAACGGGATCATCGCTAAACCAAGTCCAGATGTTTCTTCAACGATAGTCTCTTCTATACCTTCTTCCAATTCTTCTTCGCTTTCTTCCTCTGCCATTTAAAGCCCTCCGGTGTAATACCAGATTGAATTGTATTCATAATAGTAAACAATTATTTAAAATTAGTGGTCAGCGAATATATTTAATCTGATAATATCTCTGTCTCGACATCTCCAGACGGGATTATACAAAGGAATTCTGCATCGACATCACCTGGATTTTCGTAGGAGTGAGGGACATCTTTAGGGATGAAAACTGCACTGCCTTTTTTTACTATATATACCTCTTCATTCATAACTAGCTTTATGGTTCCGTTCAAAACGTACTGTACATGTTCTGTGCCATAGTGTTTATGATATCCCATACTGCCTCCTGGTTTTATGGTGAACTTTCTAAGATATATATTGTCTGAACCTTCGTTTTCGGCTATCAACCACTGTATATCGATCATGTCGGCCCTTTCTACATTTTCTTTTTCGACATCACTAGACTCTATAACCGTTCCTTTCTTTCTATTCGATGATCCCATATTATCAAAACAGTATGTTAGATTTGATATATAAAAATGAAGGAGAGAGATTTATAGTGAAATCTGATTTTGATCGTTTCGTTAACTATTTGTAAAACCATTCATTTCACATATACATGTCAACTTACGATGATTTATTGGAGATCTCGAACGAGTTAAACAATGTACAGAATGCCATATATCTTTTGGCATGGGATGAGAGAACATACATGCCCGAAGGTGCAGTAGAAGGAAGGTCCGAAACCATATCCGACCTTTCTAGGATATACCACAGATTGATAACTTCCGACCGACTGAAAAAAGTTCTCGACGAACTGAATAAAGAATCGGTAAATGCTGAACTCGATGATTTGCAAAAAGCAGCCGTACGAGAGATGACAAGAGATTTTGAGAGAAGATACAATATACCGGATGAATTGATAAAGGAGATGGCTAAGGTTTCTTCTAAGTCCCAAGCAGCCTGGGAAAAGGCGAGAGCAAGATCTGACTTTGAACATTTTCTACCCCATCTTAAAAAACAAGTTGAGCTGAAAAAAAAGGTAGCGGAATATATAGGCTACGAGAACGAACCATATGACGCCCTGGTCGATAGTTTTGAACCAGGATTCACCGCTAAGAAGATAAAAAGTATATTTGACCCCATGAAGAGAAAACTTTCAACTTTGGTCAATGACATATTAGAAAAGGATATCACTCCTGGAAAAGGTGTATTTGAGGACAAGAAATTCGATATAGAGAAACAAAAAAAATTATGCAGAGAATTAGCCGAGATCATCGGGTACGATTTCCATCACGGAAGATTAGATGAGGCTGTTCATCCTTTCACCATGGGGATGGATGATGATGTTAGGATCACTAACAGATATACGGACGAAAACATAACATCACTTTTCTGTCTCCTCCACGAGTCAGGCCACGGTATATACGAACAGGGTATACCTGAAGAGTGGTACGGCCATCCTTTAGGTCAGCGTATATCCATGGGATACCACGAATCACAATCCAGGATGTGGGAAAATTTCGTAGGACGGAGCAGGGAGTTCATGTCTTTCCTGTACCCAAAACTTACCGACACTTTTCCGGTTTTAAGTGATCATGAAGAAGAAAATATATACCAAGCGATAAACAGAGTCGAACCTTCTTATATCCGAGTAGAAGCCGACGAAGTAACTTACAACCTTCATATCGCTTTAAGATTTGATATCGAACTAGGTATGTTTAGAGATGAATTAGAACCACATGAGACTCAAGAGGTTTGGAAAGACAAGATGGATAAATACTTTGGAATAGTTCCAGACGATCCAGCTAAAGGGGTTCTACAGGATGTACACTGGTCTTCTGGGGATTTTGGATACTTCCCGAGCTATGCATTAGGTAATCTATACGCAGCTCAAATCTACAAAACGGCTTCAGATGAGGTAGATAATATACAGGAAAAGATAGCGAAGGGTGAATTCACCGAAGTGAAAAAATGGCTAAATGAGAATATTCACCAACACGGTAGGAGATACAGGGCTGAGGAGATGACTAAAAGATTGACAGGAGAGAGCTTGAGTGAAGACTTCTATATCGATTATCTGAAAGGGAAATACGGACCTATCTACGGAATCTGATATGTGTAATACCCTACAAAATCACCCATCTTTACTCGCTAGAGAGCTAGCCTTCCTGAGATGAGGGGTCAGTTTGATGTAGCTGGGACAAACGTATGAGCAGAGTCCACAATCTATACAGTCTTCAGCGTGATATTTTTTGATCATCTTTCTGTCATCTCTTTTTTCCGCTTCCATTATCAGCACGGGATATATGTCCACTGGACACACTGTATTACAGTATCCACATCTTATACATGGCTTCTGTTTTTTATAAGGGCTAGGTTCGGAACGAGTAAAAGCAGTGATACCGGAAGTTGCTTTCATGACCGGGTATGATGCATCCGGGATCGTAGGTCCCATCATTATCGACCCGATGGCGATCCTCTCAAATTTTTTACCAGTCGTCCCACATCGATTAAGAACATGTTCGATCGGGGTCCCCATCCTGACCCAGAGATTTTTTCCTCCAGTCTCTTTCGAATAAAGAGTCAGTCCTCTAGACACTAATGATTCTCCATCTAAAACGGCTTTGGAAACTGCATAGGCTGTAGCCACGTTATGAACAACTGCACCTACAGATGGAGGGAAACCTTTTGAAGGAACTTCTCTATCCAAGACTTCTTTGACTAAGAGTCTTTCACTGCCTACTGAATAATTCGGTCTTATCCTACTGATTTGGATACCGTTCTTTTTCAACAGCTTTTCAAAACCTGGAACTTCTCCTTTTTTAGTCCTGGTGGCAAACAATATATTATCGACTTTCAGCATCTTTCCCATCAGTTTGATCCCTCGAATCATCTCTTGGCCTTTCTCCATCATCAACCTGACATCGCAAGCTAGGTTAGGATCACTCTCTTTAGCGTTGATGATAAGATGAGATATCTTTTTTTCTTCGGAAAGTTTGAGATGGGTAGGGAAAGAGGCTCCACCTAATCCCACTATTCCAGCCTCTCTGACTCTGTCTATCAGTTCTTCTCTAGAGTTCCCCATAAAATTCATAGGTTCGTAAAAAGGATCCGTTTCATGATCTTCAGTATGGATGATGAACGCTTTTTCCAATTCTTGTGAAATAGGATGCCTCAGTTTCTTGATAGCTTTGACTGTTCCATTTACCGGACTATGGACTGGAACCACCATAGGTCCTCCGTTTTCAAGGTCTCCAATTTTTTGCCCATATCTTACTGGATCACCCTTCTTAACCAAAGGTTCAGTTTCCTTGCCTATATGCTGTCTCAAAAAGACTGTCATTTCCTTTGCAGGAGGGACTTCCGTGAAAGGGTCGTCGATAGATTCCCTTTTCATACTGATGTCCATCTCGAATCCACCTTCTTCTTTGAAATGGTGGACGTGTTCCTTGTCAGCAGGCATGATCATGCACCTCCCTTAGACCCTTTATGCCCATAGGGTGTTTTTATACCGATCTTATCGAGATATGGTGTAGCCATATTTAAGATCACCAGTGCTATTATCGAACCCCCGAGTACGTTCAATAGTTGTAGAGCAAAAGTTAGAACTGCTAGGGATATTCCAAATACATACTGGGAATTCTCAGTTAAAGGTGTAGATTGTGGTTCCGTTGCCATGAAGAATATCAAAAATATAACACTCCCTGTGAAAACATGGAATGCTATACGAAGTATAGGGTCCCCTCCTAAATATAGACCGGTTCCAGCAGCAAGAACAGTCATGGTGACTAGAGTTGAAACGATGATACGCCATTTGTATCTTAACCAATAAGCTGAGATCGCACCGACGATAAGCACTACTAAGCT
>SL_8KL_010_SEDDRAFT_10004767_pt1 | contig 10814 bp, 8 predicted proteins | sample SodLakKL_010_SED_4_FD_11160 | JGI IMG/M metagenome (IMG submission 11160) | reverse complement strand
AGATTTATCCTTTGCTCCGTAAAAAAAATGGAAACTCAAGATTAAAATTGGCAAATTTTTTGGCTTATATCCCTTAAATCTGAGTTTATGAATTATTCAGGTTAAACCCAGTTTTCAGCTCTGTGTAGCATCGACAACTTTATATAATTTGTCGGATCTTCTTACAACCGAATCTATCGCCACCGAGCAGGTTTCTCCTTTAAAAGCCTGCTCGACGGGTCCTTTATCTGTTCTGATCTCCTTAACAACTGTCTGAACAACTCCGGTGGTCGGGCCTATTACAATTATTTCATCATTAACCTTTAAGGGATTGTCCTCTATTATAAATTCAGCAACCTTTATTTTGTTATAATAATTTGTTCCTTTTCCAACATATACTTTTCTTTTGGTAGCGCTTGAGCCATAAGCATGGCTCCATTCGCCGGTTCTTTGACCCAGATAGTAACCATCCCAGAAGCCGCGGTTGAAAACAGAAGCAAGCTTTTCTTTCCACCTGCGAATTTTCTCCTCGGAGTAAGTCTCATCAGCAATGGCGTTTAAAGCCTGATTATAGCAGGAAGTGACGGTTTTTACATATTCGGGCGAACGTGCCCTACCTTCGATTTTCAACACCGAAACACCGGCATTAACTATTTTGTTTAAAAAATGGATGGTGCAAAGATCCTTTGGAGACATAATATACTCATTGTCAATTTCCAGTTCATAGCCGGATTCCACCTCCTTAACCAAATAGGATCTTCTGCAGGGCTGCATGCATGCTCCCCTGTTGGCCGAACTGTTTTTCTCGTGCAAGCTCAAATAACATTTACCGGAGATGGCCATACAAAGGGCTCCGTGGACAAATATCTCAACAGCCACTTTTCTGCCGGAAGGTCCCCTTATATCCTGCTTTTCTATTTCCCTGACTATGTGGGCAGTCTGATCAAGATTGAGCTCCCTGGCCAAAATCATAACATCAGCATACCTGGAGTAAAATTTAACGCTTTCAACATTGGCTATATTAACCTGAGTAGAAACGTGGACTTCCAAACCAACAGAACGGGCACAGGAAATTACTGAATGGTCAGTTGCAATGATGGCCGAAATACCGCATTTTTTTGCCTTCTGCAGGATTTTTTTTACACTTGGGATATCTGTGTCATAAACAACAGTATTTACCGTCAGATAAGACCTGAGGTTGTTTTCCCGGCATATTTCCACAACCCAGTCCAGATCATCCATAGAAAAATTATTTGCCGATTTCATTCTCATGTTCAGATGGTCTGTTCCGAAATATACTGAATCTGCTCCTCCCTGAATGGCGGCCATAAGAGACTCATACGATCCGGCCGGCGCCGTCAGCTCAATATCTTTCCTTTTTATTTTCTTTTGAGTAGGCATACATTCTTTTTATTTTTTCAGATCAAAATAATTTGCCGGTTGTATCGGGCAAGTTATTTTTCAAAGTATCCTGCTTTATATCCTCATCCCATATTATACGGAAACCGGGGCTTTCTTCCCCGGCAGGTTCGGTTTGAATGGAATCTTTTTCAAACCAGCCAAATTCTTTATTTAAAATACTTTTTAGCAATTTCTTCTCTTCTTCAACCTGCTCCCTGAATACTGCTGTTGCAGCTCGTCTGTCATAGGAAACATCATAATCTGCAGGTGTTCCCTCAACCATAAGGAAAAGATTCTTCCCCTCCCGCTCATCATCCTCTACAAAACCAAGTTCTGAAACCGCTGTTCTTGATGCTCTGGACTTTCCATATAATACATCAGATAACCTGAGCCTCAAACGGTACTCAAACTCACTGTTAAAACGATGTATCCCGGAACCGCTAATATTTATGGCAGAAGAATTTATATCCATCTGCGGTATTGTAACCATTTCATTCCGTATAAAAATTTCGTTTTTCAAAGTGGAAAATCTTATATGCCTTAATTCTGAAACCTCAATAAATCTGGACAAGCCAAGCATAGGCTCAAATTCGATTAGCTCCCCGTTGTTTATTTCAATTTTGCTGTCTGCCACAACTTTATCCGGGACAATTTTAAGTTCAGGTGTAAGATCAGACGAAAAACTCAGTTCTCCAGATAGTGTTCCTTTTAAATTATTAGAGCTGATGAAATCCTGGCTGAAATTATTAAAAGAGTGGAACATATTGTCTATATTAACACTTTGGAGGCTTACCTGACTTTGAACTGCAAACTCATTATTGTCTTTTTGCATTATAATACCGCCACCATAAACATCTCCCCCCATTGACTCAAAACTGACAGAATTTACTGTGAACATTCTCTGGGCATAACTTAAATTGCCTCTGACTTTATTTGCTGAAAAATTACGGAACTTAAAATTATCGGAAATAAACCGCAAATTCATTTCAAGGTTATCAGGGAACTCAGCTTTGCCGGAGCTTTGGGACTTGTTTTCATCTCCTGTTTTTAAAATGTAATTGTCAAGATCAATCCCGGGAACATAAACAAGACCGTTGAATTTCATCTGCTGGTCATCTTCCATAATATATCCCAAACCGTTCTCCATTTCTCCATTTATAAAAAAATAATCATCCTGAACGTAGAAATTGAGATCTTCAGCAATAAGCGTTTCACCAATAATGAAGCGTCCGTTAATCCTGTCTGCTTCATATTTCCAGTGCTCCACGTTAATAAACCCGTCAGAGACATTTAAACTACCCCTTACATTAAGAGTTGACAAAAGGCTCAGATCGATGTTTTGAAAGTTATCCGGAGCCCCCTCCACTACCAGATCAGATTCCAGCCTGCCGTCAATTTCATTTATGCCTGACAATCCCAAATATTCATTAAGCTTCTTAAGGTTAAAATCTCCGGAAGAGTTAAGGTACAAATAAGGGTTGGAAAAATTCCTTATCCGGCCACTCCCTGTTAAAGCGCCCTTTGCGAAAGGAACAGTAAAAGAATCAATTTCAACTTCAGATGCAGTATTGTTTCTAAGGTTTTCATTACTATATGAGCCTCTGGCTGATAACCCTGAAATTTGCAAATCTCCCTCTTTTTGTGATAAAACTCCATTTTCAAGGCTAAAATCCGCCGTAATGGCAGGCAAGGTACTCCCCTCCACATCTCCCCTGATTAGTGCATTAAGATCAATATTTCCATTCAAATTATATTTATCCAAAAAATTGTAAGTTTCATCCGGAAAAAATCGCATCAATTTATCAGGTTGAATATTTTTGGCATTTATTGCAACTTCTGTGAAACTTTCATCTGAAAAATACTCCCCTTCGGCTTGAAATTTTAGTCCGGAAAAGTCAAAAACCCCATTCTCAAGCAAAAATTTTCCGTTTGAGACAGCAAGATCACCTCTGCCAGCAATGTCTGTATTACTTATAAAAACCTGGTTTTCGCCTGAGAATTGCCTGGTCTCCATGTTGAAACTTCCATTAAGTGATAGTGCCGGACCGTCAAAAACTCCGGAGAGTTTCAAAGATTGCAGGTGTCCTTTTAAAAATAATTGGCTTAGATGGTTATCAATTAAAACCCTGTAATTTTCCATTCTCAGCTCACTGAGCTCAAGGTTAAAATCTTCGGAGTCTTTGGCGTTGCTTTTCCAGAAAAGGTAATTGTTATCACCGGAACTGGTTGTAAAAATGTTGACAACACCGTCATTTGCATGAATGGAAGTGATGTTGTATTTACCGTTGAAAAAATCCCTGATATTTAACTGTAAAAAAACACTTTTCCCCGAAAACAATGTATCGCTGCCTCCAAAATTCGAATCCGCGCAGGTAAAATCATCCGGGGATTTTATCAAGACTTCATCAGCCTGAAGGGATGCATCAGGGAACTTGCGCAGAAATGAAAAAGTAAAATCTTTCACAATAATTTCAGTTTCTGCATAACTGTTGATCTGATCGATAAAATACTGTTTCACCTCATCTTCATAAAGACGGGCTATAAAATATCCCCCGCCTGCAACAAGCAAAAAAAACAGTAAAAGGGAATAGAAAAAGTATTTTAAAAGACGCATTCTTCAAAATATGAATATAAATTTAATCTCGGCTTTTCTATAATACAACGTTAATATTATCTGTTTATACATCCCGGTAGCCAAAGCCTGAATTATTTTTGGAAAATTTCTCCGGCAATAGCACCAGCAATCATTTTAATCAACACTTAATAAATATATTATTTTAAAGCAGAAAACTGAAATCATCATTTTGACCAAGCTCAAAAGGCTGCTCGCCTTTTTTGAATATTCTGGCAAAACGGTTGCCGAAGAACCGGATTTCCGGGCCGTCAATCTTCAACATTGTTCCCTCACGTAACCCAACCACGTATATATCAGAATTCAATTCAATAAATTCTCTGATGCGTGTTTCACGTGTTTCACCGGCGTGCCCGTCGGGATTTGCATCAAGATAATGGGGATTGATCTGAAATTTAACCAGATTGAGCACACTAAAACTCTCCGGCTCTACAACAGGCATATCATTGGTAGTTTTAATTGAAGGGCACGTTACGTTTGAGCCTGCGCTCCACCCTATATATGGGGCTCCCTCAAGAACTCTGTTACGAATTGGTTCTATAAGCCCGTTTTGCTGCATTAACTGAACCAGCCTGAAAGTATTGCCTCCCCCAATAACTATCGCGCCGGCCTCTTTTACAGCTTTTACCGGATCGTCAAAACGATGAATTGAAACAACTTCGTGACCGATTTCACGAAAGCGGTCATTTACCTTGTTTTCATAATCCTGGTATGAAAAAGTCACCGCTGCATAAGGAATAAACAAAGCCTTAACCTTGTTTTCGCCCAAAAACTCTTTAATCTCTTTCTTTGGATGCTCCAGATAAGCCTCCCCTGCATTTGTTGAGTTGCTGATTAATAATAGCTTCATTATTTCTCCTTTTTTGGTTTAATAAAATTTATTGTGACTAAAATGGACAAAATTAAATATTTTAAAACAGGTTATTTCCAAAAAAAAATGATATTGTCTCCAATATCATTTTTAAATACTTTCAAAATATATTAAACCTTAAAAGGAAAATGAAAACCCTATAGCCATGGGATATATCTCCGGTCCCTTATCGTTCTGAAACAATGGTGACATATAATAATTTGCATAAAGATTTACGGACCTTACTCCAACTCTGGCAGTAAGACCGTAACGAAAAGGTGAGAGGTAAAAATCATCCCTGACTCTTTCTCTCCCCTTGGCATCACCGCCGTAAACAACCCTGGCATTTGAACCTATTCTTAAGCCTCCTATAACACCCGCTGACAAATGAACTCTTCTGTGACGGGACTCATAGGAAGGGAATTGCACTTCCATCAAAAGAGGCACTGTAACATGGTAAGTTCTTAACCTGGCTCTGTCAAGTGTTTGTTCAAAATACCTTGGCCTTACAACACCATCTTCAACAGTTATTGTGTTTTCGTTTCTGAATCTGTAGTTGTTTATTTCTAATCCCAGCCCTGTTACAAGTCCAAACTGGTCACGAACCAAACCCATATCGTATTTGTAAAAATTAAAGTTCCAGTTCCTTGACCTGCCTGAATAAATTTCCATATATGAATACTCTTCCGGCAATGTAAGGGATTGATCCGGGGTTAAATTATTGTTAAGTCCAATTTCGATTCCACTCCAGTGACCCTCAAAGTCGGAAGTTCTGCGCTTTATCTCCCGCTCTCTCTTTTCTTCAAGTTCGACTACTCTAACACTTTTTTCCCCTTCAGTTTCAATAATTACAACTTCCCTGCGCCCTAGCTTAATTCTGGTTGTGTCAGTAACTTCATCATCCTGTTTGCCGTTGTTCAAATTCAGGTATTTTGATTTGCTACTGTCAAAAATTGTGCTGTTAAAATTGTTTCCGGCTGATAAATTGCTCATCAGAAAAAAAAGAACCAATAAAGCGACAAATTTCCCAATTAAATTATTCATTGTTTTTTATTTTAATAAAATTAATATTTGCTTTAATCAACGGTGAGACGTACATAAATGAAATTTTGTTACAACTGCTCTATTTTTTCCCTTTCACCCTGGAAAAGCCGAAACTTTCCGTCTCAATAACAAGTGCGACAATCCTGCCATCTTCATCAACATCTTTGTCAAAATTAACCTCTTTGCCTGTCAAACGAGAAAAGCCTCTTAAGCCCGCATCAGCAATATCCCAGGCAGTTATTCGCCCTTCATTTCTGCTCAGGATATCGGAATTAAATAGCTCCGCTACCTCCCCGGTAAAATTATAAAATGAAAAATCCCTGTTATCAGAATATTTACCGGGTACCGTTGAAGTATTATTTAACCGGTGAGCCATTTCTGACGGATCAGAAACTTTTCTTTCAGCCGGTATTGGTTTTGGAGGAAGAGTGTTTGCCCTTGCAAATAAGCGGCCGGTCTCAGTATGAACCTTTTGCCTTTCTGTGTATTTCTCCTCTTGTTTCTCTCCTTCAGCTTCTCCCTCGGCCAGGTGAACAGTTTTATCCGATTGCAGAACCTCGATATTAACCTCGTTTTCAGGTAATTTTATTATTGTATCTGCAATAAAACTTTCAGGTTTCATATCTGAAATATATTCCTGAGGTGAGGTAACGTAATCGTTATGACTGTCAAGAAAAAAGTTTGCCGAAAAAATAACAAGTATTACTGCAGCTACAGATATTGCTGAATATACTGTTCTGGCTGAAAAAGAGACAACACGTTTATACAACTGATCTTTACGTTCAAATAAAACATCTTTATCAGCTGATAATTTGATCTTTGAATAAAGCATTAATGTGTTTTCCCTGCGACTGTTATTCCCGATAAACTTTAACAAATCGGTTTTCTTTTCATCACTGAGATCATTTTCGGCCGCCGCTATACAAAACTGCTCAAAGTTGCTTTCATTAATCTCTTCGTTCACCCCTCCTTTCTTTACAGATTCTTTATTCTCAAAGCCGGCATTGGTAACTGGCTTCAAATAAATCTGATCGTAATCTTCCAGTTCAGACTTTAAATCAGGATTTTGACCCAGGAACAGAAACAATTCATTTTTTTCCTGTTCACTCATACGGCCTTCAATAAAGTCTAAAAAATATAATTCATAATTGTCTCTGGTAATTTTCATTACTATTTTTTTTTACAAAACAGTCTCAACAGTGCCGATATAGTCTTTTAAAAACTTTCGTCCACGATAAATATATACTTTAACCTGAGATTCACTTAAGCCGGTAATTCCGGCAATTTCATCATAACTGTAGCCTTCATAGTCGCGTAAAAGTATTACAGATTTTTGTGATTCTGGCAATTTCTCAACAGCTTTATTTAACACTTCATTTAAATCTGTATATTGATTTGTATGTGAAAGGATTATTGCCTCTTCATCTTGCATCCTTGATTCTTTTTTTTCTTTTCTGAGCATATCGATCATTGTATGGTATGCAGTTGAGAACAAATATGACTTAACCTTACTGTAAGAAACATTTTCAGCTTTAAGCCACAACTTTTCAAATGCATCCTGCACGACATCCTTTGCCTTGTCCTGATCTTTCAGGTTTTTTAGTATAAAACGGTAAACAGCATCTGAATACTGATCTACAGATGCGTTGTACTCTTCTATGCTCATCCTGTTATCATAATTTTTTACTAAGACGATTTGCTCCTGTGAAAAGTTACAAAAAAATTTATCACAGTAGTTGATTAAAGTATAAAAATGAAAAGTTTGTTGCTTTTTTCAGCAGCTGAGCATTCAAAGAAACTATAAGAGGGTTGGTTTAATTATCTTCACCAGCCTTAACTTTAAGCCTTGTTTTTTTTTGCTTTTCTTTTGTTGTTTCAACTATATCTTTGGCCCTTTTTAATGCCGGCACTATATCATCAAATATGTTTTCGGCGCCAACCTTATCATAAAGGCCGCTTTTTTTAAGATCTTCAAGAGCAGTAGGATGCACGCCGGAGAAAATTAGTTGTATATTTTCCTCTTTAAATCTCTCATAGAGATTTTCGATATTTTTAAGCCCTGTGGAATCAATGAAGGGAACTCTGCGCATTCGAAGTATTCTTACATATGTGTCCTTGAGCCCCTCTCTTACAATTTCATTAAACCTGTGAGCAACACCGAAAAAATACGGGCCTTTTATTTCATAAATATCAACACCTTTGGGTATTTTCATATTTTGAAAATAGGTGTCAAACATTGTTTGCGAATCAGTTTCGCTGTCTTTATCCTGCTGAGCTTTAAATACTTCAATATTTGTAGTTTCAGTAACCCTTTTAAGAAACAACACCATTGCAAGCAACAATCCAACCTGTATTGCAATTGAAAGGTCAAAAAAAAGTGTCAGAAAAAACGTTGTAAGCAGAACAGCCCCATCGCTTTTGGGATATTTCAGAAACCCCCTGAACGTGTGCCATTCACTCATTTTATACGCGACTGTTATAAGTATGCCCGCCATACAAGCCATTGGGATCAAACGTGCATAATTCATAAACAAAAGCATAACCAGAAATATAACCACTGAATGAATCATTCCTGAAACTGGTGTTTTACCACCGCTTCGTATATTTGTCATTGTCTTTGCAATTTGACCTGCTGCCGGAATACCACCAAAAAATGGTAAAACCATATTAGTTATTCCCTGTGATATCAATTCTGTATTTGACCTGTGGTTCCCTCCCACAACCCCGTCAGCCACCATTGCTGACAAAAGGGATTCGATGGCTCCTAAAAATGCAAGAGTAAAAGCAGGCTGTATGAGCAATTGTATTTTTTCCAAAGAAAAAGAGGGTAGTTGAGGCTTTGGAATAACAGTAGTAAGATTCTCATATTTCGAACCAATAGTGCTTACATCGAGTTCAAAATATGATACTGCAAATGTGGTCAAAATTATGGCCACAAGTGAGCCCGGTATTTTTTTTACCAGCCTTGGAACAAATATTATAAAGACTATTGTTATAACCCCTATTGCGAAAGAATGGATATTTATGCTTTGAATATTTTTGAAAAATTGCTGCCACTTACCAAAAAAATCGGGAGCGCTATCATCACCCGCTGCCAGGGTAATTCCAAAAAAATCATTCAACTGGGTAGTGAAAATTATAAGCGCAATTGCACTCATAAAACCTATAACGATTGGATACGGAATAAATCTGATTATGGCTCCCATTCTAAAAAGGCCCATCAGAACCAGTATAATTCCGGCCATAAAGGTGGCGATAAACAGCCCGTCAAGTCCATGCTGCTGAACAATGCTGTATATAACAACAATAAAAGCACCGGCCGGTCCGCCTATTTGAACCCTGCTGCCGCCCAAAAGAGATATAACAAAACCTCCGACTATTGCCGTTATCAATCCGCGATCAGGGGAAACCCCGGAGGCTATAGCGTAGGCCAGTGCTATCGGAAGTGCTACAATACCTACAATTAAGCCTGCATTCAGATCGGAGAAAAACTTTTCACGCTTATATCCCTTTAAAGAAGAAAAGATTTTAGGGTAAAATATCATCAAGGGAGAGTTAAAAAGGTTTCTAAACCATTCTTATAACAATATACCGGTTCACATCACACATTTCATTATTTAAAAATGCGTGCTTTACAGATCATCTTGATTTAAGCAGATAAAAGTTTGTTGACCGGCCGGGCGGTCTAAGCCATTCACTCCACAGATTCGTTATAATGACGGACAATTTCTTTTAACCTGGATTCAGTCATTCGCAAAATCCTGTTATCCTCAAAGTACTGTTGAATAATACTTTTGTCACTAAAAAAATCCCTTACATCACTCCTTCTAAGGTTTATCTTCTCAGCGGGACGATCCCCTTCTTTAACATAATAAATTTCCCTGACCCTGGCTTCTCCGCCACTTGTAGCATAATGATCAGCCTGCTGGGCGGCACCTGATAATTCAGGCTCCCTTCTGATCAGCAATTTCATATCTCCCTCTTCAATCATTTCGAAGTAACCGTGTTTTACTTCATTATTTTCACTTAAAAAAGTTGTATTAATAAACAATTTATCATTGATCTCCACAACTTTCACCTCATCCGGACTCAGTGCCGATACAACTTCGATCTGATCAGTATAAACATTGTAACGGTAAGCTTTGCCAGAAATTGAAGTGTCGTCCTGCAAAATTATCCGTCCCCTTTGCCAGTTGGAATTAAGCAAATAACTTGTACTGTTGGGATCGGAGAGCAAACTCTCCCACAAATTTACCTGAGCATTTACTCTGGAACCTGAGTTTACAGGGCCTTCGGAAGCATTAAGCATTATAGGCGCTATTAAAGCCCAAAAAAATAAAACTGTAATTTTCATAGTACTAATAATGTTAATTAAACTAATGTTCAATGAGTTATTATATAATTTCAATTAAGTTCATTATTAAGGCTTACAGGGGTTTATCTATGATAATTCGGCTTTATTAAATAATTTGATGTAGACTTTAGTATCTCCACCTATAAGTTCACCATACGAGCTGATACGGCTTAAAAAAAATTTAATCAAATTGCTTCTGATTAAACACAAAAATAATTTTTTTTTTAAAAAATGCCTTCAAAAAATCTCTCATGCATTATGAATGCGATCTTTCCAGCTGAAATCACCAAAGAGGGACAGTATAAATACCGATGAAACATAAAATATATAGACAAATTGTGCGGGTATAAACCACCAAATCAACTTTTTACTCCTGAAAAATTTAGTGGAAGATAAAAGAAAAGGAAAATCGATAATAGATTTAAAAAAAAATAATCCAAAAAACGCAATTTGATACTTAAAAATCCAAATTGAAAATTTAGCGCCGGGATTCACCCGGTTTTTGAACAAAGGCTACTCAATCGTGGCCAATTTGGTTTAACTCCACCCTTGAA
>SL_8KL_010_SEDDRAFT_10004766_pt1 | contig 10815 bp, 8 predicted proteins | sample SodLakKL_010_SED_4_FD_11160 | JGI IMG/M metagenome (IMG submission 11160) | reverse complement strand
GGGCAACACCATGGGACATGCCACGGGACACGCCCGACGAGCCCATGAATCTGCCTTATGATAACAGCAGGATGGGAACGGTGGATGGCATTCGCATGCATTACAGGCACTGGGAACAGCCGGAGGGGGAGCGAAAAGGCAGCTGCCTGCTCCTGCATGGATTCGGTGCATCCACATTCTCGTGGCAGGAAGTGGCGGACAGCCTTCACCAGCTGGGGTATGAGGTGGTGGCGGTGGATCTTCCTCCCTTTGGCTACAGCGATAAGTCTGACGGCATCAACCAATCCGTTACAGCCCACGCCTTGAGGGTAAAAAAACTGACTGAGGAGGATCTTCCCGGCAGAAAGTGGCACCTGGCCGGACATTCCATGGGCGGCAGCGTTGCCCAGGCCTTTGCCCTTCAATATCCGGAACATCTTCGTAGTGTAACCTTTGTGGCGGCGGCGCTTTTTTCCACCCTGGAAGATGAACCCCGGCCTGCACGTGCTTTGCTGCGCCTGTCTCCACTGCGTTTTCTGCTTGGTGAGCTGGCTGAAGAATGGGTCATCACCCCGCGCCGTGTGGAGGATATGCTGGAGTCGGCTTACGGGACTCCTCCAGAAGATCGCCAGGTGGAGGCATACCTGTATCCTCTTCAGATTCCCGGGACTGGCCGGGCAATCCTGGCTGCTGCGACCTTTCATGAGGAACTTACGACCCTGGATGCAGCTGAGCTGCAGGTGCCGGCCCTTGCCATCTGGGGTGATGCCGATACCTGGGTGCCGGTGGAAAGAAGAAAAAGAGCCCTTGAGCGTATGCCTGACACAGAACTGATCATGCTGGAAGGGGTGGGCCATAACCCCATGGAAACGCATTTCAATGACTACATGCGGTCATGGATCCCTTTCCTTGAAGCGCACGACAATTAATTGCTTTCTGCTTTTTGTTCCACCTCCTCCTTCTGCAGATGGACATCCATTTGCGGGAACGGAATGGTGATACCTTCTTTGGCAAATGCCTCATATACTTGAGCCCTGATATCGAAATTGAGCGGCCAGAAGTCAGCGGCATTTGCCCAGCCCCTTACCGTGATATCAACGGAACTGTCATTGAGGTCGGAAACGAAGATCATCGGTTCCGGCTCAGACAATACACGCTTATCTTCTTCCAGCACTTTTTTTAACACCTCTTTTGCCTTCGGAAAACTTTCGCCATAAGCCATGCTGAACACCCACTGTCCGCGGCGGGTCTCATTGACTGAGTAATTGGTGATGGCCCCGGTGGCCAGGCCGCCGTTGGGAAGGATGACAACCACATTGTCGATGGTCTGCAAAATGGTGTTGAATATCTGAATGTCTGTAACGGTTCCCATAAAGTTTTGTGCTTCAATGAAGTCGCCAACCTTGAATGGTTTGATGATCAGAATGAGCACACCGCCTGCAAAGTTTTGCAGGGTCCCCGAAAGGGCAAGACCTATGGCCAGTCCGGCTGCACCCAAAATGGCGATAAAGGAGGTCATCGGCACCCCGGCCAGTGTCAGCACACTGATAAAAACCAGTACTTTCAACAGAATAGAAATCAGGCCTCTCAAAAAGCCTCTGAGAGATGGATCGACTTCCCTTTTTTGCATGACCGAATAGAACATCCGGCTGAGTTTCCCGGCGAGCCAGAGTCCGATAAGCAGTACCACAATGGCTGTGAGTAATCTCACGCCGTAAGTGACCATTAATTGACCCGCCGTTTCGAAAATACCTTCCAGGTTGATTTGTAGCTTACTCATTGTAAATATGGTTTTTATGAATAATAAATTGCTTAATTCATACTGTCGTAATGTCGCTGGCATGCAATCGTTCCGGCGATGATTTACGGAAGAGTGAATGCGTGTTTTTTACGGGACGTTGATCATCAGGCCTCTTTCAAAGTTAAAATAAATAACGAATATAGTTGTGTTTGTTGGTGTATTGAATGTTGTTTTTTCCTCCGGGTAAATTGTTTTTTTCGACATATGGCGTTCAGCCACTGGCGATAATTCATGGAAAAATCGTACTTTTATGAAACCATCCACCAAAGGAGAATGTTTAAATATGGATCCCCGTAGTTTGTGTAAAATGTACTTTGTCCGGTTTCATCTCTATTGTTTACTGTTGATGCTTTTCATCCTGGCTTTTCCCCTTGTTTCTGATGCGGGGATGGATCCCTCTGCTGAAACACCTGATTCGGGAATGAACGACACCATTGACCCGGCACTTCTGCTCAGCCGTTATGTGCAGATCCCCTCTGTGACGGGCCAGGAGAAGGAGGCGGGAGAATTTCTGGCAGAATTCTGCAGGGAACAGGGCCTGCATGTGCAGATTTTTACCGATGCGGAAGACAGCTATAATTTTGCGGCTTCCCTGTATCCGCTGGAGCAGGGGAAACCGAACATTGTCTTTATGACCCATCTTGATGTGGTTCCTCCCGGGGAGCCGGAGGGGTGGACTTATCCGGCATTCTCCGGCCAGATTGCCGATGGCATGGTCTGGGGCCGTGGTGCCATTGACAACAAGGCCATGGGTGTGATGCAGGTTTTGGCCCTTCGGCAGTTCGTGGAAAGGGCGGCTGCTGAGGATTTGCCCTATAATGTGAGTTTGCTGGCTGTATCCGGTGAGGAGACGGGGGGCGATACCGGAGCCCGGATTATTGCTGATGAATACCTCGATGAGCTGAATCCTGTAGTGGTATACGGAGAAGGAGGTGCCGGGCTTACCGGTATTATCGGAGCCGATCCGGATCGTCCGGTGTTCGGCCTTGGTGTGGCCCAGAAACGTCGCTTGTGGATGGCCATTGAATCGACGGTCGTAGCTTCCGGGCATGCATCAGTGCCTCTTCAGAACTATCCAACGAGGGAAGTGGTCAAAGCCACCAGTGCTTTGCTCGATGCCAGGCCTAAGATTCACGTTGAGCCGGTGGTAGAGCAGGCTCTGGGGCAGATAGCTGATTACGAGGGATTGTTCCGTCGAAGACTTATGAAAAATATCAACTTTACTGCTCCGTTGTTTGGTCGTTTCCTCCGGGCGGATCCCCTGATTATTTCCATGTTCACCAATACCCTGTCGCTGACCAGCCTGACCAGCAGTGACGGAGCTTACAATCAGATTCCCACAAGGGCAAGGGCGGTTTTTGATTGTCGTTTGCTTCCGGGTACGGATGAAGAAGAGTTCCTGAACCATGTCAGAAAGATCATTGAGCCTTATAAAGTGGAGGTGGAAGTGATACGGTCAAGCTCCCCGACGCCGACCTCCCCGCAGGGACCATATTATCGTGCCATGGAGGAAAGTATTCATGCCGTTTATGAAGATGCCTCTGTTGTCCCGTTTTTGTTCGTGGCCATCAATGACAACCGGTTTTTCCGGCGTAAAGGCATCCCTGCTTACGGTTTGCTGCCTGCGCTGATGACAGATGAACTGATGGAATCCATCCATTATTTTGACGAACGGATGCCGGTTGATGAGCTTGAGAAAGGGATCGATGTATATGTGGCCCTGATCAATCAATTATTAGCGGAATAAAAATATAATATAACTGTATATGCTATTAACTTTCGGAGCCAGGACACTGGCCAAAATCAGTAAAAAACGTTTTGACAAATGGTATGCCCATGCTGTNGCAATNCAGCAGAAGGTGTTTGAGGAGCTGATATCAAGGGGGCAGCATACGGCCTTCGGGCGTGAACACCAGCTGAGCGGGGTGACGGATCATGCCAGCTTTGCCCGGCAGGTACCCATACGCGAATATGAAGACTTTAAGCCCTGGATAGATCGCATCCTTAAAGGGGAAGAAGATGTATTGTGGCCCGGCAGGCCCATGTACCTGTCCAAAACTTCAGGGACCACTTCCGGGGCCAAATATATTCCCATTACAAAGGACTCCATGCCCAACCATCTCAATTCAACCCGTCAGGCATTGCTGATGTATGTGTTGAAAACGGGGAAAACCGATTTTCTCAAAGGGCGGATGATCTTTGTTTCCGGAAGCCCGGAGCTTGACACTTCAGGCGACATCCCCACAGGCAGGTTGTCCGGCATCGCCCACAGGCATATTCCATTCTATCTGCGCCGCCGGCGTTTACCTTCTTATGAGGTGAACTGCATTGAAGACTGGGAAAAGAAACTCTCAGCCATTGTGGAGGAAACCGCGGACAAAAACATGAGCCTGATCAGCGGAATACCACCATGGGTGGAGATGTACTTTGAAAGGCTTCTGACTGCGACGGGGAAAAAGACCATCAGTGACCTTTACCCGGGATTTTCCCTGTTTGTGTACGGCGGGGTCAACTTCCAGCCCTACGAGCGGAAATTTCGCGACCTGATCGGCAAAGAGGTGGATTCACTGGAAACATTTCCTGCCTCAGAAGGTTTTGTGGGGTTCCAGGATGAATGGCCTTCAGAAGGCTTATTGCTTGTGCCGGATGCCGGCATCTTTTACGAATTCATCCCGGCCGACCGGTTTCATGAGGAAGATCCTCCGCGCCTGACCCTCGGTGAGGTTGAAGCCGGGGTGAACTATGCGATGATCATGAATACCAATGCGGGGTTGTGGGGGTATAGCATTGGCGATACCGTTCAGTTTGTGTCGCTTAATCCTTACCGTTTTGTATCCACCGGCCGGTTGAGTCATTTTACCTCGGCATTCGGAGAACACGTGATCGCGCAGGAAGCCGAGGATGCCATGACGGAAGCCACCACAAAGTCCGGCGCGATGGTCCGGGAGTTCACCCTGGCTCCCCTGGTCGACAACCCCGGTGGCAAGCCTTGCCACCAGTGGTTTGTGGAATTCAGCAAAAAACCGGAAGACATGGGGTATTTTTCGAAGGTGCTGGACGAGACCCTGCAGGAAAAAAACCCCTACTACAAAGACCTGGTTTCAGGGAGCATATTGCAACCGGCTAAGGTGGAAATGGTTCCGTCAGGCACGTTCAACAAGTATATGAAATCCATCGGGAAGCTTGGCGGGCAAAACAAGGTGCCCCATCTTGCCAATGACAGGCGCATTGCCGACTGGATTTCGGAGAATGTACTCAGCTGACCATCTCTTTTTCGGGCAGGCCGTAACATTCATCCATTTTAATGTCCATGGCTTCCAGGGCATCCAGAATGGGGTTGTAGATGGCCGGTGAAACCGGGATGCGGACTCCCTTCTCTGTGATCTCTCCCTTGAGGATCATTTCCACACCAACCGCGGCGGGAAGTGTTACTGTGCGGGCAATGGCCGTATCCGTGGCTTTGCTTCCGTAATCCAGCATGCATGAACGAATGACTTCCTTCTTGCCATCCGGGTAGGAGGCCAGTAACATGTGCTGCATCACGACCATGTCTCGCTCATGCGTACCGAGGATCATTTTCTCGATCATCAGGTCGGATACCACCTCAAACGGCGTGTCCTGCTGCCTGTTCATGGGCTTGTGTTCAAAAAGCCCAAGCCATTCAAGTGCCTTGATGGGGTGTGCATCTGCCGGGAGTCCCGCGTAAGCCGCTACCTTTTCTTTTATGTCGTCGTCCCTGTCTGCGCCAACCAGCATGGCAAGCAGGTCCGCATAGGTTTTTCCCGTCATGTCATAATTGTCGTTGGTGATCAGGTTCAGTTTCTTGACCACATCCATGGTCTCACACCAGCCGGGATGACGGAATGTGCCCCGCATGATGGTTTTCACCTCCGGAATTCCGTATTTGTCAATGTAAGGCAGGCTATTGCGGTTTGGGTATACATGCAGTTTCCCGATTTCCGGGACCTCTACCGGAGTGGGGTTTTTGAAAATGTCTTTGCCCGGCACATATACTTCCTTCCCATTGCAAAGATAGCGTCCGTCGTTGTTGCTGGCCAGCAACACACCTTTTGGGCTCCATGAAAACTTGTAGCGGAATGGGTTGTCGGCGGCTTCAGGGGCAGGAAGTGCACCGCAGAAGCTGTAGAATTTTTTCACTTCTCCGCCTTTTTCGTGCACATGATCGATGATCCGTTTGGCCGACATGTGGTCAATACCCGGGTCCACGCCGAGTTCGTTGAGGATGATGATACCCGCCTCCTTTGCCTTTTTGTCCAGTGCCTGCATGTCTGGTTTGACATAAGAGGTGGTCACCATGTTTTTTCGGTGTTTGATGCAATACCCGGCTATCTCCACATGAAAAGCCCAGGGCAGCAGGCTGACCGTAAGGTCATTTGCGGCGACCAGGTTGTCCAGGGTCTCTTTTTGGTTCATGGTCCATTCCACCGCGTTTCCGTTGGGACGGCCGGCGATCATGATGCGCGCCCTGTCGATGGTTTCAGGGGCAGTGGCCACCGTGAGTTCAAAATTTTTGTCCAGCAAATAATTCACAATGGGATTGGCGACCAGGCCGGCGCCAAGTATCAATACCTTTTTCATAAATCAGATGGTTACAAATATTCCTGAATATATTTATAATCCGGGGTGAGCTCACCACGAAGAAGAATCAGTGCTTTCTTCACCGGCTCCGGTAGCCGGACCTCATCAAAAGGAACTGAGAAATCTGCTGCGGCGATGGGTTTGACAAAGGGGAAGAGTGCATCCGCAAATGCCATGGAAGAATCCCGGGGCAATTCGCTGGGGAGGATATCCACCGCCATTACCAACAAGCCGTTTCCTTTGAAACCCATGGTGGGTTGCCCGGTTTCCGGGTTATATACAAACACGGGATCTTCAATGGGGGTTCCTGTGTGTGTGCACTCTATGGAGCCGTCCGGATCGCAGGTAATGTCGCCTATAACGGTCAGTTTTGGCCGCTCGCCATCGAACAGTTGCCTGAGGTATTTTTTGGTCACAATGCGCGGATACCTGTTGTCCCAGTACATGCAATTCATCAGCACAGTGAGGTGCGGGATATACTGCTCAAATGCGTTCTCATATTTTTCCGGGTGGTCGTAGTAATCCTGCAGTTCAAAAGTCTTTCCGTCTTTTCGCCCCGAGATATCCTCCTCTTTGAATACCACTTTATAAATGAGGTTATTCGTGAATTCACCGTCATGTTCCAATTCCTGCAGCTGTCGGGGAGTGATCTCCCTGCACGGCAGCAGGTCTGCAATTTCCTGTGCACCTATTGACACGTTGCCATAACCGGTAAATCCGATGGTAAGGGGCGTAAGTTCCTCAGGAAGGCCTTCTGCCTCAATTCTTTTTCCGGCAGCTGACACCGCTTCCCTGGCTTCGTCCAGTGAGTGGTACCGGCATGCCTGTTTGATTTCCCTGAATGGGTTGTTGTCATAACCGTACTCCTTTAACCGTTCACCCAGACTCCACAGGGAATTGATCATGCCCGCAAGGCCGGCATACTTCCCGAAAAAAATCAGCCGTTTACCCTGGTCATCTGCAATGCATTCATAATCGATGAGGGTACATCTCTTTTCCATCATTTTTTTCAGCATGGGCATATTGTAAGGCTGGCCTTTGATCACATGGCTGAAAAACACATAGGTTTTCCCTTCTTCAAACACCTCCTCAGGGATTTCCTTTACGCCGAAAATCACCTCACAATTACCAAGGTCATCCTGAACCCTTGCGCCTGCCACCAGGTATTCCTCATCCGGAAAAACCCTTTTCGGGGAAGACTGGGCCACCATATCCGGTCCGTCTTCTTCAATTAACCGGCGGCAATGGGATGGGGTAATGGGAGTGCGCCTTTCCATGGCGTATTTGTCTTCATGCCTGATACCTGTAGTAGCATACATATCTATCGTGTTTTTTTTGCTGTAAACAACCAAATTAGTCCGAGTGGGCAAACATAACAAAAAAAGCACGCATTGCACAAAGAAACTTAACAAACAAATCTCCGGCAACAAAAAACCCGCCCCTTATGGCAATAAAAAACCGCCCCATACAGATGCATGGGGCGGATAATCAGAAAAAGCCAACCGGCCCTGCTACGCGCTCAGAAAGTTCATGCAGTTTTCTTCTATGCGCTTATGCACGTCGTCTGCGGGGGTTTTGATAAATTTTTCCCCGGTGATCTTTTCAAACAGTTCGATGTACCGTTCAGAAACCTGGTTGATGAATTCCTCAGACATCTCAGGAAGCTGCTGGCCTTCCTGTCCGCTGAACCCTTTCTCCATCAGCCATTCCCTGACAAATTCCTTGGAGAGCTGCTTCTGGGGCTGATCGGCATCCAGTCTTTCCTGGTACTTGTCTCCATAGAAATAGCGGGATGAGTCCGGTGTATGGATCTCATCGATCAGGTATATTCTTCCATTGGCTTTGCCGAATTCGTATTTGGTATCTACCAGGATCAGCCCTTTCTCCTCTGCCATTTCACTGCCCCTTTTGAAAAGTTCCCTGGTGTAATTTTCCAGTTGCTCATACTCTTCCTTGCTCACCAGCCCCTGCTTCAGGATATCTTCTTTGGAAATATCCTCGTCGTGGCCTACCAGGGCCTTGGTGGTCGGGGTGATGATGGGCTCCGGGAAACGCTCATGTTCCTTCATTCCATCAGGAAGCGGAACGCCGCAGAGGTTGCGCTTACCTTTTTTATATTCCCGCCAGGCGTGACCGGTCAGGTATCCGCGGATCACCATTTCAACCATGTAAGGTTCGCAGAAAATGCCCGCGGTCACCATGGGGTCGGGGGTGGAGGATTTCCAGTTGGGTACGATATCGGCCGTGGCATCCAGGAATTTGGCCGCGATCTGGTTCAGCACCTGTCCTTTATAAGGGATGCCCTTGGGCAGTACCACATCAAAGGCGGATATGCGGTCAGTGACCACCATCAGCATGGTTTCGTTGTTGATGGTGTAAACATCCCTTACCTTGCCTTCATAAAAGCTTGTTTGTTTCGGGAACTTGAAATTTGTTTTTGTTACAGCGTTCATTGTCTATGGTTTTTAATTATTGGGGTTTTTTATTGTTCTCCTTCGGGTCACTGTTTTTTGCATTTTTGTCGTTCCGGGCCTCTGCTTTTTTGGCTTCATCCTCTTGCTTCAGCGCTTTCCCTGACTCTTCATAGGCTTTGATAATGCGGCTAACAAGTTCATGGCGAATGACGTCTCTTTCATTGAGAAATACGAAATCGATTCCTTTGATGTGATTCAGTACCTTGATGGCAGCCAGCAATCCCGATACCTGGTTGCGGGGGAGGTCAATCTGGGTGATGTCTCCCGTTACAATGAAGCGGGCAGATTTGCCCATGCGGGTCAGAAACATCTTCAGCTGATTTTCAGTGGCATTCTGCGCCTCATCCAGAATGGCAAAGGCATTGTCAAGGGTTCTTCCCCGCATAAAGGCCAGGGGTGCAATTTCAATGGTCCCGTCTTCCAGGTAAGCGGCCAGCCTTGCCGGCGGGATCATATCCCGCAAAGCGTCGTACAAAGGCCTCAGGTAGGGATCCAGTTTGTCCTTGAGGTCGCCGGGAAGGAACCCGAGGTTTTCCCCGGCCTCCACGGCTGGGCGGGTGAGGATGATCCTCTTCACCTCCTTGTTCTTGAGTGCCTTTACGGCCAGGGCAACCGCGGTGTAAGTTTTTCCCGTACCCGCCGGCCCGATGGCGAAAAGCATGTCATGCTTCTTAAAACTGCTCACCATTCTTTGCTGGTTGGGAGAGCGGGCTTTGATGGCAACTCCGTTTTTGCCGTACAGCAACAACTCTCCTTCGCCGCTGGAAGCTGCATCAGCTATTCCTGTGTCATGGGCCATGATCTCCAGGATGTTTTCTTCGGTGAGCTTCCCGTACTTCTCAAAATGAGCCAGCATGAGCTCCAGCTTACCCTCAAAAAAGGCAGTTTCCTCATTCTCGCCGATCACAATCAGCTCGTCGCCCCGGGAAATCAGTTTCAGCTTTGGAAAGATGTTTTTCAGCAGCCTGAGCTTCTCCTCCCGCAGCCCGAAAATATCGGGGGGGTGAATGCCCTCAATTTTGATTGTTTTTTCCCCCATTAATTGTTTACTTTTGGAAATGCAAAATAACAATATTTTTGCCACAAATGCGTGGTTGAATTGTTTTCCTGTATCAAAAGATTAGAGAAACAAACGAAATGACAGTAATCACCCTGACCAGCGACTGGGGCAACGGAAATCATTATGCAGGGGCAGTAAAAGGCGCATTGCTGAAGCAGCTTCCGCAGGCCACCATCGTGGATATTTCCCATGAGATCGCCAGTTACGATATCATGCAGGCCAGTTTTGTATTGAAAAATGCCTATCCTTCTTTCCCGAAGGGGACCATCCACCTGATTGGTGTCAATACAGAAGCCGGCATAGAGAGCCCGCACGTAGCCGTTAAGAGTGATGGTCAGTATTTCATTGGCGCAGACAACGGGATTTTTCCCTTGCTTCTGGAGAATGAACCTGAGATGGTGATTGAACTGAATGTCATGCAGGATTCCGATTATTTTACCTTTTCCACCCGGGATGTGTTTGTGAAAGCTGCCGCCATGCTGGCCTCCGGGCATTCACTTGAGGATATCGGACATCCTCATCCTGCCCTGAATGAAAAGATCCCCTTCAAACCCGTCGTGTATGATGAGCGGATCACCGGAAAGGTGATTTTTATTGATGCCTATGAGAATGTTTTTGTGAATATTGATGAAAAATTATTCCGTGAGGCAGGCAATGGGCGTGCTTTTTTGATCAATTTCCGGTCGCCCGATGACGGAATTAATCAATTGCACCATTCCTATTCAGACGTGGTGCCCGGTGAAAAACTGGCTCTTTTCGGCTCCACAGGCTTCCTGGAAATTGCAATCAACCAGGGTAAGGCAGCCTCCCTGTTAGGATTGCAGATGAATGATACCGTAACCGTAGAATTTGTTTCCCAATAACTATGCGGATATGTGGGCACTGCTGAAGAAGGAGTTCAA
>SL_8KL_010_SEDDRAFT_10004765_pt1 | contig 10816 bp, 7 predicted proteins | sample SodLakKL_010_SED_4_FD_11160 | JGI IMG/M metagenome (IMG submission 11160) | reverse complement strand
ATTGACATAGCAGGGATTGACAGTGATCACAATGTATTTGCCATCGGAAAGTATGTGTTCGATTATTCTGAAAAAAAGCTGACTCTTGACGGCAAAGAAACTCCCCTGACCAACAAACAGGCTGAGTTGCTGCGATTACTTTACCTGAACAGGAATAAATTACTTAAGCGGGAAACCGCATTGCGGACCATATGGGGGGAAGATGATTACTTTATGGGGCGAAGCATGGATGTACACATTGCCAAACTGCGCAAACTACTCAGGGAGGATCCCACCATTGCGATCACCAACATTCATGGTGCCGGATTTAAGCTGGAATTAAAAGACCATTAGATGCCACGATCTGTCAGCGATAGCTGAATCAAAAAACCAGGCCAAGGGAAGCCCTAATGAACCTGTTATTATTGTCTTCATTCAAATCCGGCATATAGAGATAAGATCCGAAAATGTCCAGGTAAGCCTCATTCAGGCGCACCAAACGCAGAGGGCGTGAAAACCGCATTCCGACATCCGCTTTATAGTAATCTGTTACAAGGTATTGAAAGTCCCTCCGGGGGATTTCCGAATTAAAGCGATCCTGATCCTGAACCATATAGGTGTCTGCAACGGATTGCCGTGCCGTCAGACGAACAGAGGGGGTAAAATCAAATTGCGGAAACCGAAAATAGTGCTGGTACCCCACATAAGCCGAAACACTTTGTACGTCATAGGTTCCGTAAATATGAACAGGATAATGATTGGCCTGGTAACTGCTGAATCCGGCTCCGGCCTCAACTTCATAAACTAAAGGCTGCCGGCGGGTGCCAAGACCTGAAAGCTGATAACCCAGCTCCACATCCAGATCGTTGACAATGTGTTTGTCGTCAATCCATCGAATGGTGCGGATTTCAAACCATCGAAGGTCTCCCTCTCCCACCGAATATGTTTCCTGTGTTATTTCCGAACCGACCAGACGGGTGAATCTGGCGGTAAGGTCGATTTGATGAAGGTAAATGTCACTTTCAAACAATGCCTTTCCTGCGTATACGATTTCATCTTTTTTGGTAATACCGGCAAGCAGCCTGTAGCCGCTGCCTTCCAGACGTTCCATCTCAGTGCCTGTATATTTCACATGCTGAAGAGCCTTGAATCCCGGCCGGTCGATACTAAACTGAAAACCTGCCTGAAAACCAAGGTTTTCAAACAAATAAGACTCACTGGTAACATTGCGGGATATGCCATAATATCCCATTCCCATCATATGAAACAAACTATGTCGTTCATCCAGCATATTCCTGATCGACACATAGTTTCTTTCCCATATGGGACCACCACTGAGCCCAAAGTTCAGGTTATCCCGCCGATATAACAGACCTGGCACAATATTTAGTCTGGATTGGGTATTTTGATTTCTGGGGTCCTGCATTTTGGCACCGACAGTGGTCTTATAATCAAGGTTCAGACCAACAATCCAGTTGTTCCTTAACACAAAACCTGCACCGGCCGTCATCAGATAGCCTTCATTTCTCTGACGTCCCCCCAGGGTGTCTCCGGTAGAATAAATATTCCTGTTGTCAAATACCATGGTATTGTTAAACAGAATATCCCGGTATTGATCATTCTGATAACGGAAACTTCCCTTCATGACAAACCGGCCGATCCTCCTGATCCCTTCTGTTTCCGTTTCATAACGAATGGTATTGCCAGGCGCCTGCGCCCACCTCAGATTGTCATCTTTGTAAGAATAACCAAGCCGGACACGGTTGATATTATCTACAGGAAAGAATACAAATCCCGCCGGATTGTCACTCAGGTGCCAGGGGTTCAATACCTCAATCCGCTCGAAAAAATCAGCGGATTTCCTGACAAAGATTGTTTCCTGTTCATCGGATGCCATCAAAGGAACTAAACCGTTGAACCTGATAAATAATACCAATAATATGAATACTCTTTTCGTCATCCCGGTCAACATATTGAAAGATACCGGCAACCAGGATGTATTGCCATGCCTGGTTGCCGGTGATTCAAAAATTAATCCACACTTGTCGGATGTTCAAAGGGCGTAGGTATCCAGTCACTGATCCAATCCTGACTGGAATTGTTGGTATTCTTGTACACCACATTGCCATCCACAATGGCTTCAACCACCCGGCGGATACTGGTTCCGGCCCCTGAGCCGGCTTCGGTCATTACATAACCTGCGTCAAGCTCAGCCGGTAAGCCTTTATGAACCACATCTCCGGGACGTGCGATCTCCACTGCATCAACGACCCAGTCCGGATCCACCATCAGATACTCAAAACTTCCTACACCATCCAACCGCTGCATAAAGTTATCAGGATCAGCAACAAAGGATTCGTAATCAGTACCTGTAGGCAAACGGAAGATCAACATGGGAGCTCCTCTTACGTCAAGGATCCAGTCAGGAACCACCGGGCTCACAGCGTTGTAAACCAAAATCATATTGGTTACATTGGGGTTATCAACGTCTCCCCGGTCATTATCCATAAAGGTTTCAAAATGGGCGTTGGACAAATCCACAGGCGAAAGGGGATTCCCGGCCGGATCATCCCTGTGATTGATGGCCGTCTGGGCAATCACCACACTTTCTCTCGGCTCCAGGGGATGATCTTCACCGCTTCCGGGGATCATCCATGTCTGCCAGGTAATCGGCAGCCTTTCATAGAGTTCTCCATTGTCGAGCCAGCGTGATTCCCTTGATGTAAAATGATCCAGCTGGCCGACACAAAGCCCGTCAAGGTAGATCACTTCATCACTGTTGTTGTAAATCTCCACGAAAGAGTCACCGCTGTAATTGCTGCCTTCCGGGTTCTCGGAACCAGTGTGGTAAATTTCACTAAATAGCAACCCACCACCCACGGCAGTCGCAATCAGGTTCACTTCAAAGGTAATTTCAGACTCCACGGAACGGTTAGACTCAATGCCACTGAAATTATAATTCTCGGTAGAATAAGTGGCGGAAATATCGTAATTGCCCTCTTCCACGGCAAAATCTGCCACGCCCTGGGCATTTGTCTCCGCAGCAGACTCAATCCCTGTAAGATTATTAATCATCCGGACTTCCACCCCGGAAAAATCGGGAATATCAAGTCCTTCCATCTCAGGGAAATTCACCTGTACGGTTACGTCGTAAATTGTGGCACCCTCATCTTCGCAGGAAATAAGGGCAACCCCTGCAATAAGTGCCATGCTGATTAACATTAATAACTTCTTCATAGTGTTTGGTTTTTGGGTGATTAAATGGTGATTGTAAGTTCGCCTCCGAAATAAATACTTTGATTTCTCCTGGAATATTGTTCGGTTCTGCCTCGCTCCTGCTGCAAAGGCTGGTAATTGGTCACATTATTTACAAAAAAGGAAAGCGTGGCCGTGTCGGAAATCTCCTTGGTAATCCGTGTGTTGATCTGGAAAACCGGTGGAGCCACGATGGGAATAAAACGCTCGGTATTGGAATAATGGTCTATCAGATCACTGAACGGTCTCTGGTTAGCCATATAATCTTCCCAGGGATGAAAATTCATGGCCCGGTCATAAAACCCCAACGGATACACAAACTTTCGCTGCGTACGATCCCCGTAAGGATCATCTGTTGGCTTTTCAGTCAATACCAGAGGGTTCCCGTCCTTATCCTCATACACATTGGTCCGGCTCTCCCGCCAGATAATCTGGGCAGTCATAGAAACAACCATCCGCAGCTGCGGTATATGAGTAGTGGTGCGGATGTTCGTATTGAAGCGATCATTCAGCCGCCCGTCTCCGCCCGGATATAAGCCCACGAGTTGAAGTCGCTCTCCTTCCCAGGTGGTGGAAGGCCTCGACAGGTAATCAGTCATATCCTGACGTTGTACCGCCATATAGGCCCCGTTCACCTGAAAAGAGGTCCGCAAGGCAGGTACATTCCCGAAATTGATGCTGTATTCTATGCCTCTTTTAACGGTCCGTTCCGCATTCTCCGGATAGGAATGCGACACAAAGGTAGTATCTGGTCTGGTGGTGACATTGACCTGCTCTCCTGTTTCTGGATCTCTATAAACAACACCAACACCGGGAAGGTACTCGGGGAACAACCCACCCTGCTGCAGGCGCTCATACCTGTCAAAAATAAAAGTGCCATATTCCCTGTGAAAGGTAAACCCGTTATCCATTTCCTCAAAATAACCTGTCAGCAACACTTCAACCTGCCCGATTTTGAAATCAAGCCCGGCCTCCAGTTTGGTGTTTCTGGCCGGCTGAAGCTCATAATTACGGGTATCTTCTATTATATCTGTATTGGTAACCACCAGCGTATAAGGCGGAGTAAGGGAAGCATCATAATAATTGAACACGACCCTGTCTGTGTAGGCTTTGTCCGGATAATAATGCAAAAGGGTCGGTGCCGTGGAAAAAATCCCATATCCTCCGCGGATACTGAGCCCTTTAAATCGTCCCCTTCCGTTATCAATAATGTTGTACTTCAAATTTAACCGGGGGTCAAGCATGGTGGTATTCACTTCCGAATCAAACAATCCATCGGGTTGAACATTGGTATAACGCAAACCGGCTTCCAGTTCCAGGGTAGTAGCACCAAGGGGCATGGTCACAGCCTCTTCAATAAACACAGCCAGCTGCGACAAGGCAGGAATATCCGTATAGGGGCGCGGTCTGGAACCATCTCTGGGCGGACGATCCATGTCGATGACACGACCCAGGCCATTGTTTCCGCTGACTCGGTATGAAAAGCCTCCGGTAATGGTATTGGTCGCTTCACCCCAGCGGTTCACCTTCCGGCCGCTTACGTTGGCATTGAAATAATAGGGTTTACCGTAATAGGTTGCCTCGGACACATACCGGGAGGGTAAAAACACAGACTCAAATTCACCTGGTTCCATGGCCACAGGCCTGACCTCAGGCTGAGAAAGAGAGCGGTGCCGTATGTCAGTACTGACTTGATCCTGAAAGCGCCCGGAGAAATTATACCTGATATTGGTCAGAAGAGAACTGTTTAAAATCCATCGGCCGGAAAGGGAAATATCCATATTGTGCTCCTCTGAGGAAAAATCTTCCACATCCAGCATATCCGGATCGCTCTCCCTGACATCACTGGTATGGGTATACCGCAATGACATATTGTAGGAAAGCGGGCGGGTGTCGGAAAACACCGTGTTGCTGTAGGTCACATTTCCACTCAACCTGTTATATGTCTGATACGGGAAGCGGATATCAGCCTGAGTCTGGGCATAATCAAAATCCAGATTTACGGTTCCCCGGTTATCCCCAATTTTTAATCCGCGACCCGCGTAAAACTGTTTGATCCTCGGATCAACCTTTGTACGAAGTCTTAAAGGACTCTCACCCTTGCGTGTAGTTATTCGTACCACACCGCTAAGAATATCCCCCTCTTCAGCACCGGGTATACCCCGCACGACCTCAACAGACTCTATATTGCCCACCATGAATTGACGTACATCCACACCGCTGCCCGCTGTGGAAGCAAAATCGGTATCAATCCGACCCAGTGCACTTGACACCGTTGATGTGGATGGGGCCTGCAAGTTGGCGGTATTGAGCATGGGTGTGCCGTCAATCACCAATCCGGTACCCAAACCAGCCATGGGATTGAACCGGGGATCACCCAGATCCCGCAAAGACAGCTGACTCTCCCTTGAAAGGTCAGGGTTGGAGGATATCTGCCCGGGGAGTAACTGAAGGATGTCAGAAATGTCGGAAGGTTGCACATGCTCAATGGCAGAACTTCCGATAATCGTCGAACTGCCGATGCGTTCGCCCTCACGCGCAGTCACCTCAACTCCATCCAGTGCCAGTGACGTAGGGGCCATGGTTACCAAAAATTCAAGTTCTGCGGGAACACTGATATGTTGTTCAAATCTTTCAAAACCAAGGCAACTGGCCCTCAGGGTATATCTGCCCGGAGGAACATTTCGCAGGCGGAAATTTCCCTCCATATCCGAAACTGTCCATATATCCAATTCCTCAATACCTACAGCCACCATCGGCATGGCCAGACTGTCGGAGGTATCAATGATAACTCCGGTAATTTCATGTCGCTCCTGAAGAATTCCCGGTTTAAAGGAGCACAGGATGGGTAACAATAACAAAAACAGTGCGCAACGCATCAAACAAGGTTAGTGTACATTCAACAAAAATACAACATTTCGCTCTTAATCATTGGCTTTCTATATCTCCGGTTTTCAGACAGGAAAAGTTCTTCAAAAGCCATCACTAAAGTACGACAGAACCGGCCAACAGAAAAAAACAACAACCCCCTTAACAAAAAGTTAACACCCACTAAAACAGAAGTCTATATTAGCGGGACTCAGTCAAAAAATCTATTCGGGAATACCCGGGTGGCAATAAAGCCAAACACTCCGGTTAGCAGCACGATACCCAAATCAATCAGATTTTTTTTAAAACAACGGTTTTTTCGCTTCAATAACCCAACAGACACTCCCACCAGCACGAGATTCGTGAGCATCCAGAAATAATGGGGTGACCGAAAAATGTTCAGTGTGACAAACCTGCTCTCAGGAACCTGCAAATTCAGCTGAAAGGGGAACAACCAGCCAAACAAGATATGGTCAGCCTGCAAGTGCAGTGGATCCCATTGATGGGAGTAGGTATCCACAACTTCGTACTTGTCATCCACTACTGTAACCTGCAGATGATCGTCACCGATAATACTTATTGTTTTGTGCAATACATCCTCTCTGACCCGCAGGCGATGGTTTTTCGGGTCATATCCGTCTGCGGGAAGTTTCTGCAGCTGATAACCATCCTGCATCAGCAAATAGATTTCGTTCCCTTCAGAAAAGAGGAATGCATAATATTCCCTGGTGGCAATATCCACACATTCAATATGAACAATCTCCATTTGTGCCGGGATATCAATCCTTGCCACATAAGGTTCTCCCCGGATCATCATTAAATGGAACAAATCACCATTGTTGTCCTTGATAAAATAACCTTCTTCCTCGTTCTTCCGGTCAGTGGGCAATCCGCCAGTCAAACGGGCTGGAAATGCGAACCCTTCCCGAATAAGGGCTTCATTGAATTTATCGCTTTTTTCACGGTCAACCCGGTTGGTTTCTGCAACAATAAACTCAATTCTGTCACTTAATCGAAAAAAATCTTCGGGAAGCGCAAGACTCACTCTCCCGCTTTGTGCTTCCAACAACGGAAGCAGAACCGGCTCCGGTGTATTCATATCCACCGGCCGCAATGTGAAATTTGAGGAATAAGTGCTCAATTCAGCATGATCCATATGCCTCCCCTTAATTGTATCCGGCATATCACCCGTTGCAAACAGCTGCCTGAAAAACAACAAGGGCAGTTTTGCCTCAAATTCATCACGGGAGTATATATTTCCATGTTCATCTTTGCGCACCAACACCCCGTCTTCACGTGCAACCATCATAAATTCATCCAGCACGCGGCTATACACCACGTTGGGCACTGAAGGTGCTTCCCTGAAAATGGTCCAGTATATCTGAGGGATGGCAATGGAAGCCGCCATGATCCCAATCAATACCAATATATATCTGCTCAGTTTAACCATGATGCATCTCTCCTTTCCTGAATCTGTAACCTGAAAACAATACCACAATAACTGTTACCAGTGACAGCAGGGCAAAAACCCACAGAACCCGCGAATAGGCCATCGGTACAGCCTGAAGAAAATACTGCGATACAAAACCATAAGCGATGATTGTGTACAAAACCCGGTAAATCCACAAAGGTTCCAGCATGATCAGCCCCGTCAGCGAATAGGCAGCCAGACCTCCCAGAAACCATGGCAGTATGGTCTGGAGCTGCATCTGAATGACCTCAGCAGGGAAAAAATAGGAGCTTCCCATTACGAAAATCAGTATATACAACGCGTACACCAGCAAAAGACAACACAACCCGAAACCTTGCTGAATCAGCAACACTTTATTCTCCTGTATTGGTAAATGAAAAGTCAGCTTGATGCGCTGATTGACGATCTCAGGAAAATACTGGGCTACCCCTAACCCAAGACCAACCAGAAGGGGAATGTATTTGAGCGAGGCCGCATAGTTGGCACCCTGAATGATAATCCGGTACCAGTAGTCATGCGCATCCATGAAACGCACCCCATAGCGTACGTTCAGAAAAATATTGACCAGTACGATCAAACCCAGCAGTAAAAACAAACCCACTGCCCAGCGGATTTTCAACCATTCTTTGTAAAAAATTGCCTTATGCATAGCTGTTTTCTTTTTGGATTGTGAATATCTCTCAATATTTACCTGTTAACCCGATAAACGCATCTTCCAGACTCATTTCCTGCTCACGGATCGACTTGTACCCGATACCCGATCGCGATAAGTAACCTTTAACTTCTTCAAGGGTAGCGTATCCGTAAAAAGATACCTTGTCAAGTATTTGCTCAATGTTTACAGCCATATCTGTTTGAGGGAATTCCAGATCCGGATTCTCCAGCACGATGTCAAACTGACGAAACTTATTCATGAACTCCGAAACCGGCTGCTGAGCAAGAATCCGGTTGTAGTCCATAATCAGTACATCGTCTATGAGACGCTCCATGTCCTGAATAATATGGGAAGTCACAAATACCGTCTTGTTGTTGGCCTTGGCATATTCACGCAAGTAATCAATGAACAGGCGCCGGTAGCCCGGGTCAAGGCCCATGGAAAAGTCATCAAGCACCAATAATTGAGGATCCTGGGCCAGAATAAGGCCCAGGGCTACCTGGGAACGCTGTCCACAGGACATCCGTGATATCTTCTGCGTCGGGGTAACCTTTAGCTTTGACAATAATTCCCAGTAGGGTTTGCTGTCCCAGCGGCGGTAACAACCCGAATAAAACTTTTCAATCTGATGTACATTCATAAAGGAGTACTGAATATGTCCCTCAATCAGAAAGCCAATTTTCTCTTTGGTCGCAGGAGTCAGATGCTGGCTGTCCTCACCGTAGATCAGGCACTCACCGGATGTCGGATGGAGAAAACCATTCATAATATTGATCGTAGTGGACTTTCCGGCTCCGTTCTTCCCCAGCAAACCAAGAATTTTACCTTCTTCAACCTTGAAATTCAAATCCTCATATACGAGCTTACTCCCGTAATAATGCGTCAGATTATTGCACTCTATTGCATACATAACATGTACCGTTTAGCAGGTGAATGAATCATAAAATTTGTTTGGAAATACACGAACAGCTATAAAGCCGAAAACGCCCGTTAAAAGAATAACCAATAAATCAGGCAGGTGTTTTCGCAGTGCACGATCTTTTCTTTTAAGAAACCATATGGCCACCCCTACCAGCAATACGTTGGCAATAAGCCATGTAAACCCATGTGAAAAAACCAGCGCAAAGCCCACATAGTTTGACTCAGGTACCTCCAGGCGCAGTTCAAAGGGGAAAACGCTTGCAAACATTTTGTGGTCGGAACGTTCATGCCGTGGATCCCAGCTTGTTTCATACGTATCAGTCAACTCATACGATTCACTCACCCTGCTCACATGTATGGAATTTTCCCGGATAACGCTGATTGTCTTGCCAAACATATCATGGCGTACACGAAGCCTGTCAGTTTTTCGGTCAAAACCCTCAGCGGGCAATTGCTGCAGTTTATAATTTTCCGAAAGCAAAATATACAGGGCATTGTCACTGGTGTACAGGTAAGCATAAAACTCCCTGGTAGCCATATCCACACATTCAATGAAAGTGATCTCTGTATCCCTGGGGATATCTATGCGATTCACATGGGGCTCACCCCGGATCATTTTAATATGAAACAGGTCTCCTTCACTGTCTTTTACGAAATACCCTTCATCACGGCTTTTCCTTGCTGTGGGTATTCCGGCCACAATATCAGCCGGGAAGGAAAAACCTGCCTGGATCAGGGCATCGTTGAACCGCCTGCTTTTTTCCTTGTCGATGGCATTGGTGGCAGCCACAATGAATCTTATGTCATCCTTAAGGTGGAAAAAGTCTTCGGGAAGAGATAAACTGGGCCGGCCGGGCTGCGATTCCAGCATAGGCCAGAGCACTGGTTGTGGGGTATCAATATTTCTCGGCATAAAAGTATAGGTACTGCGGTGCCTTGTGATGTTTTCATGATCAATGGCCACACCCCGGATGCTGTCCGGCATGGTACCATCTGCATATAACTGCCTGTGAGAAAGCAGTGGCAAAAGCTGTTCTGCTTCCTCCCCCGTATAGGTATTTCCTTCTGAATCTTTATAAACGGTGGAGCCATCCTCAGCCCTTTCAGCAATGATAAAATCATCAATAATCTGACTATACATTACATTGGGGACAGAAACTGCTTCCCTGAAAATGGTCCAGTAAATTTTCGGAATCGCAATGGCTGCCACCGTGATCCCGATCAAAACCAATAGATATCTGCTCAGTTTGACCATATTACACTTCTCCTTTAGTGAATCTGTAACCTGAAAATAAACAATAACTATATGACTGACTCAGGACAACCTTGCAATTATTGACGAAAGCATTGACCAATACGCCGTAGTTTATGAATTATGGCCATACTACTGACATCTCGTCCAGCAGGTATCCGGCACCGGCATATTTATCAATCACAAAAAGCACATAGCGGATGTCAACGTGGATGGCCCTGTTCAGCTCAGGAAAGAATACCACATCCCCGGCAAGCGATTCCCAGTTGCCGTCAAAGGCCAACCCTTTTAATCGTCCGTTTGCCCCAATAACCGGGCTGCCGGAGTTTCCTCCTGTAATGTCGTTATCAGTAATGAAATTCACCGGCATCCGGCCATCATCTCCGTAAGGACCAAATTGCTGTTCGTGGTACAG
>SL_8KL_010_SEDDRAFT_10004762_pt1 | contig 10818 bp, 1 predicted proteins | sample SodLakKL_010_SED_4_FD_11160 | JGI IMG/M metagenome (IMG submission 11160) | reverse complement strand
AGGACATGGAGTTACTACAGATTCTTCCCAGAAAAGAAGTTTAATGTATATTGACTCTTTTGAGCAAGGAAATGTTGTAGAAGGTAGAGAAGGATTGGCAGAGCAATATGATGAATATGTAACTGCTTATAATTCTTTAATTAATCGGAGATTAGAAAATCTTGTAGATCAACTTGGTCTGGAAAATACTCCGGAGGGATTTAGAGCTAAAGATATGGAGAAATTTGTAGACTTTGTGACCTCAGAGCTACAAAGAAGACGACATCCTGATAATGCTTTAGCTGCTGTTCAGATGGTATTTAATGTCGCAACTGAAGTCAATGATGGACTACAGTTATTTGACAGTATGCCAAATAAGCGTCAGTTTATAAATCTTCTACAGGGGCTAGTTCGTAATAAAGCTATCCACATAAAAGTAAATGGGGACATGTTAGTTCAAGAAGCTTCTACGGGCTATGAAGCTTTAAGACCTAATCCGACCAAATCTAATCCTTTATTAAAATTTTATAGGGTAGAGAACGGTAAAGTTTTGCCTGCTCAGGCTATGATGTCTCTTCCTCAATCATGGATTCCTATAGTTGAAAAATTTGAAGGAGTTACTTTTGAAGATAAACTTGAAAATTTTAATACTGCGGTTACTACTCCGGGGACTGAAGTTTATGAGAGATTTAAGCCTATTAGAGAAGTAATGGCAAATAGAATCCCGGGTCAGCACCTTAATTCTATTGAAACTTTAGAAATAACAAAATTTGTATCTCCTGTAGGAGGACCTAGAATTATTTTACCTACAGAAATTGTTACAAAGTCGGGCTCTGACTTTGATATTGATAAGCTTACAACTTACTTTAATAACACAACTTTTGACAAAGACGGACTTCCCGTTTATGAACAATTCTTAACAGATAAAGAAGCTCTTTGGGAACAATATGGGGAAAAGCTTAGAAAGAGTAAAAGAGGGAGAGATTATCTCAAAAAGAATAATATTGATATAGATACTATTTCTTCTATAGAAACTTTTAATGAAGCAGTTCAAAGAAATCTTAAGGATGATTCCCACTTACNGNGTATTTTTAATAGCGACTCGCTGCAGCTTATTTACGAAGAGTTATCAGAAGGACTTAAAGACCTTACTAAAGAAGAGTTTATGGAAAGAAGTCTTTATGATTTAAATAGTGAAGGAGCTGTTCAAAATAAAATTCATGAACTTTCTAAAGATGTACTTCTTCATCCTGAAAACTTTGCTAGCTTAATTACTCCTAATAGTTCTGATAGTTTAACCCACTTAGCAGATAAGTACAATCCTGCACAAGAAGCTGTACAAAACCATAAACTACTAGAACCTCTTTTTAGTATGGGGGTAGCTTTCAATATGTTTGAGGGGGCAAGTGTATTAGGAATAGAAGCTAATAATACAACAGCTCATGCCAGACAACAGAGGCATCCTATAAGAATTACTACTCCAGCTTTTCAAATTTTGTCTCCCAGATTTAAAAATCAAAGGGGGTATTTTTTAGGACATAAGCACGCAGGTCCTTCAAAGAAAGAGTTAATTTCTGAAAATAATGGATCTAAAGTAACAGGTTCTGTAGATGTTGCAAAAGAAAGTAGACCTGCGATAGTTAGGTTAAATCTGACTACAGCTACTTCAATGTCTCAATCTCTTTTAAATAGGATGGGTACGGTAGAACAAGCTCCACTAGGACTTGAAGAAGTAGCTCAATTGTATACTAGTCCAATTGTACAAGAGTACTCTAGAGAAGCTCGTGTACATGAAGCAGAGTTTTTGAGAAATAAGGACTTAGATGATGGACAAAGGGCTATTGTTAATAGGCTACTAACCGGAGATAGTACTTCGAAATTTTATTCTAAAGATTTAGCCGAAACTAAAGCCGGAGATAGAAGATTTCTTTTTGAAGAAGTTCAGGACTATATTCGTCTTGCTCTAGATAAAGAATCCACTTCAGCTCAAAAAGCTGATAGAGCGTCAAGAGTAGCTAGTAAGATTGAACAAGTTAAGAACATTCCTCACACTCCGCATAGAGAGCTTGAAATGTTTTTATACTACCAAGAAATTGCGAAAGTTATTAATAGACTGCAGCAATTAACTAAACAAGATGCTTCTTTAGCAAAAGACAGATATACTACTATACTACAAAAAGAAGCACTTGAGCGTATTAAAGAGAGTGGTATTTTTGAAAGAGCTGATATTGAGAATTTAATTGAAACTTCTTATTTATCCAGCTTTAACAAAGCTCACGAGTATAGTAAAGAAATGTTCGATCAATACCACATTGATGGGGCGAGTACTGAGTTCGGGAATTTTATGAACTCTATGATTAGACAAATGTACCATCCTCTCACTAGTAGGCCTATTGATAAAGCAGCTCAAGCGTTAAACAAAATACATAATGCTGCTGTAACTTATATTCTACATACTACAGAAGTAGGTCAACATGCTTTAAATAACAGATACCAAGAACTTATGAAGGGGACTAAAGATAACCTTAGTTTACCTGCAAAGCTTGGAAATTTAAAAGCTTATTTATATAATAATAGAGACAGCGTAGAAGTACAAGAATTGTACAAAAATCCTGCTATTCAAGAATTAGTTCCTGTTATTAAAGAGTATAATTTAACTAGGGACAAACAACATGAAATTGACTATCTTAAAAAATTTAATCGTAAATACACAGTAGAAGAATCAAATGCTATTGTGAACGGTATAAGCGATTTAATTGCACATCCTAGTGAAGTTATTAGTCAGATAGGAAGAGACTTGGTAGACCTATCTCTTGTTCAATCAGGAGCTCAGATATCTCCATTTTCATTCTTTGAAATACTCCCTGCTCATGAATATTATGCTAGGGTTACTGGAATTATGAAGAAGTATTTTAAAACTTCTGGTATAGTTCTTACAGAACATGCTAAAGATGAGATATTTGCTAATTTGGCTTACGATAATCTAGTTGTTCCAAAGGTTTCTCGTAAAGAGGGGAAACTTTCAGATCAAAATAGAATCTTGACTATCAATGCTCCTAATCAAAACAGACTATTTGACTATGTTAAACGAGTAGTAAAAGACTCCAGAACACAACAGTGGGAAAACAGACTGTTTAAAAAAATTAGAGAGGAAGATGGAGCTACTGTATATCAAGTCATGAATACTAAGGGAGATCCTCATAGGATGTTTGAAGCTTATTCAGACTATAAAAAGTCAGGAATAACGTCTAATAATGTAACAGAACTTGCTCCTGTTAGTTTAGACGACGTAGAAAGACCCGCTCCTCCTACTTCTGAGCATTTAGCAGATCCAGCTAGAGCAAATTTAAGAAGAGATGAGGTTACTGGAGACGAGGTGAAGCCCGGAAACAATTCGTTTACTTTTGAAGATGGTATAACAGTATCTACAGGAAATATTAGCTTAAATAGTCAACAAACGCAGGCTTTAGAAAACTTGGCTTCGTTTTATCGAGAAGGATTTAAAGAAGGAAATGCAACTTTTGGTTTAGAAGGTTTTGCGGGTACAGGAAAAACTACATTGGTTAACCTTCTAGCTTCTTATATCAAACAAAAGTCGCCTTTAACTTCTACTAAACTTTCTTCTCCTACACACCGAGCTAATTCTGTTCTTAGACAAAAGGGAAATGCAGAAGTTTTTACTTTACATTCTCTATTTGGACTCAGGCCGGATCTAAGTCTTGAAAAGTTTGATGTTCGAGATACCAAGTTTGTGCGGCAAAATAGAATGCTATTAAGTCCCGGAGATTTTTTAATTGTAGATGAAGCATCTATGGTTAATGATGCATTATATGATTTCATTGAAAAATTTTCTAAAAACTTTGGGGCACAGGTAATCTTTGTAGGAGATAGTGCTCAGCTACAACCTGTAAAACAAAATCATAAAAGTAAAGCTTTTACTAAAGTTAATAAAGCTGCTAAACTTACTAAAGTAGAAAGAACTGGAGATAACCCGCTATTAAAAGAAAGTACAAATATACGGACAACTACCTCTGGGGAACCTTTAAGCAAAACTACACAATTAAATGATGCAGGCGAGGGAGTTATTTTTACAGGAAATGAAACTACTTTTTTACAAACAGCGGTTGATTTGTTTAATTCTACTGAATTTAGGGAAAATCCTCTTTTAGTAAGAATTTTAGCAGGAACTAACAGTAGAGTTCAGGCTTTAAATAAACGTTTGAGAGAAGGAATTTGGGGACACGAAGGAGCTAAATCTGCTTATAATCAAGGGGAGATTTTAATGGGCTACTCTAATTGGAGTGTAAACTACCACACAAAGCAGCCATTAATATCTAACGGGGGAGATTATATTGTGATGTCTGCTCAACCGGGGGAACAAACTATTGCAAATCAAAGAGTTTCAGGACATCATTTGGTAGTAAGAGACTTAGTTGATTCAGCTAGTAGGCCTGTAGAGTTATTTATAATAGATGCTAATACATCTCCACAAGTTCTTGAAAAACTTGGAGAACGTTTTGAAGAACTTAGAAAGCGGGCTATAGCTCAAAGAGTTGGTAGTAAAGAAGCAGCTATAGCTTGGCAAGCTTTAAGTCAATATCAAAGTAGTTTTGCAACCCCTGTAACTATTTCTGCAGCGGGACAAGTTAAAATGAGTCCTACCCTAAATTATGGGTATACACACACAGTGCATAAATCTCAAGGCGGTACTTACAAATTTAGTTTAGTAGACGATGTAAATATAGAAAGAGGTTTTAGTAGAGACTATGAATTAAAGAAACAATTAAAATATGTAGGAACTACTAGAGCTGAACAGGCTTCTATAATTCTCACTAATAATGTTAAATCAAAAGAATGGTCTCCTACAGAAATTGTAGAGCAAACCAGACTTTCTGCCGCTTCACTTCCTCAAACTACTGGAGATACTCCAACTACTCAACAGACTGGTCAAACTACTACACAAGAAGGGAGACAGACAATAAACGTCTTTGCAGGAACAGGAGATAATGCTCATTTAAGTAATTTCGCTAAAAGACCATTTGAAATGCCTGATGTAGCTAATCAGGCCCAATTAAAGTCATTTGATTCTGTTGAGCAGTATTTTCAGTGGAGAAAGGCAGTGTTTGCTGGGGACTATGACACTGCTAATAAAATTTATAATGCTAATACTGCTTCTCAAGCAAGAGTATTAGGACGATCAGTAAAAGGACTAGATAAAGAAGGATGGGATAGTATATCTTCGGGAATTATGAAGGATGCTATGACTGAATCATTTAGCCAAAATCCTTCAGCCTTTGAAAAACTTCTTGCTACTGGCGATGCTGTTATTACACATAAATATAAAGGAGTAGAGCAGGATAGTAGTAGATTTTCTACGTTACTTATGGAAGTTAGAGACGAACTTCAGGGAACCTTTGAAGGATATTTGCAGCGCGATACTGAGACTACAGCTAAACCTGACCCGAAATTAAATGAAAGAATTTCTACATTTTTAGAAGCTATTGGGGTTACTCATAAATCAGTAGATCAAATAGTAGATTCTTTGGGTCATATTGTAGGAGATAAAAATCAAGGAGCTGTAGCATTAGCTAATGTTGTAGATAAAACAGTACAGGTTATTGAAAATAGAGCAGATAGACTTACTTTACCCGAAGAAGCAGCTCATTTTTACATAGAAATGCTGCCTAATAACGATTCACTGCTCCGTGCTATGATGAATCAAGTTCATAATTATGAAATTTACGAAGAAGTTAAGAGTAATTATGGAGATGTGTATGGCCAAGACGCTGTTAAACTAAAAAAAGAAGCAGCTGCTAAAATTATTTCCAGAAAAATAGCCGGAGAAGCAGTTTCTTCCATTAAACAAAGAGATAAACAAGCTTCAAATTGGTTACGAGGTTTGTGGAATAGGATAAAACAATGGTTTGGGGCAGTTAATAATGATCCATTTGCGAAATCTGCTCACAATATTTTAAACCAGCGACTTAAAAATTTAAATAATATAGTAGAAACACCTGCTGCTACTTCAACAGCTGAGTATGCAGGACAAGACTATCTACAAAGTAGATATACTGATAGAAGATTATCTGTACAAGATGAAGTAGCTGCAGCACATAAAGCAGAAGAAAGAAGACTTAAGACTAGACAAAACAGAGAATCTATGGAAACCAGATTACCTAAAGCTTCTTCTGAAACTACCCAACAAAATAAACAAGAGTTGAAAAAAGTTTCAGAAAGAGATTTGGCAATTCAAGATATTTTTAATAACTTTGATACATATTTCCCTGCCTACTCTCACTTTTCTAATGCTGAAAAATTAGCGTTTGCAGAAAGTATGGATTTCTTAGAAATTATTTGCTAAAAGAATAAACTATGGCGTGTATATCAGCAAAATATACTGAGCAAGAGATTCGAGATATGCTATTAGAAAAAAGTGTAGCTAAGATTGCTCAGATAACTAGTCCTCTGGAAAAAGCTAGAGTAATGCGTACTATGAATGATATGGTGTCTACTAAAGAAGTAGCGTATGAAGATATATCTCCCAGAGTAAGAAATGCTTTAGGAATGCAGCCGGGAGAAACAGTTTCTAGATACCATTTAGATAATTATCTTATTGCTAGTGGAAGGACAACTGATTCTCAAACTAAAGCTTTTATCAGAAGTAAAGGACTAGCCTTAGCTAGAGAAATTAGTGCCAGAGTAGATACAATAGTTAAAGCCAGAGGTGGGGAAAAAGTTCATTGGGGAACAGAAGAATTAACTAAAATGTTCTTAGAGTCTGGGAATTATAAAAACCTTATGCCTCTTTCAGAAGTAGACGGACAAACCGTAGATACTCTAAATGAAGCACAAATCAAAGCAGAACTAGGGATTTCTCAAAAAGATTTTAATGCTTTGAAAGCGGGTGTAGAAAAAGTTCTAAAAGATATTAGTGCTGTTCAAAATAAACTTGATCCTACAGAAAGAGCTGTTATTTTGCCAGAACAATTTGTTTTAAATCCAGTCGAAGATTATGGCGGGAAAGTTGATTTAATGGTTTTGTTTAGTGATAATACTCATGGAGTAGTAGACTATAAAACTTTTATGCCCCCACATCAAAAAGTAGGACACTCAAATCAAATTATAGATAAAAATTGGATACCTCGTTATAAAGAAGAAGCGGTACAAGATCAGATTACTAAACTTAATCAAACAATAAACTCTTATTATGCAAGTGATGGAGCTAGAATCTCTAGAGCAGTTCCTATACACACTAGATTTAAGTCTAAACCTAAAGCTCAGCGTAAACAATATGCTTCACTAACAGAAGATATCGGCTTTATAGATATGGGAGCTGAGTATGTTTCTAGAGATGGTAAAATGTATCTGGTCGAGAAAGACAATACTTTTATTAAACATATTCCAATAGGAGAACAAATTACTCTACGAGATCCACAGAAAGCTGAGAAGATAAATAAAGCAGTATCTCGACTTAGTATTTTGGTTAACAACGATAAAAAACAATTAGATCGTTTAACTCACGGTACTGAAGAACATACAAGATTACTAGCTAGAATAAAAAATAGAGAAGAAGCTCTTGAAAAAATTATTTTAGATCAAGATTTTCTTTATTTATTTAGAGGATTTGATAGTCTGATGAAGAGAATTACTAAAGATGGTAGGTATAATACTCTAAAAAATGTAGATGATGTAGAAATAGGAGGAAAAGCTAATCCTGATTATCTTAGTTTAGAAGAATTGACTAATACTATTAATGATATAGAAGCGTTTCATAATATTATTGAATCTTCAGCTTATTTTATTGAGGAGTTAAATCCCGATCAACCTGCTCATATTTATAACGACTATTTGGATAAAGTAAAAAAACTTTCTTATGACTCAAACAACATCTTAGAACAGCTTAAGTTTAAGAGAACAAATAGAGAGTTTAATACGGACGAGTATAATGCGATGGAAGATCTTACTAAGCCCGGATTTTGGGCGAAAACTTTTAGGACATTGGGAGAACAGGTAGGAGTTCCTTTCAGAAAGTTACGGTCTCATTTACGTACAGCTCAAGATAAAAAGAGATTAAGACTCCAAAAATTATATTCAGAAATTGAGACCAGAAATAAAGAATTATCTGAGTTAGGAAAACGTATAGGTAAATCTGTGCCTCAAATCTTTGAAATGTTAATTAATCCTAAAACGGAAAATCTCTGGGCAAAGCATAATAAAGAGTTTTACCAAGACTTTGAAGCAGCTAGAAATAATAAAGATGTAAGCTGGTTACAAAACCATCTTACTCTTAAGAAAGATGCTAGAGAGCGATACCACAGAAATTTAGAAGTTTATAAAAGAACTAACCCGCAAGCAACTGAGCAGGATATAGATTTCTGGAAATCCCAAAATAGCATAGATAATGTAAAATTTACTAATAAGTGGTGGTTATATTATGAACCAAAAGCAGAATTAGCTGAAAAATACTATAGTGATGGATTCAAACAAATCCGCCAACATAAAGAATTATTAAATTACTGGACTTTTTGGATGGATACTATGGTAGAAAATAATGATCTTTTAGGATTAAGAGGAAGTGAAGCAGTTCCTGCTAATTTTCTACCTTACATTAGACAAGATATTGTTGGTATGATGTCTCAGGGAACTTTTAATTTAAGCCAATTAAAAGAATCTGTATCATCTATTTTTGCAGTTAGACAAGATGATACTGGATTAGGAGAAATGTATGATGATGGGGAAATTGACCCTATAACTGGAAAACCTAGAAATAGTGTTCCTAGATTTTTTATTAATCCCATAAAAGATGCAAAAGGAAATATTAGAAGGGGAGTAAAATTAAGAGATTTATCTAAGTCTTTATTAATTTATTCTGAAATGGCTTATAATTATCACTACTTAAAAACAGAAGTAGAGCCCAGAATTGAAGCTATTAGAGATCTTATGGTAGAAAAAGGAGAGCAGCGGATAGGAGAAGAAGGTAAAAAAAGAAAACTTCTCTCTGGTATGTGGGCTAAAATTTCTGGACAAGATATTGATACTGTTAAGTTATTTGATAAATATGTAGACTACCATCTCTATGGAGTTAAAATTCAAGATGCTCCAAAGTGGGCAGTAAAATTGATCGGGGCTCTTAAGTCTACTCAATCTGCAATAGAACTTTCTTTATCCCCTCTACTTTGGGCAGGTAACTTAATGCAGATTACTTCGAATGCTTATTTTGAAGGAATTAATGGATATTATTATGATAGTAAACAAATGGCAGCTACTCAGGCGGAAGGGTCTGGTGTGAGAGGCAGTGAAGCAAAAAAATTATATGACGGACTTACTTATTTATTTGAATTCTCCCCTTCTTTTGTTAACGTTAAAAAGAAAAATTTATCTTCCAGATTTGCAGAAAAATGGATTAATTGGGACACAGCTTTTATAGGAATGAGAAAATCAGAACAAGCTGTTAACAATAATATAGGAATATCTGTTCTTAAAAACTGGACTGAAATAGACGGAGAAGTAGTAAGAATGGAAGATGCTCCAGAGGGAACTAAATCTTTATTTGAAAGATCTAAAATAGACAATGGCTATTTACAGATTGAAGGTATTACAGATACTAAAGGAAATGTAACTAATTTAGACTTATACGGTAAAATTAGAGAATTAGCAATTGGTGTAGCGACTTCTGTTAAGGGGCAGTTAAATCCAGATGATTTAGCAAGTGTATATATGAGCATCGTTCCAAATGCTGCAATGGGGTTTAAAACATGGCTACCGGGTATGTTTGACGCTAGATTATCACAACTAAGATATGATCCTTCTAGAAATAGAATGGTCGAAGGTAAATGGATGGCTCTTGCAACTGACTTAGCGAAAGATGATAGAAGTTGGTTGGAGTGGTTAGGTAATGTAGTAGCTCCATCTATTATGAGACTCACAGCTAATGTGGCAACATTTGGTTTATCAGATAGAACAGGTATTGGGAAATATAAAATAAATGAATTAAGAGCTAGAAAAATGTTTGAACGTTATAAAGAGAAGTTTAAGCATGATAAAGCTATTCAAAATATGAATTTTGAAGATTACGTAAAATATAAACGAGGCCAAATTAAAGCTACTGCTGCAGAAATCAGAATGATATTAGCGTTAGTAGGTATGGTTATGGCTTTTAGGGCAGATTGGGACGAAGATGGAGAAGCAGATTGGAAAAAGAATTTCTATACTAGAAACTTATTTAGAGCTATTAATAGAGGTAGACGAGAAGTAGGGTTTTTGATTAACTGGGAAGAGTGGCAGTATACAATTTTTCAAGCTCCTATCCCTATTATGAGCTTACCTACTGATGCTGCTAATGCTATTTTTAGTGCTATAGATGGAGTAGGGGACTTCGTTACAGGAGAGGAAAGAAAGCCGGGAGAAAGATCTAAATTTTATCCTGCTTTAAGAATGGTTCCTTCAAATAAGTTATGGCTGATGTTTGAGCCCGATGAACAAGCAGAAGCTAGAGAAGTATAATCTGAACGTCTAAAAAAAAAGTAAGCCCCTTTTACAGAGACTTACTTTTTTCTAGCTTGTTTTTTAAAATATCTTATTTCTCTTTTTTTCGCAATTATTATCCATATAATAAGTGCAATGCCTAGTATGGCAAATAAGTGTTCTTCGAACCAACTCATCTTATTTAAGTTTTTAATGATTATTGATAATAAGACTCTTTATTATTTAAGCGCATAAAACATGCGGGTATTTCGGAGTTATAGGGCATTTAAGTCCTCCGCTAATCGTTCAATAAAACTTTCTTCTCCATCGTCCCCAGAAAGAAGCCAATCAACTCTTTGAGCATAAACAGCAGCG
>SL_8KL_010_SEDDRAFT_10004761_pt1 | contig 10818 bp, 10 predicted proteins | sample SodLakKL_010_SED_4_FD_11160 | JGI IMG/M metagenome (IMG submission 11160) | reverse complement strand
TTGGATATTACTCCTTCCTGCCTCATTATTTTTGATACCTGGGACTGACTGAGGTCGAACTCCCTGGCGATCTCGAGTTGTGTGAGACCTTTGTTGTAAAGCTTTACCATCTCATCGATATTTTCTTGAGGCATCTATATTCGCTCGTTTAAGAATTGTATTACTTCAAATTTCAAGAGCCTGTCAAAAGTTTAGTGATTTTCAACTTTTTGATAATCACAAAGAAAAATGAAAGTAACCTTTAAATAGCCAGACATTATTATCTAATCATGCCTAAAGAATTAAAAAAACAGATAAAAGAAGTATCGATGACACTCGATGATTTCGAGGAGGGCATAACATCTTTTGAAGAAAAGGTTGACAAGGTACTTGGAAAGGAACCAGATGTACGGCAAAAAGACGTAAGACTGTCTGAAAAAGGCATCGTTGAACTAGTTGAAGAAAAGTGTCTTTCTTGTAGTTCAGACAACATCGTCAAGAATGGTACTAATCCAAAGAGCCTAGAAAGAGGTCTTAGGATCGAAGTACAGCGATATGTTTGCAATAACTGTGAAAATGATTTTACCGCTCCTGTTGAAGGATATTTAAAAAAAACAAACATTACAGAGACAAAACGATAGAAGATAGTCTCTGGATGCGTTTCAAAGGTACTACACTCAGAAAGATAAGAGATTTCTTTGAATGGTTGGTTGATATACGTCCATCTCATGAGACCATACGTCAATGGATAAACGAAATAGGTAGTGAATATAGGAAAAACAAAAGAAAAACGAAAGGTTCTGGTATTTACAGCTATGATGAACAGTATCTGAAAATTGGTGGAAAGATGTCTTACAGGCTCTGTCTAAAAGACGTAGTGACCAACGAAACAGTCAATGAAAGGATCGTTGATAATCTGAACAGACAAGATATCAAATATTTTATCATTGATTCTTTAAAAGGTAAAGAAGTTTCAGCAATCGTTACTGACGGTGATCCACAGTATGATCAAATTTTTAAAGAAGTTGCTAGGAAATTTGGTGTCGATAAAATATTACATCAACTCTGTACTTTTCATGCATTGAAAAATTTATCAAAAGCCATCAGTAAATCTGTTAAATCCATCAATAATAGAAATCTCGGCTATACTACTGACTATACAGATCTTAAAAACTCAATGAAACTCGTTTTTAGTCTGGACAATGAAAGTATGAAAGAAAAATACCTAAAAAGATTACCAGATGGACATCAAAAAAGGTTTTTAGAGATTATTCAGGACGAACATCAATCTCTAAAAGAAAAAGCTAGAACGATCTTTGAATATTTCCGTGAACGGCACTACCATAAACATATCTCACATCAGATCGATTGGATAGATAATCACTGGGATAAACTTACCAACTTCTATGAGGTTTCTGACATACCAAAAACAAATAATGTTGTTGAACAACATTTCTCCAATACTAATCCAGAACTCGTTAAAAGAGGTTTTAAGGATAAAGATAGCTTGGAAAAACATCTCCAAGCTATCGCTTTTTATCACAATAAGAACCTATCACTAAAAACTCGACAGGCTCTTTCAACATAATTTATAAATATTATCTAATTGTAAAGTCATTTAGATTGATGAATGGATATTTAATGGTTTATCAATCTATAGTAACAAAAGATGAGCTATAACTAATAAAAACTATATCGAAAAATATGGGAGAGTTTTAGTTAATGATAGTGAGGAATATAGATGAGGAGGATTTCAAAAGATTAGAACTTTTAACAAAGAAATTATATAATAAAAATGTGATTATCTTCTTAAAAAGTCTCATTTTAATCATTATTTTATTTGGTGTCATTTTATTCATAGCTGAAATATCAAAATCAGGACTACCTCTATTATGCTTTTTTGTAGTTTCTATTTCATCTTTAATCATCATGATTGTTGATTCTATATATGTGACAATAGATAGAAAAAATAGTCTAATAAGGGAATCATTGGATAAAAAGAATTATGTTATACGCATCTTAGATTTAGATAATATAACAATTGGAACTATTAGCAGAATAGATAAATCTATTTGGTCAAAAGAACAATTAATAGATAAAAATGATATCAAAAAATATCTACGTAAAGGCATATTAAATGGTAAATATGATGAACAAAAACAAGAGTATATCCCAATTAAGCTTATAAAAAAAAGAAGAAAAATGAAAGAAAGGGGTTATGTAAATTTTAGAGGACAATGGATGAAAAAGAAAACAAAACGAAATATAATTAAGAAAGAGAAAAAAGAAGAAAGAAAAAGAGAGGAGAAAAGGAAGAAAATAAAAAAGAAAGAAATAGAACTGGGGTTGAATAACAATTTTGTTAATTTTAGTCCATATGAGTTTGAAGAAAAGATAGCAAAATTGTTTAGAAAAATGGGATATAATGCAAGAACCACACAGGCATCTGGTGATTTTGGTATAGATGTTATTGCAGTGAAGGACGGTAAAAAGATAGGTATTCAGGTAAAAAGATACAATCAAAATAACACGGTCGGTGTTAAACCAGTTATGAACACTATCGGAGCACTTTCATATTATGATGCAGATAGGGCTATTTTCATAACTTCTTCGTCATTTACAAGAGCCGCTGAAAAATTCGGAGAGAGATGTGATGAGATTGAATTGTGGAATGGATACATTTTAAAGAGTAAATTTAGAGAGTACTATTTAGATAAATAAATTCATGAAGTAAATTTTTGAGTATTGTATAGGTCTTAAATAAGTAATTACTTCAATTTACCTTATAATCAATAAATTATTCACTACAGCAGCACTTCTAATCACGCAGTAGATAACTAGCGGTACATATCTGAACTTACCTTCCAACTTCTCTTGCAAAGCATATAGTCCGACTCATGAGAATTAAAGGCTAGAGCCAGCCTTCTACGACCTATACCCTTCACCCTACTCCGTTATGCTCTTCTAGCTCTGTGAGTCGGACTATAGTGGGGTTTTGAGAAGTGTTTGACAAATATCCTAAAGGAAGGAAAATTTTAGACCGACTTATGTTTTCTATATTCATTGGGCTTATGATTTTTATCTACTATACCTCTCCATCTCTTTTTTAGAAAATGAAGTATGTGCTAAATCTGAGAGATATACTCTGTTTTGAAAATACATAAATCGAGGGTAAGAAAACCTAATCTAATCCAATTCTCCTAATCGTATCTAATCCTTTTTTATCAGAATCTAAGGAACTAGCCTTGTCGTAACACTCTCTAGCCTTATCATAATATTCCTTAGCTTTATCGTAATATTCTTTGTCCTCGTAGTCCGAACCTTTCATCTTATAGAGATGTCCCTTATTCGCCCATGCAAGCTCAGATTCAGGATTAATTGAAATTGCTTTATCGTAACACATTATAGCCTTATCTTCCTTTTCTTTTTCTTTGTAAACACTACCCTTATTCACCCACGCGAGAGAATATTCTGGTTCGATAGAAATAGTTTTCTCAAAACACTCCATCGCCTCATCATATTCTGTTTTATACATATGGACTTCCCCTTTCTTATTCCACGCAGAAACAAGCTTTGGATCTATAGAGATAGCTTCATCATAACATCTCAAACTTTCATCTAGATCCCATAAATCGGTATGAATATCCCCTTTAAACAACCAAAACTTAGATACTTCTGGGTTTATGGATATAGCCTTTTCAATTTCTTTCAAGGCTTTCTCAAAGGATCCATTCCCATACATCTCCTTTGCCTTCTTAAAATACTTTTCAGCATCGGATGAATTGGCTTTTTTATCTTCACTTTCGATTGACATGATTTTCACCATTTGTTAGGAGTAATAAGAGGTTTTCTTTTGAAATTAAATTCGTTTCTCAAAATTTTCTACAATTGAAAATTTTCTTTAGCTAAATATGGGATGCTAGATTTTCTAATTTTTCTAATAATTCTGAAGCAATTTTTCTTTTTAAAACTAAATGGTTGCCTCTTGGTGTAGGGATTGGTTTATCAACGTTTACTGATTTTTTATTTAAATCACCCCGATATAAATTCCCATTTTTTAGTTTTTTACAGAATTCTTCATCTATCTTGAATTTTTTATTTCCAAAAAACACGGAGTTTCTACTTCCTAAAAAACAACAATCTGGTCCTAATTTTTTGTAATTCAATTGTTCACCAGCAATATCCTTTACCCATTCATTAGTATGAGGAGCTTTTTTACAATTTTGAAAAACACCCAGGTGTTTATACTTGAGATTAACATATTTTTTTCCATAATAATTAAAGGTATATTCAACTGGTGTTTTTGTTGGTTTAATATGTACGCCAGTTCCACGTAACATTGGATATTCATTGTATGCATCTCTAAATGTTGTTTTTCTTTCAATTTCCATATAATATACAATTCTACGTGGCTTAAAATTTGCATTAGACAATCCAACAATATAAATTGGTCTCGATGGATTATTATCAATATTATCTCTTATTTCAGATCTCATTTCTTTTTTGCATGGACCAAAAAATATTTTTCCTTTGCCAGGTTTTTGATATTTTAAGCGTTCTGATTTTTCTTTGGAATAATACGCTTTTTTATTCCACCAATGTGGCCAAGGTACACTTCCGTAGTGGAATAAATTTCCATTTAGATTCTTAATGCTATTCATGATATAGATATATATTTGAACCATTGGACGTCATCACATATATTTTTATGTTTATTAAATTCCAAACATTTAATACTTATGCAATACTTATGCTCGAAATAGGAATATATGAAAATCATTCTTAGTAGAAAAGGTTTTGATTCCGAAAGAGGGGCCTACCCTAGTCCAATAATGCCTGATGGAAGTTTAATATCTTTACCCATACCTCAAAAAAATGACAAAATAAAATACAGAGATTTGAATCATTCAGAAAATTTGTCTTACTTTGATATAATGAAACAATTGAGAACTTGGATCAAAACACCTGAAAACAAAGAAAAATTAACTCCCAATACGACCTGCCATCTAGACCCTGATTTGAATAAAGATGTATTACCAAGGCCCACTGGTTGGAAACCAATTTTTGGACAAATTAACGCTGCACAAACTCATCTATATAACAAGGGAATCGGGGAAGGAGATCTCTTTTTATTCTTTGGAACTTTCAGAAGAACCGGATATGACGAGGAGAGAAATTTACAATTCAAACCTGATGCTTCAGAGATTCATCTGATCTTTGGTTATCTACAAGTTGGAAAAGTGATGAGATTAGACCAAAATATACAGATCCCTAAATGGATGAGATATCATCCACACACCGACAGCAATCGTTTATCAGAAGATAATAATACCATCTATGTAGCAAAAGATAAGTTGACTTTTGACCATAGTAAAAGTGGTGGAGGAGTATTTTCTTTTGACGAAGAACTGGTATTAACTAAAAACGGGAAGTCTAAATCAAGATGGAACTTAGATCCCATTTTCAAAGAAGTAAATATCAGCTATCATTCTGAAAAGAATTGGAAAGATGATTATTTTCAATCTACCCATAGAGGACAGGAGTTTGTCATAGAATGTAATCATGAAGTTGAACAATACATAATCGACTTAGTAAAATCCCAATAAAAAAGTAGATAAATCATAGTTGTTTAGATAAGGATCAATGGCTGACTAGACATCATATCTTTCTAACCAAATGTGGGATCTAGAACCTTTTATTTTAAAATCGTTTTTCCTAGCTTGTTTTCTAAAAAAGTTGTAAGAAAGCCAACCAACTTTAGATATATTCCATTTATTTTCATAAATCATTCTTTCCAAAGATTTTGGATATTTTTTATCATCAGTAACACAAATCAAATATCTTTCTTTTGATTTAATCTCTTCAATTATTCTTTTAACTAACCTTGCTTTACTTGTTGTGTTTAAATTGTCTAAGAAATTATAGTATCTTTTTATTTGTGGTTTTAAACGATTATGAACCGATTTCCATGATTGTGGTTTCACTTCACATAATAAACAAATTGATTCAAATGAAAATAATATATCAATACATCCTACATCTCCACCGAGAGGTGCTTCAATATACAAATTTTGAATTTTTTCATTTATATCTAGATTAGATTTATCTAAAAACTGTGTCTCATTCAACCATTTTATCAATTCTGTTTCTTGGGCTAGACCAATAACAAATTCAGTTATAGGTCTTTCACCATAAACTACTATCTTCTTTTTCAATCATATGCACCATTAATTTATATCAAATCTTTACCTATCTTATTCCATATAAAAATTCCTAAGTGATTTGCTAATATCCCTCCTTCCTTCAACGTTTGTTGATAGCCTCTATCAAAGGACTAATTGTAGAATTTCACCAGTAGTGCGTTGTCTATTTCTTCAATGTCTTCTTCACATACATCCAACTTCTCTCTAGGATATAGTCTGACTCATGAGAATTAAATCTCATATTATTACATCAATGACTTATACCCTTCACCCGACTCCGTTCCCCTCTTCTAGGTCTGTGAATCGGACTATAGAGGGTGTTTGAGAGGTGTTTGAGATATTTTATATTAGTAATAAAGACCTGTTATAGAGTATCTCAGATTCTCATCTTCTAGTGATTTTCCTCTGGTAGATAGCTACAGCCACTATAGAAACTAACACAAGTAGAAGCGTAAATCCTGGTATGCTGTCATCTTCACCATCTCCATCTTCATCTTCAACTTCTTCGAATACTGCAGTTATATCCATATCTTCGTTCATCGTTATGGTTATCTCTTCACTGGTTTCATTAGTTTCCGTCCATTCGTCAAACTCGTATCCGTCTTCACCGAACGCCTCTAAAGTCAAATCAGTGTCTTCTACATATTCCTTTGTCCAGTTTTCCACTTCTTGTCCATCGACTTCTACGGTACCTTCTCCGTCCGTATTTATGCTGAGTTGGAATTCTTTTTCTTCTTCTTTCTGTGTCAAAAATGGGTATCCATCATTGGTGTTCTCATCTAGGTCCCATAGTTCATCGTCGTTTGTGTCATTGTTAGGATTACCAACAAAATCCCATGGTTCATCTAAACCTTCCGTGATATTATCAGTAAAGGTAGCTATATCTTTCATCTCTTCAGTTGTTTTTCCCGTACCATATTCATCATTATTAACACCTGATGTTTCGTTATCGTAGAAACAGTTAGAAACGGAACTGTATTTTCCATTTCCTATAAGTCCGTTAACACTTTCATTACCATTGACTTCTCCCGTTGAGTACGAATTTGTAGCTGAGGAACAGGAAATAAACCCGAGAAGTCCGCCTACACCTTCATCAGCACTCACACCGCCTGTAGCATATGTGTTTGATACTTTCTCACCGTGTTCGAAACCAACAAGACCACCAGCATACCAACCGGTCGCGGTCGCGTCTCCGGTTGCGTAGGAATTTGTAATCCGTCCATCATTATCTCCAACAAGTCCACCAACATATTCATGACCGTTAACATCACCAAGGGCATAAGAATTAGTTATGATGCCATCATCGTTTTCTCCAACAAGTCCACCAACCTCACCATATCCGTCAACATCAACGTTCGCATAAGAATGGGCGATATTACCATTTTTTGTGGTCCATCCTACAAGTCCACCTACATCTGTTGTTCCACTTACGGTTCCTGTAACATAAGAGTTCAATACAGTACCGTTCCTTTTCCAACCCACAAGACCACCGACATGTTCATCACCGGTCACATTTACGTCTATAAGACCGAGATTTTGTATCGTCCCGTCCAATCTTCTGAACAGACCGTCTTCGTATTCAGCGGTGGGGTTTACACCCGCTCTGCTGATGTAGAGGTCTTTGATTTCCTTTTCTTGACCGTCAAAGATCCCTTTAAACCCACTAGCGTAACCTATCGGTTCCCAACCCTTTTCAGTATCTACCAATTCGTCGTAACCGTCTGTACTTTCATCTAAATTGTTCATCAATACATAATCAGCAGTCAAGTTACTTCTTACCTTATCAAGGTCGTACCAATCGTAGATCTCTATGGGTCCGTCTTCTGTCGTTTCTGTTGCTTCTACAGTAACGACGAATATACTTGCCATAAGTATTATCATCAAACATATCGTAGTAATTCCTTTTCGTTTCATATCATCACTTCATATTATTTTCCATAAATCTGTGATAAGAACAGATGCTGGAACGTGGAAGGTGTATAATATCACGTATAAAGTATTTTCTACCTATCTCCTCTTTTTCAACCTCAAAGACACTGTAGCTTGTGTTACACCGTATCTTTCAGCTATTTCCTTTTGTAAAACACCGTTCTCGTACAGTTCAACCCATTCATCCACAACTTCTTCAGGTATGTGGTTCTAAAACCTAAACTTCGGTTTGCTAATTATCCTTCCTCCAACGTTTGCTGATAGCCTCTATCGAAGGACTCGTTGTAGATCTGTACCGGGAGAGTTTCACTATCTTCTTAAGGTTTTATTTCTCACTGCTCACACGTAATAGTTGTATACAAGTCCTCACTTTGTTTTCCCTGTTCTTTTCTACATCCAGAAAAATAATATTATGCGGGGAGGGATATAACACCTATTAAATAGTAAAAAATCTTTTGATTTGAATTCAAAACTAATTTTATTTCTCTTTATTGAAGAAATAGTCCTTATTCTGGTTCTAAAATTTTATGCCATCTATGGAACCATCATTTATGTCAAATAAATCTCTATCAATCTTCGTTAATCACTTTCTTCTTTAGCTTCTCCAGTCTGTTCTGTAAATAGTCTTTTCGATTCTCAATACTTTCTTTAGCCGATCTGAATGAGTCCTCACTGATCTCACCTTCTGCTAATCTTAGTGAAAGTTTATCTTTACCATCCTCCAATGAATTAAGTTCCTCAATAATATCTCTGTATTTCCCATACTCCTCTTTGAGCTCATCTAACAAATCATTTGCTCTAGCTATATCCCCCTCTTCCAATGCTGATTTTATTGCTCTTGTGTCAATCATCTCTTCTTTTCCCTGTAGTTCATCTATTTCCACCATAATTTCGGCATAGTTTCTTCTTTTTTTCTCTACATTATTTCGTTTAAATTTTCGTGGGTTAGGTTTTGGCTTGGCAGGTTTAATTTCTCTTCTTTTATGAGTTGATTCTAATTTTTCATCAATCTCTTCTTTCTTTTTGTCACTCCACCATCCGATGACTATTCCGATTATCCCACCGACAATCGTTCCTACTAGCCATCCAAAAAGCAATCCAAAGAATCCCCCCATAAACCATCCGAAGGGTCCTCCAATTAGCCATCCGTAGAAAAAACCAGCTCCTACTCCATCACTGTAGACTCCAGCTATTGATCCAATACAAAAAGCTGCGCCTCCAGAGGCTAAAATGACCCCAACGAACCCTCTAAATTCAAATCCTAGTATCAACGTAAATATACCAACAAAACAAAGTGCTCCAACGACCTGCCATACTGATTTATACTTTAGTTTTTTCTCTTCTAGATTAGGAGAGGCTTTAGCCGATTGAACTTTTTCTTTTGATCTTTTATTTACATAAGGAATAAAGCCACCCGTTCTTTTATAATATATAAACAGCCCTATAAAGCTCAATATTATAATACTCATTGTTCCAAAATATAGATAACCTCCTGTCCAAATTACTGTTTTAGAGAAGATATTTTGTCCATAAAGAACGTTAACAGTTGATGGATCTATTCCTGTGCGATGAATAACTATAGCGTAATTTCCATCTTCAGGTATTCTAAAACTAGTCATAAAACTCTCTGTATTTTCGGTACTTCCTTCAGAGAAATATTGAGATTCTTCTCCACTACGTATCGAATCTACTTCACTTTCAGGTACTAAATAAACTCCAACCGGTCCCCCAGCTTCTACATCTACACTATAACTTATTGAGGTCCCTTCCTCTGCATAAAAATAGATACAATATATTTCACCATGAAAAATATCTGCTGATGTAGAACGTGGTATAAACGGCATCTCGTTTTCATTTGAATTAATTTCTTGAGTTTGTGTATCATAATTGTGGTTATTTTGATTTTCGTCAAATCCTGCAAGATACCATAAAGAGAAACTCATGAAGAGTAATATAAAGACAAATAATAAACCTATAATGATTTTAGATCTTTTCTTATTAATCATATTTTTAATACCTCTTCAGCAATATTTTTGAAATAGATATCATACATATGCATATACACATATCCTCACTACTGATTTTGAATCGAATACGTTTTATAAAATATTTTCCTTAAAACCTCTTTTAAACCTCAAAGACACTGAACCTTGCGTGACACCTATGTCGAACTTCCTGGCGATCTCAAGTTGTGTGAGACCTTTGTTGTAAAGCTTTACCATCTCATCGATATCTTCTTGATCCATGGCAGTCTTCCCTTTTTATGCTCTATTTCGTTCTTACAAATCAACCTGTTTTAACATGTATATGATTTATTAGCAAAAGAATATCATATGGTGTCTATAAATTAAATTTGTAGAAAATCCCCCCTGTACCAGTGATACAATGAATAGACACCGAAGGAGCACTTCGATCCTATAAGCTGGTACAGGAAGGACAATTGTTGCAATTTTCAACCTGCATTTAACTTTTTGGATATGAAAGTTCTTTCAAATCCCCGCTGGTCCATCCTCTTTACGGTTCAATACAATTAATAAAAAAGTACTACCATTATTGTTTTTCTTTTCTCTTGTGAGCAATATATCCCCGTTTAAATTCTATATTTTTTTTCAAACGATTTCAGCAATTTTCTAGTTCAATTTTCATCATCTACCAATAAAATTTATAACATGAAATTCATTAATTGATTAATATGCAAAATAAAAAC
>SL_8KL_010_SEDDRAFT_10004760_pt1 | contig 10818 bp, 10 predicted proteins | sample SodLakKL_010_SED_4_FD_11160 | JGI IMG/M metagenome (IMG submission 11160) | reverse complement strand
GCCCACCGCGGGGCTCGAGGTAGTGCTGCTCGCTCGTCACCGGTGCCTCCTTCCTCATCGTCGGTCGCCCGTGCCGGGTCGCATCGGGTCGTATCGGGTCGCATCGGGTCGTGCCGGGTCGCATCGGGTCGTATCGGGTCGTGCCGGGTCGTGTCGGGTCGTGTCGCCTGGTCCTGGACCACCCGCTGGGGCGGCGTGGTGACGGTGGTGCCGATCAGCTCGCGCTGCCGAACAGCGCGGCGTCGCGGGCGCTGGCATCCTCGAGCTCGGACAGCTGCTCGAACAGCTTGCGTTCCTCACGGCTGAGCTTGCTGGGTACCTGGAGGCGGGTACTGATCAGCAGATCGCCGTTGCCGCCGCGGGCCTTCGGCGCACCCTCACCGCGGATGCGGAAGGTGCGACCGTGCCCGGTGCCGGCCGGGATACGGATCGTGCGGGTGCCGTCGTGCGGGGTTGGCACCGTCAGCTTGGTTCCGAGCGCGGCCTCGCTCAGGGTGATGGGCACCTCCAGGGTGACGTCGTCACCCTTGCGGCCGAACAGCGGATGGGGCTCCACGTGGACGGTCACCAGCACGTCACCGGGGGGACCGCCGGCGGCCCCCGGGCCACCACGACCGCCGGCGCGGATCACGGCACCGTCGCGCACGCCGGCCGGGATCTTCACGGTGAGCTGTCGGGGCTTGACCACTCGACCGTCCCCGGAGCAGGTGGTGCAGGGCGAGTCGATGAGCTGTCCGCGTCCACCGCACCGCCCACAGGGCTGCGCGAAGGAGAAGGGTCCCTGGTCGACCGCGACCTGGCCACGCCCCTCGCAGACGTCACAGCGGCGCGGCGAGGTGCCCGGTGCCGCACCCGAACCGCCGCAGGTGTCGCAGGGACCGTCGCCGGTGATGCGCAGCGTGGTCCGGACCCCGGCCAGGGCGTCCTCGAAGGTCAGGTGGACATCGGCATGGAGATCCGGCCCCCGGGCCGGGCGCCGCATGCGGCTACCGCCCCCCATGGGGCCGAACCCGCCCCCTGCCGTGCCGCCGCTCGCGTTGGAGAACAGATGGCCGAGGAGGTCACCGAGGTCGGCGTCGGCAGCACCGCCGAAGCCGCCCGGGAACCCGCCGCCGCCTCCCACGCCACCGAAGCCGGCGGCGCCGAGTCGACGGATCTCGTCGTACTCCTCGCGCTTCTGCTCGTCGCCCAGGACGCTGTGCGCCTCCCCGATGTCCTTGAACCGCCGTTCGGCCTCGGGGTCGTCGGGGTTGGCGTCGGGATGGTTGACCCGGGCGAGCTTGCGGTAGGCCCGCTTGATCTCGTCCTGACTGGCGTCCTTGCTCACGCCCAGAACCTTGTAATAGTCCTTCTCGAGCCACTCACGCTGGGGTGCCACCGCTGGTCACCTCCCCTCTGGTCTCGTCGCCTCGCGTCCGCTGCTCAGCCCTGCACCGCAACCATCGCCGCCCGGAGCACCCGGTCGTCCATGCGGTACCCGGGCCGCAGCACGGTCACCACCATCGGTTCTCCGTCGATGCCGTCGCCGGGCTGCTGCTGGACCGCCTCGTGCACCTCCGGATCGAAGGCGACGCCGGTCGCGTCGATCCGCTCGAGCCCGAGCTGGCGCAGCCCGTCGACGAGCTTGCTGGCGACGAGCCGGACCCCGGTGTACAGATCGGGGTCGGGAGACCCCTCGGCCGCGACCAGTGTGCGGTCGAGGTCGTCGAGCACCTCCAACAGGGCGCCCGCCACCTCGGCCTTGCCCGCGGCCCGTTGCAGCACACCATCGCGCATGACGCGCCGCCGGTAGTTCTCGAAATCGGCGTGGCTGCGTCGCAGGTCGTCGAGGTACTCGTCGCGCTTGGCTTCGGCGGCCATCAACTCCGCCAACAGCTCTCCCTTGGAGCGCGGGTCGCTGTCGGCGAGGGCTTCGATGTCCAGGGCGTCGTCGGGGCCCTCCACCTCGGTGTCGGAGACGGGGGGCACCTGCGACGCCTCGGCGCCGGGATCCGTGGTCGGGCCGGTCGTCGGGCCGGTGGGCGCGGTGGCATCGTCACGCGGACCCTCGGGGCCGCTGACACCCGGGCTGGGCGTCGAGGACCCCGGGGGACCGACACCGCCCTCGGGCGTGTCTGCCGGTTCGCTGGTGGGGTGGGTCACGTCGTTCCCTCGTCGGTAGTGGCGTGGGGCCGGGTACGGACGCGGGACGGCCACGGGGCCGTCCCGCGTCCACGGTGCGGGGGTGCCGGTCAGCCGGCCGTGATCTGGATCCGGCGCGGCTTGGACTCCTCGGCCTTCGGAACGGTGATGGTGAGCAGGCCGTCGCGGTAGGTCGCCGAGACCCCGGCGGCGTCGACCCGGTCGGGTAGACGCACCGCACGGTGGAACCGGCCGAAGTGGCGCTCGATGCGGCGGAAGCCCTCAGCGTCGCGCTCGTCGTAGAACCGACGCTCACCAGCGATGGTGAGGACGTTCTCCTCGAGCGAGACCTCGACGTGCTCGGCGTCCACGCCGGGCAGTTCGACGTGGAGGGTGAAGCCCTCCTCGGTCTCCTCGACGTCCAGGGCCGGACTGAACGCGCCAGCCGGGCTGGCTGCACTGCGCTCACCGAAGGCCTGGCGGAACGCACGCTCCACCTCGTCCTGGAGCGATGCGACGTCGCGGAAGGGGTGGTAACCGGTGATCTGGGTCATCGTCATCCTCCTCTCCTGTGGATGTCCTTGGTCGTGCTGTCGGCGGTGCTGTCGGTTGCGGTCGTGCTGTCGGTTGCGGTCGTGCTGTCGGTTGCGGTCGTGCTCTTCAGGGGCCGGGGCCGCAGCCCCGGGAGGGTGGCCCGCACCCGCCGGGATGACGGGCGCTGGCTGCGTCTGAAGCCTCAGCCGGCCTGCTGTTCGTCGTCACCCTCATCGATGATCTCGGCGTCGACGACCTCGTCGTCGCTGGCGGTGACGTCCTCAGCCGTCCCAGCGGTGCCGGCGTCGGTGGTCTGCTCCTGGGAGGCGGCGTAGATCGCCTGGGCGAGCTCCTGACTGCGGGAGCCGACCTCCTCCATCGCGGACCTGATCGCGTCGGAGTCATCGTCCTCGAGGGCCTTCTTGAGGTCGCCCAGCGCCTCCTCGATCCGGGCGCGGGTGGCCTCGTCGACCTTCTCGCCGTGCTCCTTCAGCGTCTTGTCGGTGGTGTAGACCAGCGTGTCGGCCTGGTTGCGCAGCTCGATCTGCTCGCGGCGCTGGCGGTCCTCCTCCGCGTGGGCCTCCGCATCGGAGATCATCTGCTCGATGTCGTCCTTCGGCAGCGCCGAGCCCCCGGTGATCGTCATCGACTGCTCCTTGCCCGTGCCGAGGTCCTTGGCGGACACGTGCACGATGCCGTTGGCGTCGATGTCGAAGGTGACCTCGATCTGCGGCATGCCGCGGGGCGCCGGCGGGATGTCGGTCAGCATGAACTTACCCAGCGTCTTGTTGTCGCGGACCAGTTCACGCTCACCCTGGAGGACGTGGATCTCCACCGAGGGCTGGTTGTCGTCGGCGGTGGTGAACACCTCGGAACGCTTGGTGGGGATGGTGGTGTTGCGCTCGATCAGCTTGTGGGTGATCCCGCCCTTGGTCTCGATCCCCAGCGACAGCGGGGTGACGTCGAGCAGTAGGACGTCCTTGACATCGCCCTTGAGCACCCCGGCCTGCAACGCCGCACCGATGGCGACCACCTCGTCGGGGTTGACGCCCTTGTGAGGCTCCTTGCCGTCGGTGAGCTCCTTGACCAGGTCCTGCACGGCGGGGATGCGGGTCGAGCCACCCACCAGGATGACGTGGTCGATCCCGCTCGGGCCGACCCCGGCATCCTTCAGCGCCCGCTGGAAGGGACCCTTGAGCTTGTCCAGCAGTTCGCTGGTCAGCTCGTTGAACTTCGACCGGGTCAGCGTCTGCTCGAAGTGCAGCGGCCCGGCGTCGGTGGCGGTGAGGAAGGGCAGGTTGATCGAGGTCTCCTGGGAGGAGGACAGCTCGATCTTGGCCTTCTCCGCGGCCTCCTTGAGGCGCTGGATCGCCATCTTGTCCTTGGACAGGTCGACGCCCTGCTCGTTCTTGAAGGTGGTCAGCATCCAGTCGATGAGGACCTGGTCCCAGTCGTCGCCGCCGAGCTGCGAGTCACCGGCGGTCGACTTCACGTCGAACACACCCTCAGCGATCTCCAGCACGGACACGTCGAAGGTGCCCCCACCGAGGTCGAACACCAGCACGGTCTGCTCGGTGTCCTTCTCCAGGCCGTAGGCGAGCGCGGCAGCGGTCGGCTCGGCGACCAGCCGCAGCACCTCCAGCCCGGCGACCTCCCCAGCCTCCTTGGTGGCCTGACGCTGGGAGTCGTCGAAGTACGCGGGCACCGTGATCACGGCCTGGGTCACCTGGTCGCCGAGGTAGGCCTCCGCGTCCCGCTTGAGCTTCATGAGGATGCGGGCGGAGATCTCCTGCGGCGTGTAGGTCCGGCCGCCGATGTCCTGCTTCCAGTCGGTGCCCATGTGCCGCTTGACGGAGCGCACGGTGCGGTCGGCGTTGGTGACAGCCTGGCGCTTGGCCACCTCACCCACCAGCACCTCGTCCGACTTGGACCACGCGACGACCGATGGGGTCGTGCGCGCACCCTCCGCGTTGGCGATGACGGTGGGCTCGCCGCCCTCCATGACGGACACGACGGAGTTGGTCGTTCCGAGGTCGATGCCGACGGCCTTGGCCATCTGGGGCCTCCTATGTTCTTCGTCGCGGGTGAGGAGGGTTGCTCCGTCGCCCCACGGGTGGTCAGGTCACGTTGCGACCAGCTGGGTCGCGTTCCAAAGACGAAGATATGCGGTCACACGCGACTGACAAGCGACCTGATGGCCTACGACTCATGTAAGTTGAGCTGAGCCGGCTCAACCATGCCGCGACCCGTTTTGGGCGTCCCGTGACCTCCCGTTGACCTCAGCCGGCACGGGTCAGGGGAAGACGGGCCTTCCCGCGCCGGTCGACCCGGCGCAGCAGCGATCGTGCGTCACCGGCGGTGGCGGCCACGGCCTCCTCGGACGGCGGTTCGGTGGGCGCGGTTGCCCCTGCGTCGCCCAGCGCCGTCCCGCGCTCCAGCCGCCGGGCGCGGACCCACGGGGCGACGAGATGGGGAGGCAGCGGCCGGGAGAGCAGGAAACCTTGGACGGTGTCGCACCCGATCCGACGGAGCTCCTCGAGCGAGGTCTCCTGCTCCACGCCCTCGGCCACGACCTCGAGCCCGAGCGCGTGAGCGAGCTGCACGATGGACCGCACGACGGCCACCCCGGCGCCGTCCTCCTCCATGCCGAGCACGAAGGAGCGGTCGAGCTTCAGCTCGCTGACCTGTAGGTGCCGCAGCACCGCGAGGGACGAGTACCCGGTGCCGAAGTCGTCGATGGCCAGACGGACCCCGAGCTCACACAGCTCGGCGACCACTCGGGCGGCCCGCTCGGGGTCGACCTGCAGCGCGGTCTCGGTGATCTCCAGGGTCAGCTGCTCGGGTGGGAGGCCACCGTCCTCGAGCAACTCCGCGAGATCGCCCGGGAAGCGGGTGTCCTGGAGGTCGCGAGTGGAGATGTTGACGGCGATGGGCACCTCGATCCCGGCGACGACCCACCTCGCCCGGTCCTCGCAGGCGGTGCGTAGGACGTGACGGGTCAACGGAGCGATCAGCTCGGTGTGCTCGACCGTGGTGATGAAGTCGCCGGGTGGGACGATCCCGTGCTCGGGATGGTGCCACCGCAGCAGCGCCTCGACCCCGACGACCTCCCCCGAACCGATCGCCACCTTGGGTTGATGATCGAGGCGCAGTTGGCCACGTTGCATCGCCAGGTCGAGCTCCCCCAGCAGCGACAGCCGGCCGGGGACCGGGGCACGCTCACTCAGGGCGGCGAAACCGACCGGGACCCCGCTGCGCTTCGCCGCATACATCGCGGCATCCGCGCGCCGGAGCAGGTGGCTGGCGTCCAGGCCGTGGTCGGGGAAGCGAGCGACCCCGATCGAGGCACCGATCGACAACCGAACGTCCGCGACCACGTAGGGCCGCGAGACCTCACCGACCAGCCGGTTGGCGAGATCCGTCAGGTCGTCGTAGTCGTGTTCCCCACGCACGAGGAAGGCGAACTCATCGCCTCCGATCCGCGCCGCCACCTCGATGCCGGACAGGTCGGCGAGGCGGTGCCCGACCTCGCCGAGCAGCTCGTCACCGACGTGGTGCCCGAGCTGGTCGTTGACCTCCTTGAACCGGTCGAGGTCCATCAGCAGCACGGCGAAGCGGTGGTCCAGCTTGGCGGTGGCCGTCAGATGGTCGAGCCGCTGTTCCAGGGCACGACGGTTGGCCAGCCCCGTCAGGGGATCGTGGTAGGCCTCGTGCTCGCTGACCGAGGTCGCCCGTGCCGCCCAGCCCAGCGCGATCACGGCGACGAGCAGCACCGGCAGCAGCACGAGGGCCTGCTCCGCGAGGAGGACGACGATCGGGGCCCAGGCGACCAGCAGCAGGTGGATCCTCGGTTCGAATGCGCCACGGTCCTGGCGCAGGAGGACCAGCAAGGGGGCTCGCGTCACGGCGGCGGCGGCTCCGGCCCGGAGCAGGATGTCCGGCAGGTAGACCGCGGCACCGACCAGCAGCACCGTGCCGAGCAGCCACCAGGTCGAGACCAGCGACCACGAGGGCGCGCCGAGCCCGAACCGCACCAGCAGCGCGCCGGTGACCAGGCCGAGCAGAACCGCGTGACCGAACTCGGTGGCCCACCTCGCCACCTGGCAGGGCCCACCGGTCCGACGGGGGATGGCCGCACCGACGGCGATCCCGGCGAGCGCGACGTCCGGTGGGGCGACGAGGAACAGCGCGAGAACGAAGGTCGGTGCCGTCGTCACCGTTCCCAGCACCGCCGGCTCGACCGACCTGATCGGCAGGTGGCGTGCCGCAGCGAACAGGACCAGGATCGCCAGCGGGCCTGGTTGCGTGAACGTCTCCCGGACGGCAGCGAGCTCGGGACGAACCAGCCACAGCGCCACGACCGCCGGGACCGCGAGCAGCGCTGCGTAGCCCCGTTGCTGCCAAGGGCTCGATGCACCGGCGGACACCACGGCTCCTCACGTCGGGCCGTGCGATGGCCGGACGACCCCTCCGTCAGCATCGGCGAGGTGGCGGCGAGCCTTGAGCCGTGCACCAGGTCACACGACCACCGTCGCTGGCTGGCGTCCCAGGTGGGCGGTACGCCGTGCCCGCGTCCCGGTGGTCACGCGCGAGCGGCCACCGAGGCGGGCGTCGGATCAGTGGTGGTCGTCGGCCGGCGGCGTTGGCGGCGGTGTCGGACGCCAGTCGCGGACCATCGGGACCCCGCGCGCATCCAACCGTTCTCGGCTCGGATGCAGCCGGGTGAGCAGGAGCAGCGGCAGCAGCACCACCACCACGAGTATGACCACCTGCCACACCGCCATCCCTGCACCCTCCTGTGACCGCGTCCACCTCAGCGTAGCGACGTGATCTCCACACCAACGGCTCGCTCGACCCACCGGACGAGTTCACTGTGGTCCACCGCGCCCAGCTCGACCGCGGCCGCGGTGGTGAGCTCCTCGACGGTCGACAGCACCTGCCCCTCGACGCCGGCCTGCGCCAGCACGTCCGTCGCCAACCGCACATCCTTGGCCAGCAGCGCCAGGGCGAAGGTGCGCGGGAACTCCCGGGTCAGCACCCGCTCGGGTAGCAGGGTCTGGGTGGCGAAGGACCGGCCTGTTGAGTTGCCGATCACCTCGAGTGCCGCAGCCGGGTCGACCCCGGTCGCCGTCAACGCCACCAACCCCTCCGCCGCCGCCCACAGCGAGGTGGCCAGCAGGGCGTTGTTGACCGCCTTCACCGCCATACCGGAGCTGACGGGACCGACGTGGACGACGCGAGCCGCGACGGTCTCGAGCACCGGCCGCACCAGGTCGAGATCCTCGACCTCCCCACCGACCATCACCGTCAGGGTCGCGGCCGCCGCACCGTCGGTTCCGCCCGACACCGGAGCATCGAGGTAGCCGACCCCGTACCCCTCGAGCAGCCGCGCAACGTCCCGGCTGCCGGCCGGGTCACCGGAGGTGTGGTCCACCCACACCGTCCCCGGCCGCAGTGCCGGACCGAGCACCCGGGCGACCGCCGCCACCTCGACGTCGGTCGGCAGGCAGGAGCAGACGACCTCCGCCGCGCCGACCTCCTCGAGCGAGCGCGCGACGGTCCCTCCATGAGCTGCCTGGTGTTCCACAGCGACCGCCGCCGTGCGGTTCCACACCATCGTCGGCCAGCGGGCCGCGAGGTTCGCTGCCATCGGCCGCCCCATCGCGCCGAGCCCGAGGTACGCCACCTGCATGTCACACCCTCCTCGTCACGGAACGACCGGTCGCGGCTCGCTCCAGGTCACCCTCGCACCCGGCTCGATCCCCACCTGCTCGAACCACCCGCCGGGCACCTCCAGGGCCACACGGTAGGGCTCGGGCGGGCTGGTGGTGGGGCAGTCGCTGGAGCGCTCCGCCTCGCAGGGCACCATCGTTGCCAGGGTGTGCGCGACGCCGTCGGCCCCGATGAAGGCGATATCGAGCGCGATGAACGTGTTCCACATCCAGAACCCACCCGTGCGTTCCTGCTCGAACAGGAACAGCATCCCCACCCCGTCCGGCACCGAGGGCACCTCCATCAGCCCCCGCGCGCGCTCCTCACCGGTGGCCGCGACCTTTGCCACCACCTCGTGCTCGGCCCCGTCGGACGTGATCGTCACCACGGCCTCGTCGAGGCCGTCGACGGCGGGATGCAGCGCGGGCACGATCCCTGCCACCGGCTCCCCCGAGCGGTCCGGGCCCGCGCCCGAGCGGTCATGCTCCGCGCCCGACGCCCCCGGCTCCTCCGCCGCCGTCGGCGCATCCTCGGAGCCGACCGACCCGCCGTCACAGGCTCCGAGGAGGCCGAGCAGCGCCAGCAGCACGATCGTCACCAAGGCACCGACACCGAGGTGGCGGCGGGCGCCGGGTGGTGGTGACCCGGACCCGCCCGCGGCCGTCAGCGGTGTGGACATGGGCCGACCCTACCCGGGCCACAGCGCCGCACCGCCCGACAGTAGGCTCGCGGTCCATCCCCTCTGACAGGAGCGGCCAAGATGCACGAGCTCGCCGTCACCGCCATCGGGAAGGACCGACCGGGGATCGTCGCCGCGGTCACCAAGGTGCTGCACGAGCGGGGCGGCAACCTCGAGGATTCGGCGATGACGATCCTCGGCGGTCAGTTCGCGATCGTGCTCCTGGTCGCGACCGAGGACGACCCCGAGGAGCTACGCCAGGCGGTGCGCTCGGCGACCGCCGAGTTCGACCTGACGGTCTCCATCTGCCGAGCCGACGCGGCCCGTGCGGACGCCGAGCCCACCCACCTGCTCAGCGTCTACGGCGCCGACCGACCGGGCATCGTCGCCGGCGTCACCGGCGCCCTCGCCGAGGCCGGCGCCAACGTCATCGACCTGGAGACCCAGGTGATCGGCGCCGAGGCGGAACCGGTCTACGCCATGCTGATCGAGCTGGCGACCGACGCGCCCGACGCCGTCACGGACGCGGTCGCCCGGGCCTGCGCTGCCCTGGGCGTGGACCACACGCTGCGTGCCGTCGACACGGAGACCTACTAGGTGCCGGTCAGGAGGGTCGTCCCCTACCCCGCACGGATCCTGAAGGGGATCGCCGGCCCGGTCGGTGAGATCGGTCCGCGCGAGCGTGCCCTGGCCCAGGACCTGGTCGACACCATGTACGACTCGCCCGGGTGCGTCGGGTTGGCGGCGCCGCAGCTCGGGGTCGCCTCCCGCGCCTTCGCGCTCGACGTCTCGGTGATGCGCAAGCCCCCGCCGGGCAACCACGGCCTGGTGGTGCTGTTCGACCCCGAACTGGTGCTGGCGACGGGATCGGACCTCAAGCGCGAGGGGTGCATGTCGGTGCCGGACTACACCTGCGACATCCGTCGGGCGACCGACGTTGTCGTGCGTGGTACCACGCCCGAGGGAGGGACCCGCGTGGTCGAGGCCACCGGCTTCGAGGCCCGGGCGTTCCAGCACGAGCTCGACCACCTCGACGGCATCCTGGTCCTGGACCGGGTGGCGGCCCGCGCCGACGTGTTCCCTCGCAAGCGCCGCGCGAAGTCCGGCGAACACCTCAAGTAGACCCGCAGCCCTCGGCGGGCCCGGTGCGCGCGGCGCCACGGGGCCGGCCGGCACGGAGCCGACTCAGCGCTCCAGTGGCCGGCAGGCGGTGTTGCCATCGATCGCCACCTCACCGGCCGGCCGCTCGAGGACCACCGTGATGCGCAAGCCATCACGCCGGCCGAACAACTCGCCCTCCGACTCGCCCGGCACCAGCTGGTAGCCCGCGTCGGTCAGGATGGCTGCGGAGCGCTCCAACACGGGGACCCCGTCGGGGATCGGCCCTCGCAGCGAGACACGGTTGGACGCGCCCTGCCCCGTGGTCACCAGCTCGCACCGGTCTCGACGACCCAGTGACGAGGCGGAGGTCACCTCGAGCTCGACCGCGACCGCGATCTCGTCGGTGAGCCGCACGATCTCGTCCTCCGCCTGGTCGATCCGGATCGTGGCCTCACCGAACCGAGCGCAGGCGCTGAGGAGCACGACCATGACGAGCGCGAGGGTCACCGCAGCCACGCGACGCCGCGTCACCGCAGCCACGCGACGCCGGGTCGCCGCGGCCGTGCGACGTCGGGTCACCGCGGCCGTGCGCCCCTCACCGCCTCGCCACCGACCCACCACGACCTCCCTCACGAGGTGCGTCGCCAGCCTAGGACCCCGTCGGGCGCGCA
>SL_8KL_010_SEDDRAFT_10004756_pt1 | contig 10828 bp, 11 predicted proteins | sample SodLakKL_010_SED_4_FD_11160 | JGI IMG/M metagenome (IMG submission 11160) | reverse complement strand
TGCCAGCGTCACGCCTGCCAGAATTGCTGCCGTGGAATTGGAAAAAACCAGCAATATCAGAGGTTGCCTGATGGGTCGTGTCACACGAGTTCAGACCATTGAAGCGGTTGCAAAGGAAATTGGTGAAAACCTTGAACTCATCGAGGTCATCAGCATGAATTACGACAATATTGACGATGGCGAGATGATCTGGATCGAGAATGGAACGGAAGAGGGCGTAAAGGCGTTCACNGATCGCGGCATCGAATGCCTGCAGGAACTCATCGCTGATATTCGGACATGGGATGGCGGGATCGCAGAGTTCTTGCGCTATGAACAGTGTGAACCAGACGTCTTTGAGCGCATCATGGCTCAAGAGGAAAAGCGTAAAGTCTAGACGGCNCACGCCGGATGAATACATGCTTTCTCTGCAAGGTCTTTCTTGAGCTATACCGCCTTGTTCAGCTTCGTCGCTGCCAGTTTCTTAAAAAGGGACATCGTAAAATCTTCGTAAAATTAACAATAAAATTCAACGTTATCACGGTTTCGAGAGGCAACAAGCTAGAGAATGACAGAAACCTGCGATACAATCAGTTTCGAAAAACGCCCAAATCATGGGGTTAGGGTGCCCTGCGAGAAAATATGGGTCCGACGTGATATGCGGCTAATGCGCTATCGTTCTTGCGAAACGCAGGAATCCAAAGGCCCTCAGGATGTTCTATAACAAAAAGCCCCGGTAAAAACCGGGGCTTTTTTCTAATTCAGATCACTGTCGGATCAGGCACTTGGCTCTGGCTCTAGCCCGCCATCTTCATCCCCGCGCTTGCGCCCGCGTGTTTTCGGCACGGCAGCGACAGAAGGGGGGCCACTGGTTGGCGTATCTTCATCATCATCGCCACGATCCAGTGCCTCACCGCGCATCACACGGGCAATTTCCGGGCCGGTCAGTGTTTCGTACTCCAGCAAACCCTTGGCCAGGTTTTCCAACTCATCCCGATGTTCGGTCAGAATTTTCTTGGCGGTTTCATATCCCTCATTGACCAGTTGACGCACTTTGTCATCGATCATTTTCTGAGTGATGCCTGAGTGGTTTGACCCACCGCCATAATTGCCCAAGTAACTTTGCTGTTCATTGGCGTAGTCTACATACCCCAACTCTTCGTCAAAGCCGAACTGCGTGACCATCGCGCGCGCAATCTTGGTGACCTGCTGAATGTCGCTTGCGGCCCCCGAAGTGACAGCATCTTCGCCAAACACCAGTTGCTCGGCCACGCGTCCACCCATCGCCATGGCGATCTTGGATTTGTATTTGCGATAGCTGACAGACAACTGGTCGCGTTCCGGCAGGGACAGAACCAGCCCTAAGGCCCGTCCGCGCGGGATGATGGTTGCTTTGTGGATCGGGTCATGTTCGGGAACATGCAGTCCGACCACGGCATGGCCCGCTTCGTGATAGGCGGTCAGTTTCTTCTCATCCTCAGACATCACCATCGAACGGCGTTCTGCGCCCATCATAACTTTGTCTTTGGCGTTCTCGAAATCATCCATTACCACAAAACGTCGGTTGGACCGCGCCGCCATAAGTGCTGCTTCATTCACGAGGTTGGCCAGATCGGCACCAGAGAACCCCGGTGTCCCGCGTGCGATGATGCGCAGGTCGACATTCGGGCCAAGCGGCACTTTGCGTGCATGCACGCCCAGAATACGCTCGCGGCCCTTGATGTCGGGGTTGGGCACTTGAACCTGACGGTCAAAACGACCGGGGCGCAGCAGGGCAGGGTCAAGTACATCGGGGCGATTGGTGGCCGCAACGATGATAATGCCCTCATTGGCCTCGAACCCGTCCATTTCAACCAGAAGCTGGTTCAATGTCTGCTCGCGTTCGTCATTGCCGCCGCCATAGCCGACGCCACGTGAGCGACCGACTGCGTCAATCTCGTCGATGAAAACGATGCAGGGTGCATTCTTCTTGGCCTGCTCGAACATGTCGCGCACGCGGCTTGCACCTACACCAACGAACATCTCGACAAAGTCAGAGCCAGAGATGGTGAAGAAGGGCACGCCTGCCTCGCCCGCAATGGCGCGTGCGAGAAGCGTTTTACCCGTACCCGGAGGGCCAACCAGAAGCGCCCCTTTCGGGATCTTGCCACCAAGGCGCGAGAATTTTTGCGGGTTGCGCAGAAATTCTACGATCTCTTCCAACTCGTCCTTGGCTTCGTCAATGCCTGCGACATCGTCAAAGGTGACGCGACCGCTTTTCTCGGTCAGCAGTTTGGCTTTGGATTTGCCAAACCCCATTGCGCCGCCTTTACCGCCACCTTGCATGCGGTTCATGAAATAAATCCACACGCCGATCAGCAACAGGAATGGCAACCACAGCATCAGCGTGGACAAGAAGCCCGATTGCTGCTGCGGGCGTGCCTCAACAGGTATACCGGCATCCAGCAAGCGCTGTGTCAGGCCTGTATCATCGGGGCGAACTGTCGAATACTGTTGCCCATCACTGCCAACAAAGACGATGCGTTCACCGTCAATGGTGACTCTGCTGACTTCACTGGCGTCAACGCGGTCAATGAATTCAGAATAATTGACACTTCGTGCCGCGGATGAGTTCTGCCCTGTGCTGAACATGTTGAAGAGCATGATCATCAGCAGAAACAGCACGATCCAGAAAGCAAAATTCCGTGCGTTACCCACGGGCGTCTCCTCTTGTCATCTGTGCCTGGCGCGGGTGCACCATAGCTTCCACATATACATAGCAATTATAGCCGCGCGATCAATGCGAATACGGCCCGCGGGGCAAAGACTCAGGCGGTTCTCGTACGCAAATGCGCCATTCGGGCGCAAATCCTGCCAATGGCGCGGCAATCAGCCGCGTGCCATCCCATACCGCCGGACTGGCCAGAAGCGAGGCACGTGGCAAACGCCAGCCCGTGCGATCATTGCAATGCTGCAATCCGGCCTCGCCCAATGGGCCGATGCACAGATGCGGTGCTGCGTGCTGGTCGTCTGGCCGCAGCACTTGCCAACGCCCATCCCACCATTCGCACAGCGGCGTGCGCAGGTCGCGCACAGCGTTTGCTTCGCGGGTGATCCGCAGGTCGCGCGCGCCACGTGTGATCAGGCATCCATGCACTGTGGCAGACGCGCTGGTCATCGCCTTGCGCAGGGCAGACAGGCGCGGGCGATAGGCGTTGGACGAGATTTCGCACACAGCGCGCGCGACCAGCCGATACCGGGTGTCTTGGGGCAGGGCGTCCAGGCGGGCTGTGTCAAACACGAAATCGCCATGCTCGAAGCGGCAGATGTCATGCGCGGCATTTGCGGCGGCCGCGTCCAGCACTGCGCGCGCATCGGTCATGCGCGCGGCGGTTTCCGACAGGCGTGCGCGGGTCAAACCCATTGACGCCAGCGTGTCGAGGGCTTGGCGCGCCTTGATCCGGTCGAAGCCTGTGTCATCATTGCTTGGATCATCGACCCATGCGATCTGACTTGCGCGCAGCCAGTCGCGCAGCTCACTGCGTGAGAAGTTCAGTAACGGGCGTAGCCAGTGCAGGCCATCGGCTGTTTGTGCAGGNACCATTGCCGCCAGCCCATCCACCCCTGACCCGCGCGCCAGACGCATCAGAAAGGTTTCAGCCTGATCGTCTTGCGTATGGCCCAGAAGCACGCACTGAAGCCGCTCGCGCTGCGCCCACGCGGTTAGCAAGTGGCGTCGTGCGTTACGCGCGGCATCTTGCAGATTGCCGCGCTTGTCCCAGCTCTGCCAATGCAGCGTTGTATGCTTTAGCCCCAATGCCTGTGCAGCTTGGGCAACAAACTCTGCCTCATGGCCCGCTTCCGGGCGCAGGCCGTGATTGACTGTCGCAACATGCAATTCCGCCCCGCACCATTGATGCGCGAGATGCATCAGCGCCATTGAGTCGCCGCCCCCCGACACCGCGATCCCCAGCCTAGTGGGCCGATCGGGTGCCAAGTGGTCCATGGCGTGCGCAAAACGCGCCGTCAAATCGCTGTCACCGGCGATCAAGGACACTCCAGCCGCGCGCGCGCGTCGCTGGCCTCGGTCGCTTGTGGGCTTGATGCGAAGCGGTCAAGCAATTCATCAAACATCACGCAGGCTTCCTCGCGCTGCTCCAACCGACCAAGGCTTTCGCCCAAGGCAAGCAGGGCACGCGGCGCATCGGCCCCGTCGGAATCCGCCAGATAGAGATTAAGATAGGCCCGCGCCGCGTCAGGTTCGGACCCGCGCGCGCGGTGCATGTCGCCCAACAACATGCTGGCGTCAGCACCTAGCGGGCTGCCGGGATAGAATTCAAGAAACTGCTGCAAAGCCTCTGCTGCGGCATCATAGTCGCCATTCTCGGCCAAATCGCGGGCGGAGTCGAAGGCTGTCCGCTCGCTTGCGGCAAGCTCTGGCGCGTCGCTGTCGCCATCGGCGGTGGTTTCGCCGCGATCAAGCGGGCGCGGGGTTGCAAGTTCTGTGGTGTCGCCACCTTCCAGCTCGGTCATGCGAAATTCAAGATCACCAAGCCGGTTAGAGGCCTCGTCGATTGTGCGCCGGATGCGGAACTCCAACTCTTCGGTGCGGCCGGTCAAGCGCGCAAGTTCCTCGCGGATGCGCTCGACACGGTCGATCAATGCGCCGTCGAAACCGGGCTGCTCTGCCGCTGACCCAGAGGACAGCTCGCGCGCCAGATCCGCGACCACACTGCTCAGTGCAGTCAACTCCGCGCGCAAATCAGCCACGGTTTCGGCTTGCGCCGGGGCCAATGCTGGCCCCGACACAAGTATTGCAAATGCAAGGGTGCGGATGAGGCGCATGGGCTTAGCTTGTCCGTGCGCCGGACACTGCCGTCACGGAGCGGCGGTTCACATCCCAGCAGCGCTGTGCGGCACAAGCTTCGACCGGGCGTTCCTTGCCGTAGCTAACAGTCCGCAGACGGTTGGCGCTGATACCTTGGCTGACCAGATACTGCATCACGGCATTGGCGCGACGTTCGCCCAAGGCGACGTTATACTCGCGCGTGCCACGCTCATCGGCATGGCCTTCGATCACGATTGTATATTGTGGGTTCGATGTCAGCCAGCGCGCTTGCCCGTTCAGGGTCGAGCGTGCCTCTTCGTTCAGGCTGGAGCTGTCCACTGTAAAGAACACGCGGTCACCGATGCGCTGCTGGAAATGCGCGATTGAGTTGGGGTCATTCGGATCGCCCAGATTGCCGGTCTGAATGCCGCCATCATTGAAGCCGCCACCGTTTCCGCCAAAGCCATCAGCGCCACCGCCACCGAATGTGCCCCCGCCGCGCGGGTTGTTACAGGCCGCAAGCGCGAGCGTTGCGAGTACGAGGAGTATTTTTGACGTCAAAGTCATGAATTTGATCCCTCAGAAGGTTTGTGTTTGTTTGTTGAAGTCACGGTAGAAGGGGGCCCCAGGCCGGGTCAGATGCAGGCCCTGGTGTTGGAACGCGGCGCAGGTTGCGTCCCGAAATATCGACCGAGAATAGTGCCGGGTCCCCGCCTTGCGCCTCTCGCGTGAATTTCACCACTCGGCCATTTGGGGACCATGTCGGGCCTTCGTCAAGAAACGAGGCCGTGAGCAGGCGTTCTTCGCTGCCATCTGTGCGCATGACGCCGATGTGGAAACGCCCCGCGTTGGACTTGGTAAAGGCGATCATATCGCCGCGTGGCGACCAGACAGGGGTGGAATAGCGGCCTTGCCCGAAGCTGATGCGCCGTGCTTCGCCACCATTGGCGGGCATCACATAAATCTGGCTGGTGCCCGAGCGGTCGGATTCAAATGTGATCTGCCGTCCATCGGGTGAAAAGCTGGGTGCGGTCGCAATCGAGGGCGAGGAGGTGAGCTGTTGGATTTGACCAGACCCGATTTCCAACCGGTAAAGGTCCGTATTGCCGCCCCGTGCCGCCGAAAACACCAGTGAGCGCCCGTCGGGTGAAAAGCGCGGCGAAAAGGTCATCGCGCCGGGAATATCCCCGACAAGCTGACGCTGCCCTGTTTGAGTGTTCATCAGCGCGATGCGCGGGGTTCCCGTCTCGTATGTTGTGTAGATGATCTGCTCGCCGGTCGCCGACATGCGCGGCCCAAGCACCAAGGCGCGACCATCTGTCAGGTATTGCATATTCTCGCCATCCTGATCCATGATCGCCAGCCGCTTGGTGCGGTTCCCGCGAGAGCCGGATTCCGAGATAAACACCACGCGGCTGTCAAAATACCCGCTTTCACCTGTGATCCGGCTATACACGGCATCCGAGACTTTATGCGCCATGCGCCGCCAGTTCTCAGTGCTGCCGCCAAATTGCAGACCTTCACCGATTTGCTGACCTGAGAGCACATCGAACAGGCGGAACTTTACGTTCATGCGGTTGCCCGACACGGACACAGCGCCGGTAATCAGCGCCTGCGTATTGATCGCGCGCCAGTCCGAGTAGTTGACGCTGGCATCAAAGCTGGAAATACGCCCAAGATGGGCCGAGCGCGGAATTTCCCGAAACAGCCCCGTATTCGTAAGATTGGCCGAGACAACGCGCGCCAGAGATTCGGAATACTGGCTGCCAGCGCTGTTCTCTGGCACGAAAGCGGGCATCGCAAAGGGCATCGGCTCGATCACGCCTTCGGTGATCTGCAAACGCAATGGCTGTGCCTGTGCAGGCAGGGCCGCGACAAAAGTCGCCAGCCAAACCAGAACAAGAGCGGGCAGGAAATGGAAAAGCCGGGTCATCTGAGCCTCATCCCTTCGGGGTTGAACGTGATTTCTATATCGCGCCAAGCGTCGTATTTGTCAGCAGGTAGTCCATAGCCATCACCTTCGCAGCGTATAATCGCACGGCGCGCGGCGTCAAATGCCTGTTGTATTGCAGTCTCGGTCCCACCAGAGGCCGAGACGATCCTGATAGAGCCTTGTTCATGCCGCGCAGATGGCGTCATCGAGAAGCCGACCGTCACTGTGACTTGCTGCGCGTCGGTCGAGAGAACGCCGATATTCCAGCATTGCTGAATGGCAAGGCGCAAGCCATCGGCTTCGGATGAACTCAGCCCGCCGCTGGCTGGCGCAGATGTCGGGGCCTGTTGATCGGCCATGGCTGCAGCAAGCGCTTCGGCGATGGCATCTGACGGAGCCGCCTGCGGCTCCGGCTCCGGGGTCGGTTCTGGAGTTGGCTCCGGTGTGGGTGTTGGAGTGGGTTGTGGCGGGGTGGGAGCTTCGGTCGTTTGCGTTGGTGCCTCTGCGGCGGGGGGCGGCGTCGGGCGATCCGGGCGCATACGCGGACGCGAGCTGATGGTGGGTGCCATCGCAGCGCGATCCGTGGTGCCGTCTTCGGTTTCAGTCGCCTCGGTCACGATTTCGGTCGTTGCCTCTGGCGGTGCAGTCTCGGCCTGTTCCTGTTCTGGCTCTGGGGTGTCGGCCTCTGCATCCGGTTGCGCGGCAGGTTGAGCCGCAATATCAGACTGCGCGCCCTCGGGTGGGGCATCGCTCGGGGTTGGGGCCACACGGTCGACAGGACGCGGGCGCGGGCGCTGGCTGACGCCCGGCGCAGGCTGCGGCGAGAAGATTACCCCGGTCGAGGGCGCAGAGGGTTCTGGCTCTGGCTCCGGCTCTGGTGCGGGCTGTGGCGCAGGCTCCTCAACAGGCTGNGGTGGCTCTGGAGGAACAGGGTCCGGCGCGCGGATTTCGGGTTCGGGTTCAGGTTGGGGGGCAGGTGCTTGCGGGGCAGCAGGCTCCGGCTCTGGTTCGGGTTCCGGTGCAGGCTGGGGGGCCGGTGCTGCCTCGGGGCGCGGCCCGCTGAGTGCCGCGAAATCTTCGCTCGAAATCAGCGAGACATCCGTTGCAGGAACCGCCGCGTTGCTGTCAGGCGCCTGAAAGATGTCGAAGACCATCACCCAGACAATCAGACCAATATGCGCAACACCCGAGACTTTCTGCCCCGTGTCCATGCTATTCCATATGTCTCTTGCGCCTGCCATTTGCTATTGCTGGCCTTTACACCAGATGCACTCAGTTGCCCGCGCCGTCGAAGCGCGGGCCGCCTTGCTCGGTCACCAGACCGATATTGTTGAAGCCACCCGAATTCAGCGCGCCCATCACCTGCACAACGCGCTCATACGGAATTGCTCCGTCGGCGCGCAGGAAAACCTTGTTGTCGCGTCGCTCGGCGGCGACCGCGCGAAGCTGCGGAATAAGATCACTCGGGTCAATCTCGGTAGACATGATCAGAACTGTTCCATCTGCGGTCAGGGTAATCGAAAGGGGCTCTTCCTGTTCGGCAGGCAATGCGCCTGCTGAGGTGCGCGGCAATTCCACCGGCACGCCCACAGTCAGCATGGGCGCTGCCACCATGAAGATGATCAGAAGCACCAGCATCACATCGACAAAGGGCGTGACGTTGATCTCGGACATGCGCGCAGCCCCGCCGCGCCGCCTGCGCCGACCCGTTCCTCCGCCCTTTTTGGCAAATTGAGCACCCATGGATCAGGCCGCATCCAACTGGCGTGACAGGATCGTGTTGAACTCATCCGCGAAGCCCTCATAGCCCGAGATGATCGCATCGCTGTCATCGGTCAGTTTGTTATAGAAGATAGTCGCGGGAATGGCTGCCAGCAGGCCAAGCCCTGTCGCCAGAAGCGCCTCGGCAATGCCGGGGGCAACGACGGCCAGATTGGTGGATTGCGCCAGCGCGATTTCTTCAAATGCGTGCTTGATCCCCCAGACCGTACCAAACAACTGACGCCAGAAAGGTCAGCCCCCCCGTCAGCAGCCGCGTCTCTTTGGTGATGGCCACATCCATCGAGCGGTCGATCCGTGCCACGGCACCGGGTATCAGCCGCCCGTCAGCGCGGTGCGAGCGCCGCCATTCGGTCATGCCCGCCGCAAAGACCCGTTGAGGGGACGTCGCAGGCGCAGGCCCGATCTGGTCATACAGCTCATCCAGCGGCTCTCCCGACCAGAAGGCCGCATCAAAATCCTCAGCCTCATTGCGGGCGCGCCGGTAGAGGATGTGCTTCTGGATTATGATGGCCCAAGACCAGAAAGAAGCAATGATCAGGCTGATCATCACCAATTGCACTGTGATGGTTGCTCGCGCAAAAAGAGCCAGCAGTGAGAAATCAATCTCCTGCGCCGCTGTCAGGGTGGTCTGGTCCATGAATCTGCTCGCGTTAGATGTGCCGCTCTTAGGGCGGCTTTGACGCAGACCATACAACAAGACAAGCGCAACACCAACACAAGCGCGTTATACTTTGGGTTTATGAGGAGTGTTTTCGCCGATTTTTTCGATCAAAGCGCCGGGCAGGGGCTGAGGGCGGCCTGTATCGCCCAGACAGACCAGTGTGACCTCGGCCAGAAACAGCATTTTGTCCCCGCGCAAGAGGCTTTGACGCAACACCAGTCGCGCACCGGAATGGCGCATGTATGCGGTCGTGACATCCAGCAGATCATCGAAATGGGCAGGGGCAAGATAATCTGCCACCACACGGCGCACAGCAAAGACACCTGCGCCTTGCGCCTTCATCGCGGCCTGATCCAGACCAAGGCTGCGCACCCACTCGCTGCGCCCGCGCTCGATGAACTTCAGGTAGTTGGCATAATAGACAATCCCCGCAAGGTCAGTGTCCTCGTAATAGACGCGGATCGGGTGGGAATGGGTCATGATGCGGCCTTCGTGCTGGGGGCCAATCTGTAGATTGGCTGTCGTGTAGGTGCAATCTATCGGGGGGCGCTGGCTTGTTCCATCCCGGTTACAACTTACCTGCTGACCCAACAGGTTTGTAACAGGAGATCCGAAATGGCCGAAAGAAAGACACTCTTTATCACAGGCGCATCCAGCGGGATAGGAGAGGCCACCGCGCGCTCGGCGGTCGCCGCAGGCTGGAATGTGGGACTGATGGCGCGCAGTGCCGACAAGTTGGACCAGCTTGTGCAAGAGCTTGGGTCAGCCAGTCTGGCTGTGGCGGGCGACGCCACGGACCTTGTGGCGCAGGAAGAAGCGATTGCGCGTGTTGCAGCATATTTTGGCCCGATTGATGCGGCCTTTGCCAATGCTGGCATGGGCGTCGAGACGCCGGGCACTGAAGCGGGCGACCCGGATGAGTGGCGGCGGATGATTGATCTGAACATCATGGCACTGCTCTACACGACGCGCGCCGCCTTGCCGGAATTGCGCAAGACGAAGGGTCAGCTTGTTTTGACAGGGTCGGTCGCGGGCAAGGTGCATATCGCGGGGTCTATCTATGGCGCGACGAAATGGTTTGTGCATGGCTATGCAGGCAACATGGCGCAGGAAATGCGCGAATGGGGCGGGCGCTGCACCCTGATCGCGCCGGGCATGGTCGACACGCCCTTTTTCTCAGAGCCGAAGCCCGACAAGCTGCAAGCAGAAGACATAGCGAATGCCGTGGTCTTCGCGTTGTCGCAGCCCCCGCGCGCCGCAATCCCCGAGATCGTAGTCATGCCGACGGGCTAGCTGGGGTCTTTCAGCAACACCCGATCAAATTGCAACGGGCCTGAGCCGGTCATGGATGCAGCGATGTGGCTGGCTCAGAGTTGTGGTTCATCCATTGGCTAGGCGATTCCGGAACCATTCATCGGACCTTGCTTAGACGGTATTCGCCACTCTGGAAGTGAGCGGGATTTGCTCGTTGGACACGGACTGGTTTTTACCATCAGCTTTGGCTTGGTACAGAGATTTATCAGCAACCTCAAACGCAGATTTCAAACTCAGCGGGCGTTCACTCCAACACAGGGCAATCGCATTTGAGTTAAGCTTCGGCTAACGCGTTGAGAAGTTTTATCAAATAGGCGTCATCCCAGCCCGCTCTCTTCAGTTTTATGGTGAG
>SL_8KL_010_SEDDRAFT_10004755_pt1 | contig 10829 bp, 7 predicted proteins | sample SodLakKL_010_SED_4_FD_11160 | JGI IMG/M metagenome (IMG submission 11160) | reverse complement strand
CGGCCGAGCCGACCAGGAAGGGTTCGATCCCCATCTCGGTCAGCCGGGTCACCGCCGAGGGAGCGTCGTTGGTGTGCAGGGTGGAGAGCACGAGGTGCCCGGTCAGGGCCGCCTCGACGCCGATCTGGGCGGTCTCGCGGTCACGCATCTCACCGACCAGCACGATGTCGGGGTCCTGCCGCAGGATCGAGCGCAGGGCCGAGGCGAAGCTCAGGCCCACCTTGTTGTTGACCTGGACCTGGCTGATACCGGGGAGCCGGTACTCGACCGGGTCCTCGGTGGTGATGATGTTGACGCCCTCCTGGTTCACCACGTTGAGGGTGGCGTAGAGCGTGGTGGACTTGCCCGAGCCGGTCGGGCCGGTCACCAGGATCATCCCGTACGGCTTGCGGTAGGCCTCCTCGAAGCGCTTGAGGTTGTGGTCGAGGAAGCCCAGGTCGTCTAGCGACAGCATCACCGAGGTCTTGTCGAGGATGCGCATCACGACCTTCTCGCCGTAGACGGTCGGCAGGGTCGAGAAGCGCAGGTCGATCTGCTTGCCGTGGACCGTCAGCCCGATGCGCCCATCCTGTGGGATCCGGCGCTCGGCGATGTCGACATCGGCCATGATCTTCAGCCGGCTGATGACGCCGTTCTGGATCGATCGGGGGCTCTTCATCACCTCGTGCAGCACACCGTCGATGCGGTAGCGGACCCTCAGCTCCCGCTCCCCTGGCTCGATGTGGATGTCGGAGGCTCCGTCGGCGACGGCCTGGGTGATCAGCACGTTGACGAACTTGACGATCGGGGCGTCTTCGGTGACCGCCTCCAGGTCGGCGAGGTCGGCGTCGCCCTGGTCCCCGGCCAGGCCCTCGGCGATCGCCTCGATGTCCTCGCTCATCGACGCGTACTTGCCGATCGCGGCCGTCAGGTCTTCCTTGGTGGCGACGACCGTCTTGACCTCCATCTTGGTCATGGTGCGCACGTCGTCCATCGCCACGACGTTGGACGGGTCGCTCATCGCCACGATGAGCCGGCCGTCCTCGAACCCGATCGGCAGCACGCCGTAGCGACGCATCACCTTCTCGCTGAGCAAGGTGGTGGCCCGGGCGTCGACCTCGGCGTCCTCGAGGTCGACGAAGGTCATGCCGATCTGGGTGGCCAGCGCCGCCACGAGGTCCTTCTCGGTGACCGACTTCTGATCGACCAGCACGCGACCGAGCCGACGGCCGGAGTCGCGCTGCTCGGCCTCGGCGGCATGGAGCTCCTCGAGGGTGATCAGCCCGCGATCGACCAGGATCTGCCCGAGGCTCCTCATCCGACATCACCGAGCTTGGAGCGCTCGACGTCCAGGGGACCGAGCACTTTCGCGGTCCGCCGAGCGGGTGGACCGGGAGACAGCCGGATCGTCATCGCAGCGTCTCCACGCCGTTGATCAGCCGGCGCAGCGCGTCATCCTCGACGTCGGGCTCGTGGTCCTCCCGGTCGTCGTCACCGGTGGCGAGGGGCGTCAGGCTGCCCTGCTCCTCGGCGCGCTCGGGGTGGGCCGGGGGGGCCGGTGCGGGCCCGAACACCGACGCGGTGGCCGGCTCCTCGTCAGGGGCCTCCTCCGAGGTGGCAGCCTCAGCTGCGGGAGGCACGGGTGCGGGCACCGGCACGGGCGGTGTGGCACGTTCCGGTTCACGCACGGCTGTCGTGGTGCGCTCCGGGTCACGCGTCGGCACCGCGTTGCGTTGGGCCTCGAGCTGCGAGATCGCCTCGTGGCCGTCGACGATCCGCTGGACCGGGGTGCCACCGCGTCGGTCCGCGGTCACCACCACTCCGGACTGGAGCAGTTCGGCGAGGCGTCGATGCGTGTCGTAGGCCCCGCAGCCGCGGAGCTCCACCAGGTCGGCGACGGTGCGGTGGCCATCGATGAGACCGAGCAGCTGCCAACCGTCGGCGCTGACCGCGGTCTGCGCGTCCTCGGGGCCGACGACGGTCACGACCGCGCTGGGTGGCACGCTCGCGGTCTCGAGCTCGTCCATCTCCCGGGCGCGGCGTTCCACCTCCTCCAGTAGCTCCTCGACCGGGATCGCGAGGGCTTCCGCGTCGGTCTCCGGGGCCTCGAGGCCCTCGAACCGGAAGGAGCCGTCAGGTGTCCGCACGAGCTCGAGGACCGCGTCGATCGTGTGCTCCCGCAGGGATGCGGCCACCTCGTCGGAGCCGAGGTGATCGCCGCTGACGAGACGTTCGGCCAGCTGGCGGTCGGTGAGCAGCGAGACCGTGCCCTCGTGGAGGGCCAGCAGCGTGTCGGCGTCCACCGCCCCGGAACCGAGCAGCCGCCGCGCCAGACCGGCGCGGTAGCGGTCAGCCGTCGCCGCGCGCAGCCGGCCCTCGACCACCTCGACGCGGCCCTGGCCAGCATCGCTGAGGACGTCGAGCGCCCCGGTCTTGGACGTGGTCGCCAGCAGCCGGAGGACGTCCGACAGCGGGAACAGGGTCAGATCACCAGCGAGCATCCCCATCATCTCTTCCTTCCATCACGGCCGGCCCGCTCACCGAGGAGGACGCCGACATCGTCGTGTGCGTTGTGGACCTGCTCCGGATCGCGCCAGGGCGTTCGTCCCGGCGGTGGGCCCGGCGGTGGGCCCGGCGGTGGTGGCTGGCTGGGCGGGGGCGGCGAACGATGGACCGCCCCGTCAACCGGCCCCGACGCACGCAGCGCGGTGCCGACGGCAGTGGCTGTGCGCCGCAACTCGTAGAGCATGAAGCCGATCTTGGCCTCGCGGGTGGCGACGGCTGCGAGGACCGCCTGGTCCTCGGCGCTCATGAGGAACACGAACCCGTGCTCTCCCTCCACGAACACCTGGTGCAGTCGCCCCCGCCCCAGGCTGAACATCGCCTGCTCACCGAGGGCGAGCAGCGCGGCGCTCATCGCGCCCAGCCGGTCCTCCGGCATGTCGGGGGGCAGGGCGCTGGCCATGGGCAGGCCGTCGAAGGAGACCACCGCCGCAGCGACGATGTCCGGCGAGCTGCGCACGAAGCCGTCGAGCGCCGACGCCATCCGGCCGGCTCGCGACTCGCTGCTCGCGTTCATCGTGGGCTCCTCGGTGGCACCCTCGGCACGCCGCGGCCGGACGTGGTCGTCACGTCGCGGACGGCGGTGTGGGGTGCGTCCCCCCAGCCATCGGCGTGGCAGCTGTGGCACTTGAGGCAGCCGCCTGGCGGCCGCGATGGGCGAAGCGGCCGAGGTCGACGGGCGCGATGGGCGAGGCCGGCCGAGGCTTACGGGCGCTGCGGCTGCTGGCGGGCCGCGAGCGCGGCGGTAGCGGCCTCGTGCATCGTCGTCCTCGGAGCTGGCCGCCCCGTCCAACGCTCGTAGCTGACCGCGGCCTGGCCCACCAGCATCCCGAGCCCGTGGTAGCCGGCCGCGCCCCGTGCCCGGGCGGCGGCCAGGAACGGCGTCACCGCTGGGTCGTACACCAGGTCGTAGGCGACCTGGTCGGCACGCAGGGCCATCAACGGCGCCGGCAGCGCTTCCCCACCCATCCCGAGCGGGGTCGCGTTGACGACGGTGCGCGCGGCCGAGGCCGCGGCCGCGAGCCGCTCCCCCTGGTCGGTGAGCACCACCTCGATGTCCGCGGCGCCCGTGCGTGCCGCCAGGTCGGCGACCTCCTCGGCAGCGGTCTGGCGACGTCCGACGACGGTGACCGCCCCCGCCAGTCGCCCGAGCGCCACCGCCGCCGCCCGGGCCGCGCCACCGGTGCCGAACAGCACCCACCGCTCCCCCGGTGCTGGTGCCAGGTCCGCGGTCAGGGCGTCACCGAGCCCACGGGCGTCGGTGTTGTCACCGACGAGGCCGTCCTCGGTCCAGTGCAGGGTGTTGACCGCACCGACCAGCCGTGCCTCCTCGGTGAGGACGTCGCAGCCCTCGACCACGGCCCGCTTGTGGGGCACGGTGACGTTGGCGCCGACCACCTCGATGGCACCGAGGGCCGCGACGACGTCGTGGACGGCCGCCGGCGGGGTCGGGACGGCGAGGTAGACGAGGTCGAGGCCGTCGACGCGGAAGGCCGCGTTGTGCAGCTGCGGCGACAGGGAGTGTCGCGCGGGCCAGCCGAGCAGGACGACGATCCGGGTGCTGGCGGTGGGCCAGGGCGTGGACACCTCGAAGGTCACCGATCAGCCGATCTGGTCGTCCTGGCACCGGTTGTTCTCGCGGAAGTCCGCGACGTTGGCCTGGTGCTCCTCGAAGTCCTCCGCGAACACGTGGCTGCCGTCGCACTCGGGTGCGAGGACGTAGAAGAGGAAGTCGGTGTCCGCAGGGTCGAAGGCGGCCCGGAAGGAGGCGGTCCCCACCCCGCTGATCGGGGTGGGTGGGAGTCCATCGATCAGGTAGGTGTTGTAGGGGCTCTCGAGCTCCAGGTCCTCGAACAGCACGATGTCCCGGGGCCCGCCTCCCAGCGCGTACACCACGGTGGCGTCGATCTGCAGCCGCATGTCCTCGTCGAGGCGGTTCTGGATCACACCGGCGACCACGCGCCGTTCCTCGTCGACCCGGGTCTCGCGCTCGATCAGGCTGGCCTTGATGAGCAGGCGGTACACCTCGTCGTCCTCGACGCCCTCGCGTAGCTCGTCGGGGACCGCAGCGAGCTCCACGTCCAGCTGGCCGATCATCCGCTGGAGCACCTGCTGCGCCGTCGCGGTGTCCTCCACCTCGTAGGTCTGGGGCCACAGCAGGCCCTCGAAGGCCTCCAGCTCGGGGTCCACACCGGCCGGGTCGGGGACCCACTCCGGGATGCGCAGCAGCCCCGCGAAGGACACGTCCTCGTCCTCGAGGTCCACCGCGCGCCGGGCCTCCAGCACCTCCTCGTAGTCCTCGACCTCGTGGGCCGGGAACTGCTCGGCCAGGCGCTCCAGGGTCTGCGCCACGGTCAGGCCCTCGGGGACGGTGAAGACGATGCTCGGTGGCGCCAGTGGACCGGCGGCCAGGACCGCGACCGCTTCCTCGTGGCTCATGCCGGTCTCGAGCTCGAACTGTCCCGGCTGCAGCACCGCGTCCAGCTCCGCGTCCTCGGCAGCGGTGCGGAACCGGAAGGAGCTGCGGACCACGCCCAGTTCCACCAGCTCGTCGCCGACGAAGCGCACCGATGCGCCGCGCTGGACGGTGTAGTCCACGGGCTGCCCAGGCTCGACGGGATCGTCGAACACCTCGGTGTCGAGGTACCAGATGCCGGCGGCCAGCCCAGCGACCAAGAGCATGCCGAAGGCCAGGAACCACCGCGAGCCCCGACTCAAGCGCACCCTGTGGCCTCCTGTTCCGTCCTGCGCAGCCGGTCCGCGAACGGACCGGTGCTCCTGCGTCGTGCCTGGGTCAGTGGTGGGTCTGTCGCCGTTGGGCCTCGAGCACCGCCTGCAACAGAACGCTGGCGGCGACCCGGTCGATCGTGTCCTTGCGGTCGGCGCGCGACAGGTCGGCCTCGAGCAGTACCCGTTCGGCCTCCACGGTGGTGAACCGCTCGTCCCACAGCAGCACCGGCAACCCGGTGCGGCGGCGGAGCTCGTCGGCGAACCGGCGGGCACGGCCGGCAGCGCGGCCCTCACGACCCTCCAGGGTACGCGGATAGCCGACCACGAGCCCAGCGGCGTCGTGGCGGACCGCGGCGTCGGCCAGCGCCTCGACCGCGGGACCGTCGGCGTCACGGGGCACGTGCAGCGTCTCCGCCGGGGAGGCGACCACCTGCCCCGGGTCGCTGACGGCCACGCCGATGCGCACCTCGCCGAGGTCGATCCCCAGCAGCCGACCCCTGCGCGGCAGCGCATCGCCGTGGCCGGCGGGATGCTCGGTGGCGTCGTGCCCGGCGGGCTCGGGAGGCGGCTCGGCGGCGCCGTGCCCGGCGTCGTGCCCGGCGTCGTGCCCGGTGGCGCCGTGCCCGGCGGGATGCTCGGTGGCGTCGTGCCCGGCGGCGATCACGCGGCACCTCCCGCGGCACGGGCTTCCCGAGCGGCCACCTGGAGGGCCTCGTCGAGCTTGGCGCCCTGCTTGCCGCCGGCCTGGGCGAGGTCACCCTTGCCGCCGGCACCGCCGCCGACGACCTGCGCCGCCGGCTGGAGGATCGCGCGAGCCTCGACCCCGGCGTCCGCCAGGTCGCCGGTGACGGCCGCGATCAGCTGGGCCTTGCCGTCCTCGGTCGCGCTGCCCACCACGACGATGCCGCGGGTGGCCAGCTGGCCCCGGATCTCCGTGGCCAGACGGCGCAGGTCGTCCATCGCGACGCCATCGGCGCGCTGCACGACTACCGCCAGGCCGTCCTCCCGATCCGCGGAGGCGGCGATCCGGGCCGCATCCTGGGACAGCGCGGCGCCGCGGGCCGAAGCCAGCTCCTTCTCAGCCGCCTTGAGGCGCTCCATCAGTCCCGCCACCCGCACGACGGCCTGGTCGGTCGGCACGTCCAGGAGCCGGGCGACCTCCTCGGCGACGAGGCGTTCGTGGGTGAGGTAGGTCAGGGCGTCCTCCCCGGTCAGCGCCTCGATCCGGCGGGTGTTGGAGCCGATCGACTCCTCGCGCACGACCGTGATGGTGCCGATGGTGGCGCCGGTGGGCACGTGCGTGCCCCCGCACAGCTCCTTGGAGAAGTCGCCGATCGTGACGACCCGGACCACCTCGCCGTACTTCTCACCGAAGTTGGCCACCGCGCCGGCCGCGCGGGCCTCGTCCAGTGGCAGCACCTCGGTGTGGACGTGGGGGTCGGCGACGACGCGACGGTTGACGACGCGCTCGAGCAGTTCGAGCTCGTCGCGGGAGACCCGGTCGAAGTGGGGGAAGTCGAAACGCAGGCGCCCAGGGGTGACCAGCGAACCGGCCTGCTGCGCGTGGCTGCCCAGCACCTCCTTGATGGTGGCGTGGAGGACGTGGGTCGCCGAGTGACTGCGGGCCGTGGCGACCCGCCGGTCCTGGTCCACGCTGGCCTGGACCCCCTGACCGGTGTGGACCTCGCCGGCCACGACCCGCGCGCGGTGCACGGTCAGCCCGTCGACCGCCTCCTGGGTGTCGATCACCTCGAGGCGGCCGGTGTCGGTCACGAGCACACCGGCGTCGCCGATCTGGCCCCCGCCCTCGGCGTAGAAGGGCGTGCGGGGCAGGACGATCTCGACCTCGTCGCCCTCGCTGGCGCCGCTCAGCAGCCCACCGGGGGTGATGATCGCTCCGAGCTCGGACTCGGCCTCGAGCGCGCTGTAGCCCACGAACTCCGTGGCGCCGACGGTGCTGGCGGCACTGCGGTAGAGGTCGAGGCTCACCCCGCCGTCACCCTTCTTCGCGGCCGCGCGGGCCCGGGCGCGCTGCTCGTCCATCAGGACCTCGAACCGTTCGCGGTCCAGGGCCAACCCGGCGTCCCCGGCGATCTCCTCGGTGAGGTCGATCGGGAACCCGAAGGTGTCGTGCAGTTCGAAGGCGACCTCACCGGGGAACGTCCGCTCCTGCCCGCTGCCGAGGCTCTCGATCGCGGTGTCGACCCGCTCGAGGCCCTGGCGGATCCTGGCCCCGAAGTCGGTCTCCTCGGCGCGAGCGACCCGGGTGATGAGGTCCCGCTGGGCGATGAGGTCGGGGTAGCCGGCACCCATCTGCTCGATGACGGCCTCGACCATGGGCACGAGCAGCGGTTGCCCACCACCGACGTCCACGCCCAGCAGGTGCCCGTGGCGCACGGCTCGGCGCAGCAGCCGGCGGAGCACGTACCCGCGGCCCTCCTTCGACGGCAGCACGCCGTCACCGATCAGGAAGGCCGAGGTGCGGGCGTGCTCGGCGATGACCCGCAGGGAGACGTCGGTCTCCTCGGGGCCCTGGCCGTACCGCGCCCCGGTCAGCGCCTCCGCCCGGGCGAGCAGCGGGGCGAACAGGTCGGTCTCGAAGACGTTGTCCACGTCCTGGAGCAGCACCGCCATGCGCTCGAGCCCGAGGCCGGTGTCCACGCTCGGGGCCGGCAGCTCACCGACGACGTGACCGTCGGTGTCCTGGACGTACTGCATGAACACCAGGTTGTAGTACTCGAGGTAGCGCTCACCGTTGACGGTGGGGCCACCCTCCTCGCCCCACTCCGGCCCGCGGTCGTAGTTCAGCTCCGAGCACGGTCCGCAGGGTCCCGGGCCACCGGTGGACCAGAAGTTGTCCGAGGCGTCCTTGCGGGTGGCGCCGTCGGGGATGCCGACGCGCTGGATGCGCTCCAGCGGGATGTCGGTCTCCTCCAGCCAGTACCGCTCGGAGTCGTCATCATCCTCGTAGATGGTGACCCAGAGCCGCTCCGGGTCCAGGCCGTAGTCCTCCACCGACACCTGGTAACTCCACCGGATCGCCTCGCGCTTGAAGTAGTCACCGAAGGAGAAGTTGCCCAGCATCTCGAAGAAGGACAGGTGACGGGTGGTCCGGCCGACGTTCTCGATGTCGTTGGTCCGGACGCACTTCTGGTAGCTGACCGCCCGCTTGGACGGCGGGGTGGCGTCGCCGAGGAAGTAGGACTTGAAGGGCACCATGCCGGCGATCGTGAGCAGCAGCGACGGATCGTTGGGGATCAGCGGCGCGCTGTCGTAGCGGCGCGCGCCACGCTGCTCGTAGAAGTCGAGGAAGGTCTCTCGGATCGTCAGGGAGTCCACATCGGGTCCTTGGGCTGCTCACGGAGGGTGCGGTCCGCCCGGGTCCATGGTTGCGGTCGTCGGGACGTCGGTGCGGTGGCGGGGAGGGTCGTCGAGGGGGCGTTCGCAAGGCGCCAGCGAGGCGCCAGCGAGGCGCCAGCGGGGCGCCAGCGGGGCGCCTCAGGCGCCGAGGGTGCTCCGCAGGTTCGGCACGTCGAACTGTCCCCGCAGCTCCGCCTCCCGTTCGGCGGCGGCGAGCCGGCCCTCGGCGACGGCCTCCTGCAGCCGTGCGGTGAAGCCGGCGGCGGCCCGGCCGGCGTTGCCGGCCAGGTTGCTCGGCTGGACGGCCCGCTGGGCGTCATCGAGCCGCCGCATGATGTAGATGCCGACGACGACACCGGCGCCGAGGCCGAGTGCCAGGGTGAACGCGCGCTTCACGTCAGGATCCTGTGTGGGGTGTGAGGAAGGTGGTTCCTACCGACGGGCAGATGCCTCGGTGATGTGCCAGTGGACCACGCCGGGACACCGGGTGCGCTACCGGGCCATCTTGCGACTCGCCCGGGCCGTCCCGGCGGCGAAGGCCGCCGCCTTGATCAAGGGGTTGGAGACCGCGGCGTGGACGACCCCCACGAGCTGGTCGGTGGTCGTGGTGACCGACTGCACGCCCGCGACGATCGTGTCGACGCGGGCCAGCTCCACGTTCACCCCGGTGGCGGTCTCGGTGACCTGCTCCAGGGTCGGCAGCAGGCGGTCGGTGGTCTCCCGCAGGTCGCGCGTCGCCTCCTCGAGGAGCCCGACGACCTTGAGCAGGGCGTAGGAGGCCATGACGACCAGGACCCCCCAGAAGACGACAGCGAAGACGATGGCCCAGTCCCTGACGGTCACGTGCGCTCCGGACGGTCGGTGTCGGTGGTCGTGGTTCCCGAGGTGGTCGGGCTGGTCTGGCCGGTCGGGGGTCTGGCCGGTCGGGTCGGTCGGGCTTGATGGCCGCCGGTCCCGGCCGGCTCGACGGGCCTGCTCCCGCAGGCTGGCGAGGTGCTCGGAGACCGGTCCCTCGTGGCCGTGCCGGCTCGGTTGGTACAGCACCGTGCCGGCCAACGCCTCCGGCAGGTAGCGCTGTCCGGCGGCGAACCCGCTCGGGTCGTCGTGAGGATAGTCGTACCCGGCGCCGTGCCCGAGCTGTCTGGCCCCGCGGTAGTGGGCGTCGCGCAGGTGGGGAGGTACCTCGGCGTTGCCAGCCCGACGCACGAGCTCCTCGCCGGCGGACAGCGCCCGGGCCACGCTGTTGGACTTCGGGGCCACGGCCAGGGCCAGCGCGGCGTGGACCAGGGCGTAGCGGGCCTCGGGCAGGCCCACCTTGTCCAGCGCATCGAAGGCAGCCACCGCCAGCGGCAGGGCCTGTCGGTCGGCCAGGCCGACGTCCTCGGACGCGAAGATCACCATCCGGCGCGCCAGGAAGCGGGGGTCCTCGCCCGACTCGAGCATGCGGAGCAGCCAGTAGGTGGCGGCATCCGGGTCGGAGCCGCGTAGGGACTTGATGAAGGCCGAGACCTGGTCGTAGTGCCCGTCGGCGGCCTTGTCGTACCGGAACCGCTGCATCGCGTCGGCGACCGCGGCGAGGTCGAGACGGACCACCTCGGTGTCGGGGTCGTCGGCGACCGGCCCGGTCACCCCGACGGCGGCTGCGGCGACCTCCAGAGCGCTGAGCGACGCGCGGGCATCGCCGTCCCCGACCGCGATCAGGTGGTCACGGGCCTCGTCGGTGAGGGCGATCCGGCCGCCGAAGCCGCGCACCGGGTCGGTGCAGGCCCGCGTCAGCAGCGTGGCGACGTCGTCGGCGTCGAGGGGCTCGAGGCGGACGAGCTGGCAGCGTGACAGCAACGGGGCGTTGAGCTCGAAGAAGGGGTTCTCGGTCGTGGCGCCGATCAGGGTCACCCAGCCGGACTCGACGCCGGGCAGCAGCGCGTCCTGCTGCCCCTTGTTGAAGCGGTGGATCTCGTCGATGAACAGCACGGTGCGACGTTCCCGCAGGTCGAGGCGGCTGCGACCCTCCTCGATGACCCGGCGCACGTCCTTGACGCCGGCGGTGACCGCCGACAGCTCGGTCCAGGCGGCGTCGACGTGGGCGGCGATGACCGCCGCCAGGGAGGTCTTGCCCACCCCCGGGGGTCCCCACAGCAGCAGGGAGCGCAGGTCCCCGCGGTCGAGCATGGCGCGCAGCGGTTTGCCCGGACCGAGCG
>SL_8KL_010_SEDDRAFT_10004754_pt1 | contig 10831 bp, 12 predicted proteins | sample SodLakKL_010_SED_4_FD_11160 | JGI IMG/M metagenome (IMG submission 11160) | reverse complement strand
GCCCCCCGGTAATCGAACAGGTGATAACGACGCCCGCTAAGTTCAAATAATTGATCCATTACAGCAGCTACTTTCTCCGGAGTCTCCAGATAGTAGGAGTTCGCCGCTTCCCGGTTTTGGAAGTAGATATCCGGATTTTGGGCGGTGCCGCGTTGGTGCGGCTTTTCCGGACTGAGGGCACGCTGACGGAAAGTCTTGATCGCCTCCCAGTCCACCAGCTTTTTAATATCTTCGTAGTCAACCGGTTCGATTTTTTGCACTTCGTGGGAAGTGCGGAAACCATCAAAAAAGTGCAGAAAGGGCACTCTGGTTTTCAGGGTGCTCAGGTGAGCTACCAGAGCTAAATCCATTACCTCCTGCACCGAAGCCGCAGCGAGCATGGCAAACCCGGTTTGCCGAGCCGCCATGACGTCAGAGTGATCGCCAAAAATCGATAAAGCGTGGGTGGAAAGGGCACGTGCCGAAACGTGAAAAACTGAGGGCAGGAGCTCCCCGGAAATCTTATACATGTTGGGGATTTTGAGCAACAACCCCTGGGAAGCGGTAAAGGTACTGGTCAGGGCTCCGTTAACCAGAGAACCGTGCACTGCTCCGGCTGCCCCGGCTTCCGACTGCATGGTGGAAACCTGCAGGGTCTGGTCAAAAATGTTTCGGCGACCGTAAGCGGCCCACTCGTCGCATATCTCCGCCATGGGCGATGACGGGGTGATGGGGTATATTGCCGATACGTCGCTTAAAGCATAGGCAATATAGGCAGCCGCGGTATTGCCGTCCATCATTTCTACTTGTTCAACCAATAATTATACCTCCAAAACTAAGTTCAATTTTTTTGTGATTATTCATACCAGGCGGTGCTGTTAATTGCTTCGGAAAGAGTGGGGTGAACATGCATCATCTCCTTCAGGTCATAGACGGTAGCAGAAAAGCGCATGGCAGTAGCCAGTTCATGGATCACTTCGCCCGCTTCAGGACCGATAATATGCCCTCCCAAAATCCTTCCGCTACTACTATCGAGAACCAACTTTACAAAACCATCCAGTTTTCCCGTCGCCAGGGCACGTCCATGGGAAGAGAAGGGGAATTTTTGAATCTTTACCTCGTATCCTTCTTTAACTGCAGTCTCTTCTCCTATACCCACACCGGCTATTTCCGGTTCAGTAAATACGGCAAACGGAATCAACCGGTTTGTGGAAACGATGGCTTCACCCTTTAACAGGTGGCGGGAAAGTAAGAGCGCATCATGCCAGGCTTTATGGGTAAACATCATCCCGCCAATCACATCGCCAATCGCCCAAACACCTTCCACTCCGGTATGAAAATCTTGGTCCACCACAACATAACCTCTCTTATCCGTTTCGATCCCTGCCTTTTCCAGGTGGAGCATATCGCTGTTGGGAGCCCTTCCCGTTGCCACCATGATGCGATCGGCATAGTAACGTACTGGCCCGTCATCGGTTTCATCAATAACGTAAACCGAGCCACCTTCCAAACTGACTGAGCTTATATGGGTTCCGGTCTTTACGCTAGCCCCTTCCGCTTCCAAAACGCAGCGAATCTCTTCCGATATCTCCGGTTCAAGGTTTGCCGCCAGGCGGTCACCGCGTTGAATGATGGTTACCTCCACTCCGAGGCGGGCAAACAGCTGCGAAAACTCGAGGGCAATTATACCGCCGCCCAGGATAAGCAGGCTTTGGGGAAGCTCCTTCATTTCCATGGCCGAAGTTGAAGTAAGGTAATCGATATCACTTAATCCCGGTACCGGAGGCACCGCCGTTCGTGCCCCGGTGGCAATTACTATCTTCTCAGCGGTTATAGCCTCGCCGTTAACTTCCAAAGTGTGCGGGCCGGTGAACGCTGCTTTACCCTCGTAAAGCGCAATATTATCGTTTACTTCCACATTCTCATAAATACGGTGGCGCATTTTCTTAATCAGCTGCTCCTTGCGGGCTACCATTGCCCCCCAGTCCGCCCACGGAGGTTCCACCATAACGCCGTATTTGTGAGCATCGCGAACCGACTGCATAACCCTGGCCGAACTAAGCAAAGTTTTGGAAGAAATACAGCCGACATTTATACAGGTTCCACCCAGGTAGCCGGCTTCCACCAGCGCCGTTTCCCAGCCTTTGGCCGCCGCCGAGTTAACCATACCCTTCCCGGCTGTGCCTCCTCCCAGTGCTATCAGGTCATATTTTTTCATGAAGAGCCTCCTTCAAATATTTATCTGGCTTTGCTAACTCGCTCCTCTTATCGGCAAGAGGTTTCCCCAAGGGTCTTGATATACCTATAAGCCTCTTAATCCTACTACCTCTTACTCCTCTTTCCGCTTAATCCAGCCTGTCAGAGTTCCCCTGAAACACATTCAACATCGCTTAACTAAACCAAGTAGTAGCTTCATCTTCCAATTGAAAACGCCGAACAAGTTTACAGAAGCTCCTTCAATTGCTTTTTAAAAGTATCTGCGCCTTTATCCAGTTCTTCTTTAACGTTTTCCCACGTTTCGTTTCCCGCTTCCTTTAAAGCCCTCAAATTATCATTTAAACTTTGTATTCTCGCTTCCAGCTCATCAATTTTTTTCTGGGACGAGATTTTTGATTCTGCACTCTTATTCTGCGCCTGTGCCTTTAACTTGTCCAATTCTGCTCCCCATTCTTTTAATTGCATTTCATAATTCTTCTGGTAGGCCTTTTGGTCCATTTCTCTTGGCACCTCCTTTCATTTAAGTAGTCATCCCCTTTCGTCTTCCACCATTTACCTGAATTTAACCGACCTGACGATTATTAATAATAAAACGGCACCCAGAAACGCCACGATAAACGTGGTAAGGTTAAAACCACTGACAGCGTTGTCAATACTGAAGACAGCGCCGGCCAGCCAGCCACCTATTAATGCTCCAACTACGCCGATTGCTATATTACCAATCAGGCCAAAACCTTTTCCCTTAACTATCATACCGGCCACCCAACCGACAATTCCACCAACAACCAGCCAGGCTAACAATCCCATTTAATTCACCCCCTTGAAAAATTTTAGTTACTCGAAAACTCTAAACCAAGATTCCGTGCTGCTTTTTGCTCATGGAGTCTTTAATTTTACCCCCACTGATTCAACAACTTCACATGGCGAAAATAAGTGAATACGATAGATAACAGCTATTATGATGAGATATATACAGAAATTCAAGGTCCATACCCCAATACCAGATTTGACATTTCCAAAATCGCCTAAAAATCGAATTAGAGACATTTATTGACAGTCTCTAATAACTATAACGGAGGCGATTTTATATGCTTGCCCACTGGCGCTCTCATGCCCAATTTCAAAAATGGCTGGAGGAACAACTTCTGGATTTGCTGCCGCAGTTAAAAACCCAAATCGAATTCCACGCCAATGCTCTGGAAAAAGTATACATGTTGGACCTGGACCAGTTAAAAAAGATTATCCTGTCACGATACTCCCACACCGGCCGCCCAGCCATCAATCAGCCGGAAATCTTTCGTGCCTTGGTTCTGGCCAGCCATTACAAAGAATCAATTAGTGGTTTTGTAAAACGCTTAAAAGCCGATGATGTGCTGGCAATCGCTTGCGGCTTCAAACCCAGTAACATTCCTGGTGTAGGCAGCTTCTACGATTTGTTTAACCGGCTCTGGCTGGAGCACACCCCAGCCAAGGTCTTGCGAGAACCATACAAGAAAAAGAAGAAAAAGCTTAAGGCCAATGAAAAGTTACCTCCAGACAACCCGGATACGGTAGTTGATTTGGTTGAACAGGTGCTCGGCGGAGAAGCTTTCGATAACGGGCCTGAAAGACTGCTGCAAAGAGTTTTATTAGAGTGTGCCGTAAAACCTTCGGCTGAATTAAATCTTTTAGGTGACACCCAAAAGCTTACTTTAGCCGGTGACGGCGCCCCGTTGGAAACCGGCGCTAGCTCCTTCGGCAAAAAGATCTGCCAGTGTAAACAAAAAGGTATTTATCGCTGCTCGTGCCTTCGTGAATACACAGACCCCAAGGCCAATTGGGGGTGGGATAGCTACCATGAACGCTGGTTTTACGGGCACACTCTATACTGCCTCGGTGCAGCTAACAGCTTTAATGATTTGCCTTTGCTAATTTCTTTAACTGGAGGTTCAGCCCACGACAGTATTACTTTCGTCACATCTTATGCTCAATTGCGCTCTCTTCTACCATCGTATAAATTCGAAAAAGCTCTTTTAGATTCAGCTCACGATGCTTATGCTATCTACTGGTTGCTAAATATGCATGATATCGAACCGTTTATTGATCTAAATAAGCGTAATAAGAAAGACAATCCTTCTGAAAAAATCAACCAAAATGGTATTCCGGTTTGCCAGGCCGGATTGCAGATGCTCCATTGGGGTATCCATAAAAAACGTCAACGAATCAAGTGGCGCTGTCCCATGTATGCTGATCCGGCCACTTGCTCTTTTCAAAACTCTTGCTCTACCTCAAAATACGGCCGGGTGAAATATACCAGACCAGAGACCGACTACCGGCTGTTTACCAAAACACCACGTGGCTCAAAAGCCTGGAAAAATACTTTTGCCAGACGAACATCGGTAGAGCGAACATTGAAGCGAATATTAGTCGATTATGCAATAGAGCTTGAGCAGGCTCGCTCTAATAAACGCTGGTTCTGGATAGTAACCCTGGCTGCTTTAAATCAGCATCTTGACGCTCAAATAGGTGCTACAGAAAACTCACTGTTGGTGCGCTTGGGCTTAAAGAAACAAGCCGCCTGAGCCCCTGGACTTTCGAAGTTTAGCCTAAATAGCAAGCCCGCATGAACTTTCATGGCAGGCCTAGCTTCACACGCCCTTTTTTAGCCATATCATGATTTTTTCCACTTAAAACTGCCATATGAAGTTGTCAAAGAGCAAAAATAAAACCTTTTAACTAACAATCTACCTGCGACCTACTCATTCTCGCTGACTTTTCGAGAGACTACAAATTCTATAACTACCATCGTTAATAATCCTCATGCCTGCATTGCTATCAACCTTCTTTATTATTAGTTTCTCTTTTTAACATAAAGCATGGTACTAAACATTTTCTCAACATTTTCTCAACAATAGTTATAGCAGATTTAAAATTTTACAAGGGAATAGCCGGCATTCTCCCAACCGGTAGTTCCACCTAATACCTGAGTAACATTACGGAAACCACGACGCATTAAAAGGCTGGCCCCCAGTATAGAACGGTTGGAAGAATTACAAAAAACCATCAATGGCTGATCATCAGGACGATCGCTGAAAAGAAATCTCAGGTCGGGAGTAGGCCCGTGAACTGTGCCTTCTATGTGTCCTTCATCCCATTCGCTTTTCAAGCGTGTGTCTATAAAAAGGGTGTCTTTTTCTGACAGACGCTCTTTCAGCTTATGCACGGAAACGCTTTGCATCATGTTAGGTTCTAATCCCCGGTTAACCCACTCTTCCATGCCCCCTTCAAGGTAACCTTCGATCAAATCCAATCCTACACGACGCAGCTTGATCACCGCCTCTTCTATTTCCGCATGGCTGCTCCCTACCAGTAGAAGCGGCTTATCAGGAGGAAGCACCCACCCGGCATAAGTAGAAAATTTGCTCTCAACCGGTATACAGTAAGCCCCTGGGATATGAGCCGAGACAAAGGCCAGATTATCCCGGACATCCAATACCAGATGATCCTCTGATGCTAGTTTTTGAAAAACCAACGGCTCCAATGCTGCAGGATTTTTCAGCTTAGAAACCAACGGCGGCCCCTGTCGATTGATTTCGGAACAGCGGGCAAAATGATCGGGTGCTTCCGGCATTCCTGTGAGTATCTCTTTTACAAATCTTTCCTCCGGATGTATGGAAAAGGCATAGTTGTACTTTTTCTCTACGCCCACAGTAGAAGAAAGTTTGGCGGAAAGAGAGCGTCCACACAGGGAACCCATGCCGTGAGCCGGAAATAACTCCAGGTGGTCTTCCAGTTTTTCCAGCTTGCGCAGGCTGTAATAAAGTTTTTGCGCCAATTCGTTTTTCCTGTCGGGGAAAAGATCTGGTCTTCCCACTTCACCTACCAGCATAGCATCACCACTGAAAACCAGGAGGGGATCCTCCGTTCTCTTCAGATCGGAAACCAAAATAACAGCACTTTCAGGAGTATGGCCGGGAGCATCTACCAACTCTATGCGAAGGGTATCGTGGACAAAAGATTCTCCTTCGGTAAGAGCGGTATGCTCGAAAGCGCATTGAGCCGATCTTGCTGCATAAATGACAGCACCGGTAGCATGGGCCAAGTCCATGTGCCCGGAGACAAAGTCGGCATGCAGGTGAGTTTCTATTATACCGGTTATGGGCAACCCGAAACTTCTGGCTGCTTCCAAACATCGATCAATATCCCGCGGCGGATCTACCACCAGGCATTCGCTTTTTCCACCAATTACATAAGAGCACTGTGCCAGACCAGGGGTAAAAAGTTGGGTAAAATACATTTTAATTCTCACTCCTTTTCTATATTTTTACTACCGATCCATACCGGGCCAACGTTCCTTCATCACGGCAAAAAGGTAAGTCCCCATAATAAGGCCTGCTACTGTAAAAACAGCCAGCACCTTACCTTCACCCAGTTGGGCCAAAACAGTTCCGGGACAGGCCCCGGATAATCCCCATCCCAGGCCAAAAACTAGACCTCCGGCAATATTCATCCGGCGCAGGGGTTTTAAACTTACTTTTACTTGTTGCCCGCCGGAAGTCCTGTTACCCAAAGCATAAAGCAGGCGCATTCCCAGGCATCCTACTACAATAGCAGTAATAATTACCCAGGCCAGTTTTAGGTCAGCACCTGTAAACATGCCATAAATCAAGTTGAAATCGGAAGCTTCAACCCGACTGAGAACAAAACCAAAGTAAATACCGAAAAGAAGAAAAATCAATTTACTTTTAATCACGGTGTAATCCCTCCTAAAATAAACATCCGAAGTAGATTGGCTATAATTATACCCCCAATAAGAAAAGCTATGGTAGCTACCAGGCCGGATAACTGCAGGGTAGACAAGCCATGTATACTATGCCCGGAAGTGCAGCCATCCGCCAGGCGAGCTCCTAACCCCAGCAGGATTCCTCCTGCCAAAAAATAAAGAGCATAGTGAGGTAAAGACCAGGAAAGCAGCTCCGTAAAAACACCCATCTCTGCGGTATAAAAAGGCCTTCCTTCCAACCTTCCAGCCAAAAAAGATCCCAGAACCATTCCTCCCAGAAAAAAAACACGCCAACCCCACCGGTCAGCAAAACCCTGTTGAGCAAACCAGCGCAAGCGGGGTTGTTTCGTTGCCAATCGAATCAGGCTCCCATACCCGGTAGAAACACTTAACGCAGTATTCACAGAATAATAAAGTAATGGCACTAATATGCCGATGGCTATCCCCCCCGCCCACCAGGGCCAGGATTCCACAAAAACAGCTTCCCACATAGGTATTCCTCCCTTTTAAGTTTTAAATTGTATATATTCCCCCAGAGGCCTTAAACCAGGGCTATTAACATATCAAGTAGCTATCACAACAAAAAATTGATCACTGCTACGGTGGCAAACCCCGCTACTATGGTTAACACTATCCCGCTCTTAATGTAAGTAGAAATACTAAAAGGGGCCCGAGCCAGAACCATAAGGGTGGCCTGGTGAGTAGGCAAAATTACAGCCAGGTTGGAGCCCATAGCTACCGCCATCATCATTGCCGGAAGATTTTCCGAAGCAGAAGGGGTCCCCAGGTTCAGGGCAACTGGAGCCATCACCGCTGCAGCGGCGGAATTGTTCATAATATTGGAAAGAAAAGAAGAGATGAAAAACAAAACCGCCAGCAAAACAAAGCGCGGCATTTCTTCCACAAAAGGAAAGAGCCAAGAGCTTAACATCTGCAACCCCCCCGTTTCTTCCAGTATACTGCTTATTCCCAACATGGCTCCTAAAAATAATAAAATAGAGAGATCAAGGCTGTCATAAGCATTCTCTGGTTTTAACACCCCCAATATAATTAAAAGCAGGGCGGCTGTCCCGAACACCACCGCTGGACTCCAAGGGCCTACTGCCAAGATGGTCACTGCCGACCCCACAATTAGGAGGGTGCGGCGACGTTCCGAAGTGAGCAACAGCCCCACTTTACTCTCCGATTTTTGATCTTGTTCTTGCTCCATGCTAACACTCTCGCCGGCCTCAAAGGTTTTCCAGGCTCCCGGGGTAAAACCGCAAGCCCGACAAATGAACCACAATACCACTCCTGAAAAGAGCATGGCCAAACCGTAGGGAGCAAAGTCAAACATGCGGTAACCCTCTCCCGTAGCCGCGAACAAATAAGTGGAAACGATGATGTTAGGTGCACTGCCAATAAGGGTTAGGGTGCCTCCCAGGATAGAGGCATAAGCTAAAGGCAGACCAAAAGCGCCTTTGCAGAGCCCCATACGGGAGGACATGCGCAGGGCTGTAGGCATGATCAGGCCGATAGCACCTACATTATTCATTAAAGCAGAAAGGAACGAGGTTACCAGGGAAAGGCTTAGTATTTGAGATCGTGCAGTACGAACCCTTGCGGCTATAGCCAACCCCAATCCGGAAAGCAGTCCCGAGTCAGTAATTCCCCGGCTGATAATAAATACCGCGCCGATGGTTATAATGGCCGGATTTCCCATACCGAGGAATAGGTTTCCCGGTTGGGTAATACCGGCTATACCCAAGAAAAAAAGTCCACTCAGGGCAACCAGTTCAAAACGATACCGGCCTGAAGCCACCAGAACCAAAACTGTCAACAGCACTCCCCAGGTCAACATCGCTTCGCTTCCCACCTACTTCTCCCCCTTTATCAACCGGCCCAAATTGTTTCGGTAAACAGAACCAGCAGGAGACAAACCGCAAAGCCTGTCCCCCAAAGATTTATATGAACATACTTTTTTGCGATATGCCTTCAGGGATATTATGAAGCCCAATGGCTACAGCAATATACAGCCCCAATTCCGGGCTGGCTTCAAGACCTGCACCAATTGCAAGTCCTTCCGGCAAGTTATGAATAGCAATACCCAAAAAAATAAGGTACCCTGTTCGCAGAATTTTGTTAGAATAATAAACATCATCCAAGTTGTTTACATTTTCTACCTCAAGTTTATGGGGAGCAGACATATGCGCATGTGGAATGATCTTGTCTAATAAAAACATCATCCCGGCCCCGAGCAGAAATCCTGCAACAACTAATATCATTGCTCCCATTTCCAGGGCTTCAGGCAAAAGATCAAAAAGAGAAATAGCTATCATGATTCCGCCTGCAAACCATAGAAGACCGGATAAAATTCTTACTCCGGGCAGCCCAAAGAACCATATTATTACCCCCCCGAGAACGGTGGAAATACCGGCCAGAAAACTATAGATAAAGCTTTCCATTATATCCCCTCCGTTATCTTCAGCCTCATCAGGCAGTGATTGTTTCTTTCTAAAAGTTTATCGCCCTGGCCATTAAACTGGGTCAGCTCCTTGCATGAAAAATTTTCACTATAACTTCTCACTTCCATCCTCATAATTCACGATTAATTCTGAAAAACAATTGTAGGGATAACCCCGGAGCCTATCCTTACCATAAAACTTTACCTTTTTAGTTACTATCTTAAAAACTTGGACACAAAGGGTGAGAGCCCCAAAAAACACCTCCTCTTATTATTAAGAATATTGTAACCTTCTTTTCTAAACAATTACTAAACAGATTCCAAACCAGATTAAGAAGATTAGGATGGTGATAATAATGCAGGGGAAATGGAAAATTCAAACAGCTAAAAATAAGTTCAGTGAGGTCATTAATTATGCTATGATGGGCAAACCACAAATGATCACAAAAAACAGCAAGCCTGCTGTTTATATTATTTCTATTGAGGATTATGAAGCTATGGCAAAAAAGAAAGATATAATAAATTTGTTAATGAATCCCCCCCCCACAAGGATTTGGAAATTAAGTTACAAAGTCAAGATGATACAGGAAGGGAAATTAGTATATGAGTTATCTTATTGATACTTGTGTTATCTCTGAATTACGCAAACCTGATCCGTCTCCTGAATTTCTGGGCAACTCTACCATACAAAAGCCCCATTACTTTTCCATTTAATTCAGCAACCTGGGTATAGTTTTGAGGTAATAATGTCATATGCATGTAAGCGCTTAGCATGTGCTCAACACTATTTGGGTTATTTATGTAAGGATGTGGAAGCTGCCCTGGCAGCGGGGATACATGATATATCTGTTTTTAGCCTGGAAGGGATTTTAAATTCCTCTCAGCCGGAAACCTGGCTGGAGATGATTTACTCGGCTCCCCCCCGCATTCCGCAGCGTTCCCGAAAAGAAGAGACTATTCGGAAGGCGGCAGGTGTTGGATATCGTCTGATGCCGGGTTAATTATCTCATCAATTGTTTATATTTATTATAAGCATATCCAGAACCATTCTGCATATTCCGGAGAATTAATTATTCTCGCGTCAGAGTGAAGGTGAATGTGGTTGGTTCTGCCAAACCTCCTGAAACCTGTTTCATAGACAAACCCGCAAGTTCCGCGACTCTGGTCGTTATTAATCCTGACCAGCCAATAGCTTCTAACAATTTCTGCTGAACCGATAGATTCCTGCCATTTAAGATCATAGGTTAGCTCACCTTGATCGCCAAGAGAAAGTATGATATCTATAGCATTTATTACACCTTCTTTAAAGATGTCTTCTCTTAAATGATGAGTAGTTACTTCTTTAGATAGGAATTTGCTTTTCCGATGGATAAATACTATCATGGCGATTTAACATAAGTCAATCCAATATTTAGTATTTTCCCATACAA
>SL_8KL_010_SEDDRAFT_10004752_pt1 | contig 10839 bp, 10 predicted proteins | sample SodLakKL_010_SED_4_FD_11160 | JGI IMG/M metagenome (IMG submission 11160) | reverse complement strand
AAGGCCGCGACCCGGGTCCGCGAGCCGGAGCGTCCCGCGCACCAGCTCCAGCGACTTGATCGTCGTCTCCAACAGGGCGATGAGTGCCGGGATCGTGTACTGTTCGGTGAAGCGCAACAGCTCCGAAAGCCGGGGGGGACGGGGTGGCAGCGGCGGCTCCCGTCGGCCCGTCGAACGGGGACGTGCCGGGCGGTTGCGTGTGGGACGGTCGCGGGCGTCCCGTTTGAGATCACGGCGAAGCTCGGCGAGCACGTCCTCCAGCTCGTCGAGCCGCTCCTCGAGGTCGTCGTCTCGCGGGCGGTCACGGGAACTCATAGGGGCCTTTCGCGTCGAACGGATAAAAAGGCCGGCCGGTCCGGTGCGGGGAGCGGGAACCCCGGGCCTCCGACTCCGGCTTCCGCTCAGTCGAACCGCCCGCGACGGTACTGCACCGGCCAGTCGACGTCCTCGCCGAGTTCGTGGGCGGCTTCGAGCGGCCAGTGGGGATGTCGGAGCAGCTCCCGGCCGAGCGCGACGAGGTCCGCGCGATCGTTGCGCACGAGCGCGTCGGCGTGGGTCGGCTCCGTGATCCCGCCGACGGCGGCGACGGGAACCTCACCCTCCGAACGGATCGCTTCGGCATGGCGAACCTGATACCCTGGGCTGGTGCCCGGAAGCTGCTGGTCGGGGTGTATCCCGGCGCTGGAGACGTCGATCAGGTCCGCACCCGCCTCAACGAGCAGCGGCGCGAGCCGGACGGAGTCCTCGAGGTCCCACGAGTCGCGGTCGGGGAGCCAATCGGTCGCGGAGATCCGAACGAACACCGGCTTCCCGTCGGGCCAGACGGAGCGGACCGCCCCGACGACCTCCCGAAGCAGCCGGGTTCGTCCCTCGAAATCGCCGCCGTAGCCGTCCTCGCGGTCGTTCGTGACCGGCGAGAGGAACTGGTGGAGCAGATAACCGTGGGCGGCGTGGACCTCGGCGACCTCGAAGCCGGCCTCGAGCGCGCGCTCCGCGGCCGCGGTGAACTCCTCGATCACGCCCTCGATCCCCGCCGTATCAAGGCGTTCGACGGCGACCTCGCATTCTTCGGGGTACGGTTCGTCGGTCGCGGAGACGGTCACCCAGCCGTCCTCGTGGTCGGCGGGGATGCCGTCGCCACCCTCGGACGGCGGACGGTGGGAGGCCTTTCGGCCGGCGTGTGCGAGCTGGATGGCCGGGGTCGACCCCTGTGAGCGGATGAACGCCGCGACCGGCGCGAGCGCGTCGGCGTGTGCGTCGGACCAGATGCCGAGGCAGTTCGGCGTGATCCGTCCCTCGGGGCTCACGGCGGTTGCCTCCGTCATCACGAGCCCGGCCCCCCCGGCGGCGCGCGAGCCCAGGTGCACCAGATGCCAGTCGTCCGCGAGCCCGTCGCTCGCGGAGTACTGACACATCGGGGAGAGCATGACGCGGTTCGGGATCTCCGTTCCGCGAAGCGAAAGCGGCGTGAAAAGCGACGATGTCATCGGCTGAATAGACGCCCGCGGGGGGTTAATGGCCTCCGATGCCGGCGAGCCAGTGGCCTTCCCATCGTTTTAGGCCGACCGAAACCTATATTCCTCCGCCGTGCCGAACGGATGACAATGAGTACCGGAGACGGGATCGAAGCCGACGGCGAACGCGACGCGGTAGAGGAGCCGTTGGTCGAGGACGACCGCCCGACCGTGACGGTGAGCCGAACGCGCCCGGAACGGCTCGTGTTCTTGGAGGACGGCAACACGGACGCGTGGATAGCGACCGACCTCGTCGTCGATCCCGAACGGTAGGCGGCCGAGTGAGGGACCGTCCCCGGGGTCCCTTCACGCTCGGCCGGTCCCCGCTCCGGTCGTTTCCGATACCCGATCGCTTTTGCTGTGGATCACCGTTTCCCCCGCATGCCCACCCCCACCGACCGCGTTCGCCGTACCGAGCGGTCGAGCATTCGTGTGATGTTCGATCTGGCCGAGCGTCACGACGGCGACCTCGTCAGACTCGAAGTCGGCGAACCCGACTTCGACACCCCAGAACACGTCATCGACGCCGCGATGCGGGCCGCCCGCGAAGGCGCGACCGGCTACACCTCGAACGCCGGGTTGCCCGCGTGTCGGGACGCGATCCGCGATCGGCTCGCCGCCGACTACGACGTCGCCTACGACCGCGAGGAGGTCGTCGTCACCGTCGGCGGCATGGAGGCGTTACACCTCGCGACCCTCGCGAGCGTCTCGCCGGGCGAGGAGGTCGTCGCCCCCGGCCCGACCTGGCCGAACTACGCGACCCAGGCGAGCCTCGCGGATGGTCGCTTCCGGGAGGTTCCCATGCCCGCCGAGACGGGGTTCGACCTCGACGCGGATCGGGTGATCGAGGCGATAGGCGAGGAGACGGGGGCGGTCGTGTTGACGACGCCCTCGAACCCGACCGGCCGCGTCTTCGATCCCGACGCCTGCCGCGCCGTGGTCGAGGCCGCCGCCGACCACGACGCCTACGTGATCGCCGACGAGGTCTACCTCGCGCTCACCTACGACCGCGAGCCGGAGGCCATCGCCGGCTACACCGATCGCCCGGAACACGTCCTCACCGTCGGTTCCTGTTCGAAGACCTACGCGATGACCGGCTGGCGGCTCGGCTGGCTCGCCGGCGACACCCACCTGATCGACGAGGTGGTGAAGGTCCGCGAGTCGACGACCGCCTGCGCCTCGAACATCGCCCAGCACGCGGCCATCGCCGCGCTTACCGGCCCCCAAGACCCCGTCAGGGAGATGTATCGGGCGTTTAAACGTCGCCGTGACCTCGTCGTCGACCGTGTCGAGTCGATCGACGGGCTCTCGTGTCCCCGTCCGGAGGGCGCCTTCTACGCCTTCTTAGACCCTGGGATCGACGGTGACGCCCTCCCGATCGCGAAACATCTCCTCACCGAACACGGTGTGGTTCTCGCACCCGGCGACGGCTTCGGTAAGGCCGGTCGCGGGCGGCTTCGACTCTCGTTCGCGAACAGTTCGGCACGGATCGAGGAAGGGTTCGATCGGATCGAGGCCGGGTTGGCGACGTATGAGGTGTAAGGACGCTTAGACGACCCGGTTCGCGAGCTCCTCGCCCCGCTCACGCCGCCGAAGGCTCTCCCCAACGATGGCCGCAACCCGGGCGGCGTACTCTCGGTGGGCGGCCGCGACGTGCGGGGTGAGAATGACGTTTTGAAGGTCCCACAGCGGCGACGTCTCCGGAAGCGGTTCCGTCTCGAAGACGTCGAGGGCGGCCCCCGCGATGGTCCCGTTCGAGAGCGCCTCGATGAGCGCCGGCTCGTCGACGACGGCCCCGCGGGCGACGTTCAGGAGGTAGGCGTCCTCGCGCATGGCGTCCAGTTCGGCCGGGCCGATGAGCTCCTCGCTTTCGGGCGTGAGCGGCAGCGCGAGGGCGACAAACCGGGCCTCGCCGATCGCCTCGGCCAACCGATCGCGCCCATACACCTCGTTCACGTTCGCCACCGGCGTGGGGGTCCGCCGAACGCCGACAACGTCCATGCCGAGCCCCGCCGCCCGCGCGGCGATCCCCCGACCGAGCACGCCAAGCCCGACGAGACAGAGCCGCTCGCCCGCGAGCGAGAACGGCGGCGCTGGCGGCGTGCGGTCCCATAGACCGTCGCCTTGGGCGTCCCGGTAGACGTGGAGTCCCCGCGCGAACGAGAGCATGTAGCCGGCGACCGTGTCGCCGACGGCGTCGCCGTGGATCCCCGTCGAACTCGTGAGCGCGACGCCGGCTTCCTCAAGATCGGGGAAGGGGAACCGGTCGACGCCGGTCTGGATCGAGTGGATCCATTCGAGGTCCGTATCGAGAAACGCCTCGTCGTACGCGAACGTCACGATCGCATCGAGGCCGGAAAGCGCGGCGGCGTCATCGCGTGGGACGACCCGTAGCTCAACAGCAGTCCCCTCGGGTAGGTCGAGAACGTCGGCGAACGACTCCGGCGGAAACACCACTTCGACGGATTCGTGGATCCCCAGCGTGTACGTCATGCGAGCCGATCCCACGGCGGAGGACCTAAAAGCGCGTGATCTGGCGACCCGGTCCGTTGGACCGATGCCGATGGACAGGCGGTTGCGGTCGCCAGTTATCGGATGAACTCGATCGCCGCACCCTGCCCGAAGCCGACACAGAGCGTCGCGAGCCCGCGGTCGGCGTCGCGTTTTACCATCTCGTGAAGGAGGGTGACCGGGAGGCGCGCGCCGGAGGCACCGAGCGGGTGGCCGATGGCTATCGCCCCGCCGTTGACGTTGAAGCGGTCCTCGTCGACGCCGAGTTCGCGGCGGGAGTACTCACACTGGGAGGCGAACGCTTCGTTCAGCTCGACGAGGTCGTAGTCCTCGATGCTGGTGCCGGCACGGTCGAGCAGCTGTCGCGTCGCGGGGACGGGACCGATCCCCATCACCGTCGGATCGACGCCCGCGACCGCGTTCGTGCCGACCTCGGCGAGCACGTCGAGGCCGTGGTCTTCGGCGAACGCCCGACTGGTTACGAGCGTGATGGCGGCCCCATCGGAGATCTGTGAGGCGTTGCCGGCGGTGACCGTCCCGTCGCCGGTGAAGACCGGCGACAGCCCCGCCAGCTTCTCGGCGGTCGTTCCGGGACGGATGCCCTCGTCCTCGGTGACGGTTCCTTCCTCGGTCTCGACGGGGACGATCTCGTCGTCGAACCGACCCTCCTCGGTCGCGGCCGTCGCGCGCTGCTGGCTTCGGGCGGCGTAGGCGTCCTGTGTCTCCCGGCTTACGTCGTACTCCTCGGCGACCTTCTCGGCGGTCATCCCCATCTGCAGCTGGAAGACGTTGTAGCGCTCGGAGAGTTCCGGGTGGAGGTGCGCGTAGGAGTCGCCGTCCATCGGAACACGGCTCATGTGCTCCATCCCGCCGGCGATCACGCACTCGCGGTTGCCGGCGGCGATGGCGTCGGCGGCGGAGATGATCGCCTGCATCGAGGAGGCACACCAGCGGTTGATGCTCGTCGCCGGGACGCCCTCGCCGAGCTCCGAAAGCAGCGCGATCACGCGGGCGACGTTGTTGTCCTGTTCGCCGCGCTGCTGGGCGACCCCCCACATGAGGTCGTCGACGTGGTCGCTTTCCAGCCCGGTTTCGGCGAGCAGGTGGTCGATCAGCCGCGTCGAGAGGTCCTCGCCGCGAACGTCAGCGTAGACGCCGCCGTCTTTGCCCTGTGGGGTTCGGTACGCGGCCGCGATCACGGGTGTGGTGTCGTCGGTCATGTCCAAACACAGCCCCGTATCCGGCTTAAAGGGGCGTGGAACGACATACAATACCCCCGAAGTTTATCGTTTCTCCCCCGCGGATGTCGTCGCTCGCGAGGCGGGCGATCGGTCGGACGCCGGTCGTCACCGGGGAGCATATATAAAGGGAGCCGCCATCGTAACCGACGAGTTAGAGATTCCACGGGGAGCGCGAGAACGTGGTATGTACCCACTGGTCGGCATGCGCGCCCGAGTGGGCTCACCTCACTCCTGCGAACCGGCTGCGCTCTGCACGAGCCAGCCGCCCGCCACGTCGCCGTCGCGCGCCGTGTACGCGATCGCCGTGTCGGCGTCGACGATGGCGAGGTCGATGGGCCGGCCGTCGCCGTCTTCGATCCGTTCGATCCGAAACGGGATGTCGAGGCTGTCGCCACAACAGCCGACGTCGACGAACTCCTCGTACTCGTCGCCGACGGCCACCTCGCCGAGGATGCGACGGAAGTAGCCGCGGTAGCGGTCCGTCTCGATCTGGTCGCGACCCCAGGTGCTCAGTCCGGCCGGATATGAGAGGACGACGCGGGAGGCGATGGGTGGATCCATGCGTGACGCTACCACGTGCAGCGGCAAACCCGTTTCGCCGGGGCGACGGAGGTGAAATCGTCGTTTCGGCCTACGATCGGCCGATCCGAGGGTGACGATGCCGGAGGCATTGTAATTCAAGAGATAAGAAGGCTTATTCGCCCTGCCGGATGAACGCGTCTTAATGAGATCGATCGAGGTACCGGAAGTCGATTACACCGAGTACACGAACCGGCAGCTCGTGCTGGTTCCGCTGGCGGTGCTCGCGCTGGCGCTCGCGATCATCGGCGGGTGGTATCTCGTGACGGGTGCCCCGGCGAACCTGGGACTCGAATTCACCGGCGGCGTCGAAATTCGCCTCGCCGACGACGGGGACGGGGACATGAACGAACGGATCGATGCGGCCTTCGAACAGGAACCGGACTCCATCCGGGCGATCCCCGGCGATGACGTCGTCGTCGTGACGTTTAGGGCCGACGCGGACGATCCCGACGGCATGGCGAGCGATCTGGAGGATCAAGCCGAGGCGGGTGGGTTTACCATCGACGCCGTCGATCAGGTCTCGCCGAGCTTCGCCGCTGACACGGCCCAGACCGCGCTGTTCGGCGTCGCGATCGCCTTCTTAGGGATGAGCGTCCTCGTCTTCGCGCTGTTCCGGACGTTCGTTCCCTCCATCGCGGTCGTCGCGTCGGCGTTTTCGGACATCGTCATCCCGATCGCGGCGATGAACCTGCTCGGGATCGAGATGACGCTCGGGACGGTCGCGGCGCTGCTCATGATCATCGGATACAGCGTCGACTCCGACATCCTGTTGAACAACTCGGTGTTACGCCGAACCGGCGACTTCTATGAGTCCGTGAGCCGGGCGATGCGGACCGGTGTGACGATGACCGTCACGTCGATGTCGGCGATGATCGTGATGGCGATCATCGCGACGCTCTTCGGCATCGACCTGCTCCGTGACATCGGGATCATCCTCGCGATCGGGCTCTGTGCGGACCTGATGAACACCTATCTGATGAACGTGACCCTGCTTCGCTGGTACAAATTCGAGGGGGTGAGCCGCTAATGCTTGGCCCGATCAAGCGGAACTGGCGCGTGCTGCTGCTCGTGGTCGTGATCGTCGCCGCGTCCGTCGCGCTCTTTGCGCCGCAGTTCGCGCCCGACACCGCCCCCGGCGAGGACGCCGAGGATGCCGGACAGGGACTCACGAACCTCCAGTACGGCCTCGACCTGGCCGGCGGGACGCGCATCCGTGCGCCGCTGATGGGCTACACCGCCACGGGCGTCGAGTTCGGCGGCGATAACCCGAGTGAGGTGGCCGCGAACGTCGCCGAGCAGCTGGAGGGGGTCTCCGCGAGGGAGGTCAATGCGGAGGAACAGGACGAACAGGGCGGTGAAGTCGAGGTGACCGACCCCGACGTAACCCAGGATGAGTTCCGCGCCGCGATGGACGCCTCCGGCTACACGTATAACGACATCAGACGGGGCGTCACCGCCGAAACCCGTGACGCCGCCGAGGGCGTCATCCGCGGAAAGATCAACGAGGCGGGCCTCTCCGGTGGAAGCGTCCAGCAGGTGCAATCTATCACCGGCGAGTGGTTCATGCTTGTCGAGGTGCCCGGCGAGGACCGCCAGGACGTGATCGACCTGCTTGAGGAGCGTGGGACGGTCCAGATCGACATCGGCTATCCGGATGCGGACGCCGAGAACGGCACCGGCGTCGAGGAGGAGGTCCTCATTCAGGACGACTTCGAGAACATCGGGACCGCGAGCCGCGACGAGAACGACCAGCCGTACGTCCCCGTCTCGGTCATCAACGAGGCACCCGAGGGCGAGGACTCACCGGCACACCGCTTCCAGGACGCCGTCGTCGAGCGCGAGGTAGCCTCCGACACGGGCGGGGCGCGCTGTGATTTCGACCTGGACGAAGGCGAGCTCAACGAGGGCAGCGACGCGTGTCTACTGCTCGTCGTCGACGGCGAGGTCGTCAACGCGTTCGGGATGGACGACGGGCTCGCAGAGAGCATGGTGAGCGGCTCGTGGGCCGAATCCGGGAACTTCCGGCTGACCACGACCTCCTTCGAGGACGCCCAGCAGGTCTCGATCAACCTGCGCGCTGGCGCGCTCCCGGCCGAACTCGACATCGCCGGCGAGGGGACGTCCGCGTTCATCTCGCCGACGCAGGGTGAGAACTTCCGGTTCTACTCGATGCTCACCGGGCTCTTTGCCATCTTCGCGGTGGCAGGGATGGTCTTCCTGCGATACCGCGAGCCGAAGGTCGCCCTGCCGATGATCGTCACCGCGCTCGCGGAGGTGTACGCGCTGCTCGGGTTCGCCGCGCTCGTCGGCTACCCGATCGAACTGGCGGTCATCGCCGGCTTCATCGCCGTGGTCGGTACGGGGGTGGACGACCTCGTGATCATCGCCGACGAGGTGATGAGCGAGGGCGACGTCAAATCCCGGAAGGTGTTCGACTCGCGGTTCAGGCGCGCCTTCTGGGTTATCGGTGCGGCCGCCGCGACGACGATCATCGCGATGTCGCCGCTCATGGTGTTGAGCCTCGGTGACCTCTCCGGGTTCGCCATCTTCACGATCCTTGGCGTGCTCATCGGCGTACTCATCACCCGACCGGCGTACGGCGACATCCTTCGACGGCTGCTCACCGTTCGGTAGGCGAGCGCCGCCGCCGGCGTGGTCTGAAAGACACCTTCTAACCGGCAATGGATATAAAAAGCGAGGATGGAGGCGGGAGCGCCGCCACCGATTCAGTCCCGCACGGCCGGAACGATGCGGGCGACGGCGATGGGAGCGTCATCGCGCGAAGCCGCCGCGTCGGGGGCTGTGGTCGTTCGATCGGGCGACGCGACGGGTGGGACCCGCGTACTGGTGTGGATCGGTTCGGATTCGGACATCACGGAGGTGTCACCAAGTAGCATACAGCTCCCGACCGGTATAAATGACGATGCAATAACAATACTGATAGATAGCGATCGAGCCCGACAGAACGCGTCCAGGAGACCTCCCGGGTAAAAAGTGGGTTCGACGGTCGCAGCGGTGCTGAGGGTCGGAGACGCCGTCTACGACAGCTTCTCGATGTTCTCGACGATGGCGTCGGCGAACTCGCTCGTCGCGAGTTTCTCGCCGCCGTCGATCTGGCGGTGGAGGTCGTAGGTGACTTTCCCCGAGGAGATGGTCTCTTCGACGGCGTCGCGAACGAGGTCCGCGGCGTCCATCCATCCGAGATAATCGAGCATCTCACGGCCCGAGAGGATCATCGCGGTCGGGTTCACCTTGTCCTCGCCGGCGTATTTCGGCGCGGAGCCGTGAACCGGCTCGGCGAGACAGCGACCGTGTCCGAAGTTCGCGCCGGGCGCGATCCCGAGTCCACCGATCTGCGCACCGGCGGCGTCGGACATGTAGTCGCCGTTCAGGTTCATCGTCGCGATGACGGAGTAGTCATCGGTCCGGGTGAGCAGCTGCTGGAGCATGTTGTCCGCGATGCGGTCCTTCACGACGACCGTGCCCTCGGGCTGTTCGCCGTCGTACTCCTCCCACAGCTCGTCCTCGGTGATGAGCTCGTCGCCGTATTCCTCCTCGGCGAGTTCGTAGCCCCAGTCGCGGAAGGCCGCCTCGGTGAACTTCATGATGTTCCCCTTGTGGACGAGCGTGACGGAGTCGCGGTCGTTTTCGAGCGCGTAATCGAACGCCTCGCGGATGAGCCGCTTGGAGGCGAACTCCGAGATCGGTTTGACGCCGATGCCGACGGGGCCGTCGTGGATGACGTCCGCGATCTCCATCTCGTCTTCGAGGAACGAGCGGACCTGCTCGACTTCGTCGGTGCCGGCCTCCCACTCGACGCCAGCGTAGACGTCCTCCGTGTTCTCACGGAAGGTGATCATGTCCATCTTCTCCGGCTCCTTTACCGGCGACGGAACGCCGTCGAGGTGGTAGGTCGGCCGGACGTTCGCGTACATATCGAGCGTCTGGCGGAGCGCGACGTTGAGCGAGCGGAACCCGGAGCCGACGGGGGTCGTGAGCGGGCCCTTGATCGCGACGCGGTGTTCCCGGATCGCGGAGACGGTGTCCTCGGGGAGGTTCTCGTCGTACTTTTCGCGAGCACTCGCGCCGGCGTAGACGCGCATCCACGCGATGGAGCGGCCGGTGGCCTCGGCGGCCGCATCGAGCACCTTCTGGGCGGCGGGGCCGACGTCCGTGCCGATCCCGTCGCCGTGAATGATCGGGATGATCGGGTTCTCGGGGACGTTCAACTCGCCGGTCTCCTCGTCGGCGAGCGTGATGGCCTCGCCGTCCTCGGGGACTTCGACTTTATCGTAGCTCATGAACGTTCGTGGGTTCTCGGACCGAACTAAAGTGCCTGCCGTTTTCGGCTGCGTCGGCAAACCACCACGAGGTGGCTTCTGTCTGCCGTTTTCGGTGGATGGGTGCCGCGTCCCCCCGGACGGTCCGGCGACGTGCCTCCTCCGACGGTCGACGTGCACACCGCCGCTTTCGACCCTTTTAACTCGCCCTCCGGGGACCCACAGTCATGCGCGTAATCGTCCATGGCGGTGCCGGAACCGACCCCGAGGAGCCCGAGTCGAGACAGGCGATACTCGACGAGGCGGCCGAGGTCGGGGCGGCGGCGGCGACCCCGCTCGATGCGGTCGAGCGGGCGGTCCACGTCCTCGAATCGAGCCCACGGTTCAACGCGGGCGTCGGCGGCGCGGTGCAGTCGGACGGCGTCGTCCGCACGGACGCCGGCGTGATGACGTCGGATCGGCGGATCGGCGCGGTCTGTTCGATGCCCGGCGTCGAACACGCCGTCTCGGTCGCCCGCGTCGTCGCCGAGGAGACGCCACATATCTTCGTCGCCGGCGAGCACGCCGTCGCCCTCGCGGACGCCTTCGGGATCGAGGCCGATGTGGACCTGCTCACGGACGAAAAACGCGAGCGCTACGAGTCGGAGGACCCGCCGAACGAGGGGATCGAGGCGCACCTCGACTGGCTCGCGAGCCGGTTCGGGTCGGGGG
>SL_8KL_010_SEDDRAFT_10004751_pt1 | contig 10840 bp, 13 predicted proteins | sample SodLakKL_010_SED_4_FD_11160 | JGI IMG/M metagenome (IMG submission 11160) | reverse complement strand
GGTGTATTCGGTGATGGCTATCATACTTACGTTACGGGTTTGACTCACGATGAGAAGGGTTTTCCAGCTACAGATGATCAAGAGGATCATGATAGATTGATAAGAAGGCAGGTAGAGAAGATATTGGATGATCGGGAGGAATTGACGGATGTGGAGAAAAGAAATCTAGATGATGCTGATGTGGCTCTTCTATCTTACGGTATAACCAGTAGAAGTGCTATGGGGGCGCTTAAGAAAGGGAGGGAAGAAGGTGAAAAGTTAGGATACTTACGATTGAAGACTTTGTGGCCTTTCCCGATCAAAGAGGTAAAAGAATTATCTAAGAACGTTGATAAGATCGTTGTCGCGGAGATGAACCTCGGCCAGATATATCACAAAGTTGTAGAACATGCAGATTGCGAGGTTGCATTAGCGGATAAGATCGGCGGTGAAGTGCATTCTCCTGATGAGATACTAGAGGAGGTGTGATGATGGAAGAAAAAGAGGAAAAGAGAAAGGTTGAGATGATTAGTGCTGCGGAGATACGTGATAAATACCTTAGAGATGATATGATGCCGCATATATTCTGTACGGGCTGCGGCATCGGTAATGTATTGGATTATACTTTGTGGGCAATGGAGAAAGAAGGGCTAGATATGGACAAAACAGTTTTCCTCTCAGGTATCGGTTGTTCCTCAAGACTCCCAGGTTATATCGATGTTGATTCGCTCCATACCACTCACGGTAGAGCTTTGGCTTTTGCCACCGGCGTCAAGTTAACTAATCCAGAATTGAACGTTATAGTCTTCACTGGTGACGGCGACTGTATGGGTATAGGTGGAAACCATTTCATCCATGCCTGTAGGAGAAACATAGATATGACCGTTATAGCTGTAAACAATTACATATACGGAATGACTGGAGGCCAGGTAGCTCCTACCACACCAGAAGGAGATTATGCGACAACGGCACCTCACGGTAATATAGAACCTCCTTTCAACATGAGCGAGATGGCTATTTCTTCCGGAGCTACTTACGTTGCAAGATGGGGTGTTAAAAAGCCTACTCAACCTATAAATTCTATACAAGAAGCTTTACAGAACAAAGGTCTAAGTTTCATAGAGATGATGTCTCCATGTACTACAGCTTATTCTCGTCAGAACAAGATGGGCGCGATAGAGGAGTTCTGGGATTGGTATGAAGATAAGACTATGCTAGCGGAGGAATACGAGCGGATAGAACAGTATGGAAGTGAAGAGGAGAAGGAAGAACTTAAAGAGATGATAAAGATAGGGGTTCTTCATCAGGAGGAAAAAGAATCGCTCAGCGAACGTCTTCAGGCTCTTATAGAGGAGGTTCACGTATGAGAAAAGACATACGGTTGTGCGGTAAAGGCGGTCAGGGGATCATGCTTTCAGGGTTCATTTTAGGTAAAGCTGCGAGTGTTTACCATGATTATAATGCTGTACAGATGCAGAGCTACGGTCCAGAAGCACGTGGTGGCGCCGCACGTTCAGAAGTCGTGATCTCGGACGAAGAAATAGGTTATTGCGGATTGTATCAGGCGGATTATATGATGGCGATGTCGCAGGAAGCCTATGATAAGTATAACGATGATCTAGCTGATGATGCTGTTTTAGTTGTAGATCCTGGTTTGGTTAAAGAAGTGCATCACGATTACATAGGTATACCCGCAACGGAGATAGCTGAAGACGTGGGAGCTACGATTGTTGCTAACATAGTCATGCTTGGTGCATTCAATGAACTCGGAGATCTAGTACCTAGTGATTCGTTAGAAACCTCTGTGGAGAATAGCGTTCCCAGTCGTTTCAAAGAGATGAATTTAAAAGCATTGAACAGAGGAGTTGAGGAAGCGAAGAAGGGATAAGTAATATCGAACTTTTCCTTCCTACATACCAACGATCATCATTCTTCCAAATATGAGTGAGATCGAGTAAATCGTGATCGAGATCAAGATAGTTTGTCCAATAGTGTACTTGAATTCAACAGCATCTAACGAGTTTTCTATACCTTTAGTGAAGTAAGTTATCACGATACCCATCATGATTAGATATATACCTATCACTGCAGAAAAGGCTATAGGCGAAATCATATCTACGCCTCCTAGATTGGTGAAGACGTCCTCTAACATAAAATACAATGAGGAGATTATGCCCATGGTCACTGGTGCAAAAATGAGTGTTGTACCCTTCATCATCTCGACACTTTTCGAAAGCATGTTTTTTAGTTCATTATCCATATCCTGAAGGTCCTGCTTGTAATTCGCAACTTTCATTATGGTCTTTCCAGCTTTTTCAGGATCTTTTTCTGATATTTTGATAACGGTTTTCATAGCGGTTTTGATAGTTTTTGATGGATGGTCAAGAAGTACGCCTTTATCTCCAAATAGAGTTTCCTCGAGGGATAAACGGGTTATCTTTAATGAAGATGAGATTTCTTTGAACAGATCACTGACTTCAGTATCTTTCAATGATTTAGAAGCTGTTATCAAAGCTTTCTCTAAAGAAGTTCCCTCCGCGATTCTACTCCCTAATTGGAAGAGAGCATCAGGAAATTGTTCTTCCATCTTGGAGATACGTTCTCTTTCCTTTTTTTCTTTGTATGAGGTGGCAATACAGTAATATGAAATAGGTACTACGAGCAAAAAGAAGAAAGGCAGAGGCATCGAGAACTCAAGTGTTGTGTAAAAAAATGATATCACTAAGCCTATTCCTACCAATAAAACGCTAGAAATGAGAAGATGAATAGATTTTTTCCCATTTTTTTGAACATCAACTGGTCTTCTCATACCTGGTCTCTTGCCGATGATATGATAAGAATACAGAAAAGCAGTGAGAGGAAAGACCACATTCATCAAGAATACTACAATTGGTAAAGTAACTGGGCTTGTATATTCTGTTCCTTCTCCGGTCATCCCTGTTATATCCAAGCCCCCTAATGCAGCCATAGGAAGCATAGCCCCCACGATCAAAGGTAAAAGTATACCGACAGCAAAAAGAACGGTAGTAGGGGTTTGTAAAGAATTAGTAAAGTCTTCGACTTCCTGCTTTGTTCCTTCTATCACTATATCGTTAGCGCGTTTCAATGCATTTCTGAAGCCTTCATTTGTTTTTTCTAGCATTGCCGACCTTATCGCATAGAGCGAACGTTTCAGATTTTCGTTCCATTCTCCCCACTCTACTGCAAAATCTAGAAATGATTCCTCTAAACTCACTTTTTCCCTCATGTAAACGTCCCAAGATATTTTTTTCAATCCGGAGGAAATAGGTTCTTTAGTATTTTCAGCGGCAAAGACCACCGCTCTATGCAGAGAAGGATTTATTCTCATTGACATGCTCATAAAATTTATCGTCTCCGGTATTTCGCCGATGCAATCTGCTTTCATCCTTTTTTCGACTAGTTCCGGATAATATGCCGTTACGAACATTGCTACAGCTGGAAAAACAGTCAACACAGGTATACCAAATAACATGATTTGGATCAAGGATATTTCAAAGAAAGTGTAAAAAAAGACTACAGCGATAAGAGATGATATGAAGGTTACTAAAGCTATGAATACAGCAAATGTCAATATCTCCTCGTATTCAAAATCCATGTCGATGAACTTCATCGTCCTCTTGAAGCTTTCTTTTCTGTATTTCTCTTCTACTTTCTCTAATTCTTTCTTTTTTTTCTCGTAGGCTCTCTTTCTTTTCCTGTATTCCTTGGAATCTTTTCCGTGAATAATTTCTCCCTCTTTGATTTTATCTTCAGCTTTTCTGAATTCCTTTCTCTTATCCAAAAATTCATCTCTCTCTTTCTCTTTTTTCTTTTTTATTTCAGTTCCATCCGGCCCTATTTGGTCGTTGACGGATCGACAGACTTTTTCGTAAAGTTCAGGCATATTTCACCCTCTTCTCAAACCATTCTAACCATCTGTTTTCTATTTTAGAGTAATCTTTTTCCTCGCCGTATTTTGATATTAGTGTCCAAAATTTGCTGTTAGCTTTTGTCACCCATCGCGGATTTAAAAGATCGTCTTTCTCCTTCCTTTCAGCCATTTCAACCATTTTTTCTTTGATCTTTGCTCTCAATTTTATGTTCTGAACAGCTTGATTATAAGAAAGTCCCCAGGAACGTGCAATTTCACCTATTTTCTCAGAGTTTCTCTTCAGGTAGTCCGTAGCTTTTAATCCCTGATCATAACCCATCAATTCTGAAAATCCATCATCAGAAAACTCGGAGATCTCGATCAATCTCCTCTCTTGTTTTTGAGCCCCTCCTGGTCGAACGATCCCAGCTATGACGACGACATCTGTAGCGGAAAAACTTTCTTTCGATATTCCGATGTCATGAACAACCCTTTCATAAATACTTTGTGAGCTGTTACCATGGATGGTGCCCATCACAGCACTGCCCGCTGTTCCAGCCCGCATGGCCTCGTAGAGTGTCTTTGCTTCTTCCCCCCTTACTTCTCCCATAACTATGGCGGATTCCCCAAGTCTGAGCGCGACCCTAAGTACATCGTTCGCTTCTAAGTCGCCTTTGTAAGTTCCCGAACTTATCATTGTACTCTGCACGTTATATCCGACAGATTGCATTTTTGAGCTCGGGAGTTCTCTAGTATCTTCAATTGTTAGGATTCGTTGAGATCTTGGGAATTCCATCATCATCGCACCTAAAAGGGTTGTCTTTCCAGCTCCTCTACTTCCGCCCACTAAGATCGTGCTCCTACCGTCTATAAGAAAAGAGATAAGACCCGCGGCTAGAGGAGTCATACTACCCACTTTAATGAGTCTAGGCAGAGTCCAAGATATCTGGCCTCTTCTTCTCAGAGCGAGAGCGATTCCGTCAGAACTTAGAGGTGAGCCTATCGCTGTTACTCTAGTATCGTATTCAGAAAGATCGGCTTCCAAAACGGGAAAAGCCTCAGAAAAAGGTCTGCCACTTTCGATCCTGAAGCGTGAAAGGATGCTGTCCATATCTTTTGTAGATAAGTGGATATTGGTTCTACATTTTTTCCTGATACTTTTAGAGCTTTTTATTTCAACGTAAACCTCGTTCCGCTCGACAGGAGCATCTACATAGATATCTTCTACTCTCTCATCGGACAACAGGGTTTCTAAAACTCCATAACCAGCAGTATATTTAGCTAGTATCTGAGATAATCTTTTGATCTCGCTCAATTCGCCAGTTCTGCTTTTACCTAACTTTAGCTCTTGAGATCCTACACTTTTTTGGATCAACGACATGCCTCTCTTTTTGATATAATTTTTTATCCTCCTCTGTTCGCTCAGATTTGGACCGGAAGAAAAACTATCAACTAGAGCATATTTCAACTTTGATACGAGTTTAGCTTTAGCAGTTTTCATCTCATATTCGGGAGGAAAGATATGATAAAGATCTTCAGTTTCATCTTTTAATCTAAACAACTGGACTAGAGTATTTTCTATTTTATATTCTTCTACAGGTTCAGCTTGATCAGGCGGTGTAGGTTTAAGCCAAGTGTGAGAAAAACTTGGTCTAATCCCTTCAGTCTTTTCCATTGCTCTTTTTAGTCCCTCTAACACCCGCTCTCCATCCGTACTATTTAGCTCGTGAAAAACATCCTTTGAACTCAAGATCATTCACCCTTTTATCCCGAACCCCTCAGCGAATACATCAGATTTCAATTTGAGAACCTTTTCTCCAATTATACTCAATTCCTGCTTTAGGTCTTTTTTACAATCTAAACATTTTTTGCTTTTTTCCATCTTATTTTTCAGTTGGGGAATTCTATCGTATAATACACCTGGATCAGATATGAATTCTTTTTTTAAATCCGGGTAAAGTGAAGATGGGCTGAGTTTACAATCTTGGCATTCATCGCCGTCCGGGATCCTTGAAGAAAAACTCTCTATCTCATTAACTATATCTCTTAATTGGGTCAGTATCTCGACCTGTTTTTCATCAAATTTTTTCTCTACATAATCAGAAATCACGACAGAGTCGATTTTGTAAACGTCTTTTAAAGCCAAAATCAAACCCGTAACGCAATGCTTGAAATGAAAATCATTATCACATTCTTTACAACTGATCGTTAGTGTTCTTTTTTCGTTGGTTTTGCTTTGAACATGATCGCAGGAAACTATCTCTGAGTTATCCATTATCTCACTCGAAAAGCGGCAAAGATTGGTTGGTAATATATTTATGGGGTGCCTTTAAATCAAGGATTTTTGGAATAACTCATTTTAGGGCTTTAGCTTCTATACCGTGTTCTCTCTCAACTGCTTCTGCAAACTCTTCAGCAGAACCGTGCACCGTTAAAACTTTACTTGGATTACACTTTTTTACAAAATCGAGCAGTTCGTCAAAACCTGCATGATCGGAGAACGGAAATTGTGAATCGATCTCCATCGAATTGTAGAAAGGGAAAAAGGCACACCAACCTGAGAGATAAGTCGTAGTTCCACCATTTGTTTTAGCCTCTCGAACCATACTTCCTGGAGGTCTTTTTAATTCTCCTGGAGGGACAACAGCTGTATAATTTCCTTCAGGTTGGTCCCAAATTTTGTATTTTAAGCCTACATCGTAGTTATTGTAGACTTCAGAGATCTCTGCTATTTTCTCAGTAGTATAGGGAGTTTCTCCTATCTCGTTCAAAAGAGCGATTAGTTCCTGCGCCTTTCCGAATTGATACGCTCCGAATACCACTGGTCCTTCTTCGATCTGTTGTTTTGTCCAGGCTGTTAAATCTTCAGTCACATCTTCTTTAGGCGGTAACTGATACTCCCTTTTTCCGTAAGTAGATTCTATTATCAGGGTCTCGCAGTCGTACGGCACAGCTCTCTTGCAGGTCCTTCCTCCGTGAGGGTTGAAATCGCCGGTATAGAGAACGTCGTCGACTTTCACCATCGCGGATCCAAATACGTGTCCAGCAGGATAGAGCGTTACTTCAAAACCGTTTATGTTTTGTTTAGTACCGTACAGAATTTCTTCGCCTCTTTTTTCCCCCTTCCGCGCTTCTAAGATATCTAGTGTAGGAGGTGTCATGAATGAATCTTTGACTAGATGATCTAGGTGTCCATGAGTAACTACACCGTTCTTTACCTGTCTCGAAGGATCTAAAATTATTTTTTTATCCTCTTTCTCTATCGTTATTCCGTGCTGATGTTTTATCTTCATCTTTTTTTCTCCTCAGGTTTATATTCAAAACTGTACCTAGTAGGTATCCTTCTTTCTAAGGTGGTCCAATAAGGACATTGCTTACACTTGTAGCCAAGTGTCACTGAGCCGCCGAATATAGTCTCGTTTTTCCTTTTCTCTAGTTTGTTCCCACAAACGGGGCATTTTCCTCTCAGTGGTTCTTTTTTATCGCTCTTCCTAGCGTAGATATCGGTATTTACGAAAGGAGCAGTTACTGCAAGTTTTCTTATTCGCTCGAAACCGACGGTATAATTTGGATTTTTGTTTTTCAATTCGCTTAGGACCAAATTTCTCAATTTGTTGAGAGAGTTGATGCCCTTATTCCTCCTCATCACGTATTTGAGGGCATCCATAACCTCCTTATCGCTAGGGATGGAGTAGGACATCGGAGGTATATACGTTTAGTTTTACTTATCTATTTGGTCGGATACGGGAATAGTGTCGGATTAATGAATTTTTGAAATTGGTATAACCCTATGGTAATATTGTAGAAGAAAGATCTCAGTCTATCATCTCCTTGGATTATATGCCTTACAAAAGATTTTAAATAATGCTAGTCTAATCTTACTTTATGCATATAACAAATACTGAAAAGATAGAGGGTAAAGAGATAGTACAGGATCTTGGTTTGGTAAGAGGTAATACAGTGAGAGCTAAAAACGCTTTCAGGGATTTCACTCAGGGGATAAGGAACATATTTGGTGGTGAATTAAAAGCTTACTCAGACCTTATGACCGACGCAAGAGAAGAAGCTTTGGGAAGGATGATACAGGAAGCCCAGAGATTGAACGCCGATGCGGTGGTAAATGTAAGATTCATGACATCCAAGATCACAGGAGGAGGGGCGGAAATACTTGCCTACGGAACTGCAGTAAAGTTGAAAAGCCCGACTTCAGGATCTCAAAGTTCTACATCTCAGGAAACACCTCCACCACCGCCTGGAAATCCTTGAATAAAATCGTTCTTTCTTAAAAAGTTTGCTCGATTAATTTCCCTACCTAGGAAGGATCATTTGTACTCATTACAATAAGGACAGAACCACCTTCTATTTTCTGATATAAATTGCATATTGTGATCACAATCCGGACATGGTTTTCCGGATCTCTTAAAATCTAAGAGATTATTTAATTGTCCGAAATCCTCGGTTAGATCTCGTTTACAGAATTTACACCAGGCCGCGTCAGTTGGAATTCTTTTCCCACAATATGGACATCTTTTTGTTGACTCCCTCATAAATTCTCTCAGTAGAAGTGCTATTATTAAAATCACAAGAATAAATATTCCTAAACATATCAAACAAGGTATAGATAAAAAAAATCTTCGGGAATACAAAAAATTGAAAATGTATCCACTCTCTTTAAGAAGACTTGGTGCGTAAATAAATCTAAGGAGTAATATTTCGATCATTTATGTGAATCCTACCCTGCTTTTAAACATAGGAAATGAAAGTTTTTTTGGTGAACTTACTAGATCATTGACTATTTGGTTCGCTCGTACATCTTCACCGCGGATTCGACCGCGTTCTTGGCGCGTTCTATTCTCTCTTCGGCCTGCATCCTGCTCATACCTGGGCCTGTTATTCCAAGACTTACAGGTTTATCGTATTCTAATTCCAAGTCAGTTATCTTTCTCGCGGCGTGGGACATTACAGTCTCGTCGTGTTTTGTTTCTCCTTTGATTACACAACCTAAGGTAACAACTCCGTCGATATTGTCCTTCTCTAGAAGCTTCTTGATCCCAAGAGGCATATCGAATACTCCCGGAACGCGGAGCACTTCTTCCACCTCAGCGCCTAAAAATTCCGCATGCTCTTCCGCTCTTTCCAACATCATCTGATTTATATCGTAATTGAATTCCGAAACAACTATTCCTAATCTCATATTTTTTCCCATATTTTATCACCTCAAAGGTCCTACGTCAGGATATCCTTCTCTTGCTCCTTGACCGGCTTTTTCTTCCAAACGTTCTGGTCTGAAAAGCAGATCGTAAACATTAACTGCATGCTCTCTCGCCCGTTTATCAGCTAATTCCATAAGTTCTTTTTCATCTTCGGCTTCATCTTCATGTACGAAGACCTCGATTATATGTGTATCGCTTTTTATCTCTACATAAAGCAGAGCTTTTGAGGCCTGATCGGCACACTGTTTATCTATCGGTTCAGGTCCAGGCATGCCGAGAGCTATAACGATATCACATCCTGAATCTATCAGTTTTTTTGAAGCTATAGCCAAGTCTTTGATACCCGGTACAGTATACCTTTCTATCTCATAACCAGTTCCGGTCTTGGAGAGTTCGTCAACTACGCTTTTGTACATGTCGTATCTAGCGAATGTTGTGTCAGCGATGCCTATCTTTTTCATCTATCCTTCATCCTCCTCTTCTTCCGCTTTTTCTAGCTCTTTTTTCATGCTGTACCAATCTATTATCTTCCTAATTATGTATCTTGTACTATCTAACTCGTGGCTGTGATGGGATAATCTTTTCACTTCAATATCGTCCATGCCTCTTACTCTCAGGTCTTCTTTTAATTTTTCTTCAGCGTGTCTTTGATCGTATCCAAGAGCTATAATATCTGGATCTACTTCTTCCACGGTATCGAATTTATCCTCTTCACTTCCTACTATAGCTTTGTCTACTGGTTTCAATGCTCCGACCATCTCCCTTCTTACCTCCTCGTCCATCAAAGGTTCGTGCTTGTGTTCTCTAACCGTTTTATCACATGCGATCACAACCACCAATTCATCTCCCAATTCTTTAGCTTCCTGAAGATAATGGAGATGGCCTAAATGCAGCAGATCGAATGTTCCTCCTGCCATGACTCTAGTTTTAGACATCCTTTTCTTTCACAGCCTCTTTTATCTTTTTTCCTTCGATGATAGGGATATCGTTTTCTTTTCCATAGTTTCTAGCTTCTTCTTCATCTAGACTATCTCCCTGATCTGAAAGCATCTCACAGATCGTCATGCTGGGATAGAGATCAGTTAACTTCAACAGTGCGGTGGTCAGTTCGGTGTGTCCTTCCCTTTCCGAAGTCAATCCTTCCGTCGCGTTGAGGAGGAATACATGTCCTGGAGTTCTAAATTCCTCTCCAAACATCCGTTGGGCCTTTTCTGTGGATGTTTCTTTTAATTCTCTTGCTAATTTTGCAAATCTCTGGATTGTTAACGCTCTATCTATATCCGTAATACCGGTGAAGGTATCTCTATGGTTGATGGTAAGAGAGAATGTAGATCTCTCATCGTAGGGGATATCGTCGGCTTTCATCTCGGAAAGCAGAGAGTAATCATCAGCGGTCTTTTCGAAGAGGTCACTCAAGTAAGGCATCTCTAGTTTCTTCCAAGTTTCTGGAGGAACTGTAACGCAGATCAGTCCTCCTGCATCCCTTCTCAAAGTCCTTATTTTCTGTGGAGTTATCTTTTCGGAGGGAGTCACAAGATCTACCTCATCTTCCCTCTCATCAGCGTCATACACCATCACAAAACCGCCGTCTTCCAACCGTTCAGTGATACCTTCTAGTTCTTCGTTCATCGTTTATTCAAGGAATTTGATTTATAATAGAGTTTTGGTCATGTAGGGGTATCAACTTTCCATAATGTATTTAAAATATATTCAAATAGATGTTCGATGGTAAATCTTGGGCTTGTTTCAAAGAACAAAAATTTTGCCCTTCTATGGG
>SL_8KL_010_SEDDRAFT_10004750_pt1 | contig 10841 bp, 7 predicted proteins | sample SodLakKL_010_SED_4_FD_11160 | JGI IMG/M metagenome (IMG submission 11160) | reverse complement strand
ATGCGGCTGTAAATACAATTCGTTTTCTAGCTGTTGATGCTGTTGAAAAAGCTAAATCAGGACATCCCGGTTTACCGATGGGCGGAGCAGCTATCGGTTATACCCTGTGGACCCGGTTTCTGAAGCATAGTCCTGACCACCCCAATTGGCCTGATCGTGACCGTTTTGTTCTTTCAGCTGGACACGGTTCGATGCTGCTTTATGCCTTGCTCCACCTTTTTGGTTACCCTCTTTCTCTTGAGGAGATAAAAGACTTTCGACAATGGGGCAGCAGGACGCCCGGTCACCCGGAATATGCCCATACTCCCGGTGTAGAAACTACCACTGGGCCTCTGGGCCAGGGTTTCGCCAACGCGGTGGGTATGGCTATTGCCGAGAGCCGCCTGGCTGCTGAGTTTAACCGTCCCGGTTATCCCCTGGTTGACCATCACACCTACATCTATGCCGGGGACGGTTGCATGATGGAGGGCATTACCTCAGAAGCCGCTTCACTGGCCGGCCATTTAAAGCTGGGCAAACTGATCTGTCTCTATGATGACAATCAGATCACCATTGATGGCAGCACCGATCTTACTTTTACTGAAGATGTGGGCAAGCGTTTTGAAGCTTATGGCTGGCAGGTCTTGAGGGTAGAAGAAGGTAATCGGATTGAGATTCTTGCAGAGGCCCTTGAAGAGGCAAAACAGGAAACAGGTCGGCCCAGCATGATTATGGTGCGCACCGAGATTGGTTACGGTTCGCCGAATAAGCAAGGTACTGCCGGAGTTCATGGAGCCCCGCTGGGGACAGACGAAGTATTGCAGACCAAGAAAAATCTTGGATGGCCTTTAGAGCCTGCTTTCCATGTGCCTCCGGAAGTATATGAACATTTCAATGGTTATAAAGATAGTCTTAACGCGAGGCAAGAAGAGTGGAACAAACTTTTTAGCGACTACCGCAGCGAATATCCTGAAATGACCGAAAGATGGGAGGCCTGGTTTTCAGGACAGATCCCTGGTGAGTTAGCTGAAGATTCCCGGCTCTGGAGTTTTGATGACCAGCCGGTGGCTACTCGTGCCGCATCAGGTGAAGTGATGCAGGTGTTAGCTGAATACCTGCCTAATATGATTGGCGGTTCAGCGGATTTAAACGCTTCTACTAAAACTTACTTAAAAGGATTTGATGATTATCAGGCTGCTAATCCTGCTGGAAATAACCTGCATTTTGGGGTTCGCGAACATTGCATGGGTGCTGTTCTTTCCGGAATTTTCCTTCACGGTGGATTGCGGCCCTTTGGCTCCACTTTTTTGGTTTTCTACGATTACATGAAACCTCCGGTCAGGTTAGCGGCAATGATGGGTTTGTCAGTAGTCTTCGTTTATACTCATGACAGTATTGCGGTAGGGGAAGACGGTCCCACCCACCAACCGGTGGAACATCTCGCTAACCTGCGTTCTGTTCCCAACCTGCATGTGCTCAGGCCGGCTGACGGGAAAGAAACCTCTGCAGCTTGGTTGCATGCTTTGCAGCGTCGTTGCGGGCCAACAGCCCTGATCCTTTCCCGCCAAAAACTACCTCAATTGCAGGGGTCGGGCAAAGCAGCACTGCGGGGAGGTTATGTTGTAAGCCAGGAGATCGGGGGGAAAATAGATCTGGTTTTAATAGCCAGTGGTTCGGAGCTTGACCCTGCCATACAGGCCCAGCAGGAACTGCAGGACAAAGGACATTCCGTTCGTGTGGTCAGCATGATCAGCCGGGAATTGTTTATGGCCCAGGATGAGGCCTATCGTGAAAAGGTTTTGCCCGAATCAGCTACGCGCAGGCTTATTATAGAGGCTGCCCTGCCTATGGGCTGGGAAAGTTTTGCAGGTCCAAAAGGGGCTATCATCGGCCTGGACGACTTTGGTAATTCTGCGCCGGGCCCGCTGGTCATGGAGAAGCGGGGGATTACCGCGGCTGCAATTACCGGTAAAGCGGAAGAGTTGATTTATGCTAAATAAATTGCTTCATAAACGAGCTGTTTCAATTGAATAAGCATAAAATCAGCAGGATTTCTTAAGATAGATTCATGTGGAGGGGTTTTATTGCCTGAGAAAAAATCACATCAGCTGAGGCTGATTTTATTGACAACCATTACCGTAACCATGATTTATGCTGTGGTGGGTTGCTCCGAACTTATGGAAGATACACCCGCTGATCCTGACGGGGAAGAGGATGATTCTGCTGTGATCGATGAGGATGCTTCAGATGATCGGCCAGAAGTTGACGATCCATTTGAGGAAGATGAAGAAGGTGATCTGGAAATTGAGGACGAAGATCCAGATCGCGATCGTGCTGATGATGTGAAACCCTCTACCGATGAAAAGAGCAGTGACGATCCGGATCATGATCAGGAATTAAAAGTGATTGTGGACGGTGATTATCTTCTGGCCCTGGTCACGAAAGATACAACCCTGAAAAGTGATTATGTGCCTTCCAATTTAAAACCGATCCCCAGCTATATGAATCCTTCTTACGATATGCAGCTGCGCGAGGAAGCACTTGAACACCTCAAAGAATTGTGGGATGGAGCTGATCGTGACGGGGTAAGTTTAAGTATTCGTTCCGCCTACCGGAGTTATGCAACCCAAAAGAGAATTTTTGGGGATTATGCCAGTCAGCATGGTGAAGAAGCAGCAAATCGGTTTAGCGCCCGCCCCGGACAATCTGAACACCAACTTGGCACCACCGTGGATTTCGGGGGAACCGCGGTTGACTTTTCCGATCAATTTGGCCAAACCGAACAAGGCCGGTGGCTGGCTGATAATGCTCACGAATATGGTTTTGCCATGAGTTATCCTGAAGGCAAAGAGCATATCACCGGCTATATTTACGAGCCCTGGCATTACCGCTTTATCGGGATTGATAAAGCCGGTGAATGGAAAGAATCAGGTCTGACGCTCAAGGGATATCTTAAAAACCAACCTCAGGAGTTTGAGTGAACAGGCCATAGCGGTTAGAAACGCACCCTTAAAAGGTATAAACCCGTTTCTACCTCTTGCAATCTAGTACCATATGTCTTATTATGGATATACAGTTTAGCAGGTAATCTGTTATTGTTCAAACAACAGAAGATGATTAACCAGGCTAATTTGAAACAAATTGGAGCCAGGATGGAGGAGGTTGCGTAATGAGCGGTGGAGTTCAGCTTAGTCGAGATGATCAAACTTTTGGGATGTTAGCTCATCTTGCAGCTCTAGCCCAGCTGGTGGTTCCAACTTTTGGGAATATCATCGGCCCCCTTATAATTTGGTTGATCAAAAAAGATCAGTCGGCCTGGGTGGACAAGCAGGGTAAAGAAGCCTTAAATTTCCAGGTCAGCATAGCTATTTATACAATTGTTTCTATTATCCTGATCCCTCTTATTATTGGAATCATCCTTTTAATCGGGGTAGGTATATTTTGGTTGGTTATGGTGATAGTTGCTTCAGTAAAAGTTAATGAAGGAGTAGATTTTCAGTATCCGCTTTGTATACGCTTAATTAAATAACCTGTAGCAATCAGAGATTTTTAGCTATAAAAGGGATAGGGATAAAGATTAACCTGTTCCTTTTATGTCTTCATAAAGAAGATCCATATATTAAAGTAATCCAGAGCTGATCTTTATGGCGGTCTGTGCAGTCTTGATTTGAGAAATGATGGTATGATTAAAGGCCGATCAATCAGGGGAAAGGAGTGGTTTTGAGATGGAGAAAATCGTTCTTATTGAGCCGCAATCAAAAGAGGACCATGTTTACAAGCATGTCCGGATGCCCCGTCTGGGCCTGCCAATCCTGGGAACGCAGCTACAGAATGATGGTTATAAAGTTAATTTTTACCTGGGGACTGGTGATGCATTACCCTGGGATGAGATCCTTGATGCAGACCTGGTCGGGATATCAACTACAACTGCTACCTGTCGGGAAGGTTACCAGATTGCAGGTTTGTTAAGGTCTAATGATATCCCGGTAGTGATCGGTGGAATTCACTCCTCATTCTTACCGGATGAAGCTTTGCAGTTTGCTGATTATATTGTACGGGGCGAAGCGGAATACAGCTTTCTACCCCTGGTCCGCTCTATAGAAGAAGGCAGGATCCCGGAAAATATCCCCGGTGTGTCATATTGGGCCGATGGAAAGCCGGTTCACAATGATCCCTTGGAAGCAAGGATAGATATGGATACGCTGCCTATTCCTGATCTTTCCCTGATTGAAAATTCTTCTGCAATGCGCAGTATACCGGTGATGACTTCAAGGGGCTGCCCCTATAATTGTAGTTTCTGCTGTGTTACTCAAATGTTTGGCCGCCGCTATCGTTATCGCTGCACGCAAAGCATTTTGGAAGAATTGATCCAATTTGACGGGAAACATGTATTTTTCTGCGATGATAATTTTGTTGCTCATCCTAAACACAGCAAAGAACTGTTAAGTCAAATGATTGAAAGGGATGACATTAACCTCAAAGGGTTTGGAGCCCAGGTTCGGGCTGATGCAGCCTTTGATGATGAATTAATGGATTTAATGTCGAGGGCCGGTTGCAGTATTGTTTATATCGGTTTTGAGTCGATTAACCCTGAAACTCTGAAGGGCTATAATAAGCAGCAGAGCTTTGAGGATATTGAAGAGTCAATTCGCCGTTTTCACGAATATGGGATCAGGATACACGGGATGTTTGTATTTGGTGGGGAGGCAGATACTGCTGAAACAATCAGAGAGACTGCTGATTTTGCTATAAATGCCCATATCGACAGTATCCAGTTTACGATCCTCACTCCTTTCCCGGGAACTCCCTTCTATGAAAAGCTCGAAAAGGAAGGTAGGATTATGACCTATGATTGGTCCCTCTATGAGGGACAGCATGCTGTTTTTAAGCCGGATATGATGTCACCGGAAGAGCTGCAGGTAGAAACAGTAAAAGCTCTGAAAAAGTTTTATTCACTTTCAAATATATTTAAAAATGTTCCCAGGACAGGATGGTCATCCGCTCTTCACAGGGCAATCGGGTGGGGCTTGAGCAGGCACTTTGAATATCGTAACCGCGGCTATGATCAATTCCTGAAGCGGCAGCAGTCTGTCAGTTCCAAGCCGGTTACCCTATTAGAACGTATGCTGCAAGCTCCGACTGGAAAAGTAAAGTCAACAGATGCTTCCTTATCAGCGCTTAAAGTGTCGCTTACAGAGCAAAAGGGTATATTGTACCTGAAGTTGCGCGGATTTGCCGATAATGTCAATTTAAAGGAATTAAAACAGGTTCTTAAGGGGATGGTTCCCCCTTACTACAGCCAGATGGTGGTCGATACCGATGGTCTGCAATTTTCATCTGAAAAAACGGCATCCAGATTTGGATTATACTTAGAAAAACTTGGAAGCAGGGTGCGCCGTCTGCAGGTTGTTACCGCAGCTGAGAAACAGGCACACAGTCTGCTTAACCGAAGAGGTAAAAACGGTTTAAAACTCCCCCACTTTGAAGTTCTGGTGCATAAACACTAGATGTTCGCTATAGCGAAGCGATTTCAATTTTCTTCCGACCCCATTTTTTACGAAAGTGGGCATCAACATAACAGGGGTTACTACAAATCGCCCTTCTGATCAGGACCTTTGTCCGCTAAAAGAAGATAAGTTGCGAAAACGGCAAGTAGATGCCTTGAGGTTTGCGCAGCTTATTTTGGTTTCTTTTACCAGAAACTGAGATCGCTAATTGCATAAAAATAACCCAGGACGAAAGCAATCAAAGATAGAATTGCCAGGACAAGCAAAGATTTTCCAAGCCTTTTTTTCTTTTTTACATGACGGACCAAAAAAATGCCTCCTATCTCACCTTGCTGATTTTAATGTTAAAAACTATTCCCCTAATGATATACTGATTAACTGGTCAACTTAGCAATAATTTGTTAGCTATGCAAAAACCGGAAGTTGTTTTGCAAGAACCTTAAGTGAAAAATGGTGTTAAAAGAGTTTCGCTATGGTTGTCAGCGGTGACTCAACACCTTATCTTCTTACCACCCCTTAACATTGTCTAAAATTTCATCCGGGACTCTTCCTGCTTCAACATCACCTAATGCGTCTTCGATAATATCTAAGGCTTTATCAATTTGTTCCCTCGATATCATAAGTGGTGGGGCAATTCTAAGCACATTGCCACTGAAAAAAGTTATAAACAAGCCTTTTTCCCAGCATCTATAAGAAATCTTTGCGGTTTCTTCGTTTGCGCGTTTTTTGGTTTTATGGTCCTTAACCAGGTCTACCCCCAACATCAATCCTTTTCCTCTTACATCACCGATCAAAGCATGGTTTCCTTTCATTTCTTCAAAACGCTTAACCGCATAGAGCCCCAACTCTTCAGTTCTTTTAATAAGTCCTTCTTTTTCTATAACATCTATCGTAGCAAGGGATGCCGCACAACATACAGGGTTTCCTGCTGTTGAAAAGGATCCGGCAGGCGCTTCCCAGCTCTCAAGTATCTCTTTTCGTGCCACCAGGGCAGCTAACGGCATTCCCGAGGCGATGCTTTTCCCTAGTACAATCATGTCTGGTTCCAAACCGTAATGCTCGCTCGCAAACCATTTTCCAGTACGCCCAAAGCCACTTTGAACTTCATCTACCACTAAAAGGATTTCATTTTCTTTACATACTTTAACTAATTCTTCGATGTATTCGGCTGGTGGTTCTATCACTCCCGAATCTCCTTGAAATGGTTCCAAGAATATTGCTGCCACTTCCTCTTTCGGTACAACGGTATTAAACAATTCTTTTAATTGTTCCATACAAGCCATGTTACATCCGGAATCATTAGATGCGCTGTTACACCTATAACAGTCCGGATAAGGTATGTGATATACATCGGGCAAGAAAGGTCCTAGGTTTTTCCTCATAGCTAAGCTAACCGCGGATAGCGATAATGCCCCATAAGTCGTTCCATGGTATGAACGATGATAAGAAATAACTTTTGTTCTTTTGGTATAGCTTCTGGCAACTTTTATGGCATTGTCATTAGCATCTCCCCCAGATAGACTAAATGCTACCCGCTTTGGAAAATTACCAGGCGTAATACGAATCAGTTCCTCTGCCAGATTGCCCATTTGCTCATAAACTGCATAAGCCGGATTGTAGTGAATAAACTGTTTGGTTTGTTCAATAATTGCATCAATCACCTTAGGATGGCTGTGCCCAATATTTGCTACACAGGCGGCTGATAAAAAATCTATGATTTCATTTCCATCATAATCTATTAATATAGCTCCCCTGGCTTCCTTGATCGCTAAAGGATGAAACGCCAATCTTGACCCCAGGGATATCAGATCATCGTCCTTTTGGATTACTTCAAGGCCTTTTATTATTTCTTTCATAATAACCTTACCCCCTTTTATTCACATGGTTTATGTGTATTATAATTCTATTTTATAAGTTATAGGCTTCCCTTTGCGAGGTTTCAAAAATTGTTCAGGTTTTATAGTAAAACCCTTTCCCAGGAATTTGTTGCTTGTTGCGTAGCATATTTATTCACCATAAGCTAAAGAATCCCTGCAATATATGTTCTTTATGAATCTTGAAGAAGCAAATTTTTCCGTTTTTTGTTCTGAACTGTAAGGTTTTGAATTTTGAAGGCGGTGAAAGCCAGGTTGCCAGCACAGGTTATTTGTATTATAAAGTAATGAGATAGTACTGATTACTATTATAACTAAATTATTACCGCTTAATTGGAGAAAGGGTGCCTGTTGAATTGCGTCGCAGTGACAGAAAGTGGTTTCTTACCAAGGTTAAACGAACAATTTATGACTTTAAGATGATCGAAGAAGGCGATAAAGTGGCCGTGGGTATTTCAGGGGGGAAAGACAGTGCAGTACTGCTTTATCTTATGGATATATTTCGGCGACATGCTCCCGTTGATTTTAGCCTGCAGGCTATTTATGTTCATCTTGGTTGGGAAATCGACCCGCAGCCTCTTCATGATTTAGCCCAAAAGCTGAACGTCAACCTGCATCTAGAGGAAACAGCAATTGCAAAAATAGTTTTTGAGCAAAGGCAGGAAAAGAACCCATGTGCCCTGTGCTCAAATATGCGTCACGGTGCCCTGCACCAGGCTGCCAAAAAGTTGGAGTGTAACAAGGTAGCCCTTGGCCATCATTTAGATGATGCTATGCAAACCTTCATGCTTAACTTGATCTATACCGGCCGGATGGATACCTTTAAACCGGTCACCTACCTTGATCGTGCTGATTTATACCAGATTCGTCCTCTCATTCAGCTCCCCGAAAGCACTTTGACTGCGCTTGCAAAGCGTGAAAACTTACCTCTTGTTAAAAACCCCTGTCCGGTTAATGATAAAACCAAACGNACTGAGATGGAACAACTTTTAAATGAGATGGCGGCCCGTTATCCTGATTTGCGGGAAAAATGGCGTGCCGCTCTTATGAGTGGCCCTTTTTGGAATCGGTGAAGAGGTGCTTAGAAACTTCTCACAATACCGTATTAGAGAACCTGCAAATCAGCAGTTTATAAACTATTGATTTTGGATTGCGGCCAGAAATTGTAGATATCACAGAAGAGACTCCCGTCATAAAGACCCTGCGGGTGGTTGGGAAAGTAAATCTGCCCTTCGAATTTATGCCCGGCCAAGGGATGCCCGAAACGGCGTGTCTTTGGAAGGCAGAAGCACCGAGATATTCTATGGATTACTTTTCGCTTATGCCCTGGTCAATATAGCGTTGGGCAATTTCCTGATACATTGGTGCGCTCTGGGTGATCCACATCAGGGATGTTCCGGTAATTTCTTTCTTGATCTGGGCCGGGACGCCTGCTGCGAGGTGGCGTGGTGGAACCTCCATGTTTGAAGAAACCACACTGCCTGCAGCGATCATCGCATATTCCCCGATTTGACAGAAATCCTGAAGAACGGCATTCATGCCGATCACAGCACCGTTTTCAATGCTGCAGCCATGCAGGACTGCGCCATGAGCAACGGTTACATTCTCTCCGATTACGGTCTTACATTCAGGGATCACATGCACTACTACATTGTCTTGAACACTGCTTCCTTTGCGGACTATTATTTGGCCAAAGTCCCCCCGCAGAACTGCTCCAAACCATATGCTAACGTTTTCTTCTACGATAACATCTCCGATTAAAGTTGCCGTCGGAGCTATAAACGTATTTTCATCGACCTGCGGATTATTTCCGTCAAATTCAATAAGCATTGCACCATTCTCCTTTCCGGGTAGCATCCTTTAATAAAATTCGATGTGAAGACTGGTTTTCCTTTAAAGATGATTTTCCCTGTTATGATATAATCAATAAAATGAGATATGAAAGGGGTTCGGAGAAATTAATCAGAAAAAGCTTCAGCAAATGCTAACAGCCGTGCAGAATGGAACTTTGNGTGTCGAACAGGCCTCAGAACGAATGCAAAACCTTCCTTATGAAGACATTGGTTTTGCCCGTGTTGACCACCAGCGTTATTTGCGTAGTGGTTTTCCCGAAGTAATTTATTGTCCGGGAAAAACCAATCAGCAGATTGTGGCCATTTTTGAAAAATTGACTGCCACCGGAGGCACAGTCCTGGCTACCAGGGCCGAAGAACAGGTTTATGAAGCGGTTAAAGCCGCTTATCCCGCGGTTGAATATCATCGTTCAGCAAAAGCGCTGGTGCTGCGCGGAGAAACTGATCCGGAACCGGTTGGATATGTTGCTGTCGTTTCAGCGGGAACCGCGGATATACCGGTAGCCGAGGAAGCGGCGCTGACTGCTGAACTGATTGGCAGCCGCGTCGAGCGTCTTTATGATGTCGGAGTAGCCGGAATACACCGCCTCTTTGATAACTGGGATAAGCTGAGTGAGGCCCGGGTCATTATAGTTGTTGCCGGAATGGAAGGAGCCCTGGCCAGCGTAGTTGGTGGACTGGCGGTTTGTCCCGTGGTTGCTGTTCCAACCAGTGTTGGATATGGAGCTAATCTCGGCGGCATTGCTCCCCTGCTCACCATGTTAAACAGCTGTGCATCCGGGGTGAGTGTGGTTAATATTGACAACGGCTACGGGGCCGGTTACATGGCCGCGCTTATAAACAAGGTCGGGGAAGGAGAGCGGAAAGATGAGTGAAAATTATTTTACCCCTGCATCTGTGGTTCCAACTCCCACCACCGGTAAAGACTCAATTAAACCGGTAGAGCAAATTATCTATTTCGACTGTTACAGTGGAATCAGCGGCGACATGACTCTGGGTGCGCTTTTAGATTGCGGAGTGGATCTTGCCAGTTTGCAGGAACTGCTAAAAAAGCTTAATTTGTCCGGCTACCGCCTGGAATCAGAAAAAGTGACCCGCGGTGGAATAGCCGGAACTAAAGCCCTGGTTCAGCTCGAAGATAATTCCCCTGTAGAGCGGCATCTTTCTAATATTTTAGAGATTATTGATCAGTCTGATCTGCCCCAGCCGGTTTGCCAAAACAGTTCTGCTGTTTTCCGCCGTCTGGCCGAAGCAGAAGCGGCAGTCCACGGGATTGCAGTGGAAAAAGTGCATTTCCACGAAGTTGGAGCGCTTGATGCGATTATTGATATTGTAGGTACATGTGCAGCGCTTTATCTTTTAAAAGTTGACCGCATTTACTGCTCACCATTACCTGCCAGCAGAGGTGAAATAATGTCAGCTCATGGCAGATTGCCTCTGCCAGCCCCGGCAACCCTGGAGTTGTTGACCAAACGGCAGGTCCCCATCGAAGGCCATGACAGCAATTATGAAATGGTTACCCCTACCGGCGCTGCAATAGTAACCGCTCTGGCTGATTCTTTTGGGCCGCTGAACAATTTTAACATTGAATCTGTCGGTTATGGAGCAGGCAGTATAGATCCCGGTCA
>SL_8KL_010_SEDDRAFT_10004749_pt1 | contig 10841 bp, 11 predicted proteins | sample SodLakKL_010_SED_4_FD_11160 | JGI IMG/M metagenome (IMG submission 11160) | reverse complement strand
GTCTTTATTACCCCGGCCTCTTTGGGGGTTTTGCCTTTTATTTTCTTGAGCACCCTGTCATCAACATAGGGGCCTTTTTTTAGTGATCTGGTCATAATTTTACTTACCTATCCAATTGATCATTGGTCTTTCGGAATAACCGTTAGACATTAAAAAATATCCGCTCCAAAAGGGTTCGGAGTGGGGCTATATTAGCAAGTTTACCCGCCGATGTCAAACAACAAGATAAAAGCAGTCGAGAGAGTTTCCTGCGGTTTTCAAAACTTGGAAAATTATGGAGTTAACATTAGTGCTGGCACCGTACTTGTTTTTGGGAGAAAATTTACCACACTGAATTTTAGAGAGTCTGATCATAGACCATAAGAATAGTACCGACATCCTTGCTAATAGACCCTGAATAAATAAGCAGGACTTACCAAAGCAGAGATCCGCTTCTTCTTTTATGAAACCGCCAACTCTGTGGACGTTTAACTTCCACAGAACGGTACCAATTGTTTTTTCGATTCTACACATTTTTAAACCCCTCCTCTGACAAGAGGAGGGGTTTATTGAGAATATTATTATTGATTCGGGCTATCGTTTCTTTCCGACCCGACGACGTTTGACTATCAAACTGTTAGAGTATTTCTTGGGTTTGCGGGTTTTCTGCCGCTTGCCGACATGTTGACCCCATTTGGTCTTTTCGCGCTTCATTCCGCGTCCGGCACGGCCTTCTCCGCCGCCGTACGGGTGATCTACCGGGTTCATAGCACTGCCTCGCACTTTAGGACGGCGACTCAGCCAACGTGAACGTCCCGCCTTTCCGAGTACCACCCGACCATGCTCGCGATTGGACACCTCGCCGACCGTAGCCCATGAATTTTCCGGCACTTTTCTTATCTCGGTCGAGGGCAGTTTCAAATTAACATAACCACCGTCCTTAGCCACTACTTCAGCGGTAGAACCGGCGGAACGCACTATTTTGGCTCCCCCGCCCGGTTTTAACTCGACATTATAAACTAAGGTACCGATAGGCATCTCTCCCACCGGCAGTCGGTTACCGGTCTTTAGTTCAGCCTCGCGGGAATTAATCAACACCTCTCCGGGTTGAACCTTCTGAGGAAGAAGTACATAACGCTGTTCTCCGTCGGCATAAGCCACCCGGCCGATAAAACCGGAGCGAAACGGGTCGTACTCGATTGTTTTTACCGAATAAGGAATATCAAATTTATTATACCCAAAGTCAATCTCACGGTAGCGCTTCTTGTGCCCGCCGCCGCGAAAACGTTTGGTTATCCGGCCATGATTATTGCGACCACGAGCAGGATTGCGACCGGAGGTCAACGATCGATGAGGTTTACTGCCGCTCAAAACCTTTCGATAAGAAACCGAGGTCATAAAACGGCGTGATGGCGTGGTTGGTCTATTCTTTTTCATAAATACTCAGCTTAATTAAATGAATTCAATGCTATCTCCCGGCTTCAAATACACATAGGCCTTCTTCCCTCGGCTTTTCCGGCCTCGGTGTCGACGACGCATTACGGTCTTAGACGGGATATTCACCACTCGAACCCGATCGGGTTTCACCTTATATATTTTCTCGACTGCCTGAGCAACATCTTTTTTGGTTGCCTGAGGCAGTATATTAAAAGTATAAACATTATTTTCCGCCGCTTTGGCCGCTTTTTCGGTTATCCGAGGATAAAGAATGACATCCTCTTCTTTTCCGGATCGGGTCAGCATAACATCGGCCGAAGACACACCGGCAGCCGCCCCGGCGGTAGTTTGAGCTTTAGAACCCGCCGAACTTTGTTTATTTTCTTCTTTGTTACTCCACCAAGCCATACTACTATTTTATTCTTGCTGTTAAAAATTCCAAGGACTGCTGCGGACGCTCAATTATCAAATAACGATGATCAAGTATCCGAACCGGATTCAGTGCCTGGACCGAGGTCAAGGAAAGATGGCCCAGATTGCGAAAGCTTTTTTTGGTCATACTTCGATCCTGTTCTTCGCTTATCGGTAGTGCCAAACAGGCTGCATTGCCCCGCCAGCCCTTCAACTCTTGAGCGCCGACCGCTTCACTTAAGGCCTCCAGGGTCTTTTTGGCCTCAGCGGTCTTCGGTTCTTCGGATTCCAGATCATCCACAAATATCACTTCTCCGTCGGCCAATTTACGGCTCAACAACGAAGCCAAAGCTCTGGCTTTCATTTTTCGGTTGATCTTTTTAGAAAAATTCTTCTCATTGGAAGGACCGTGAGTAACTCCTCCTCCGACCCAGATAGGTGAGCGGCGACTGCCGTGACGAGCCCGACCGGAACCCTTCTGCCGCCAGGGCTTACGTCCGGTACCGCTTACTTCGCTGCGTCCCTTGGCGTGAGCCACCGGCGTGCGAGCATTGGACTGCATTGAAACCACCACCTGGTGCACCAGATCGGCATTCCATTCAGCGGCAAACAACTCTTCCGGAAGATCTATATTGCCTGCTTTCTCGCCCTTTTTATTATAAACTGTCGCTTGCATAGTTTTTTATTATCCGATTATTTTAACCAGACCGCCACGTACTCCTGGTATTGCGCCTTTTATCATCACTCTACCCTCTTCCGGCTGATTGTAAACTACCTGGGCTTTTTTTCTGGTTACCTGACCGCCGCCCATACGACCGGCCATCTTTTTGCCCTTCATCACCCGTTTTATCCCCATTGAACCGATTGAACCCGGGGATCTTTCGCCGTGCTTTTGACCGTGGCTTCGCGGCCCTCCGGCAAAATTATGCCGCTTGACCACACCCTGAAAACCTTTTCCTTTGGTGATCGCGGTTATGCTAACCACATCACCATCCGAGATCACCTCCGGCTTTACCTCGTCGCCTTTTTTCCAGCTATCCAGCTCGGCTTCCGGTACTCTAAATTCTCTTAAATAACGGAAACTGCCCAGATCTCCGGTATGTCCGCGCTCGGCTTTAGTTGAGCGACTCTCTTTCTTGCGGCCGTATCCGACCTGAACAGCCGAGTACCCGTCGGTTTCCGGCCTTTTAACCTGAACTACCACCATTGGCTCCACCGCCAATTCGGTAACCGGGATCGAACGACCGTCTTCGGTAAAGATCTGACTCATTCGCCCTTTTTGTCCTAATAAAAATTTCATATTTATTATTTATCTCCTGCAATTAAAACATTGTCATCTCTGCATAGCCTTTCATCCGGCAAACCTAAAACCGGCTTCTTATGGTTGAAAACTTTAACATAACAAAACAAAAAAATCAAACATAAATATGATATGCGGCTTAAATATCGCATTCCCAAATCACTCTTTATTTCTTTTTTAGCATCATATCTTTTCCAAAACCGGTATCTGTGGAAGTTAAACGTCCACAAACCTCTGTTTTTGCAAGGACTTGTGGAAGTTAAACGTCCACAAATTTTCTCAGCTGATAAGACCAGTGATCTGTGGAAGTTAAACGTCCACAAAACCGTTATGCCGTGTTAGTTATTTACTTGCTGTGCCCTATTAAAATTACCCAAAATAAAGCGTCCGGAAGCGTTTTTCAAAACCTTGACCAAACCGACTAACCCCCTCCTCCTTGTGATAAGGAGGAGGGGGTGTCCGAACTTAGTCGGAAAAAGTTCTTACACCATCTTGACATCAACACTCACTCCCGAAGGTAGATTGATGTTGGTAAGCGATTCGATCACTTTTTGACTGGGATTCAGAATATCTATCAATCGCTTATGGATCCTCATCTCAAACTGCTCTCGCGATTTACTATAGATGAAGGTAGAGCGATTAACGGTATATTTCTTTATCTCGGTCGGTAATGGAACCGGACCTCTGACCTCCACTTCATACCGCAGGGCGGTATCGATTATCTGTTGTACCGACAGATCAAGAACTTTGTATTCATAAGCTCTCACTCTGATCCGCAACCGGGAGGGCTCGCCGGCAGCCTTGCCGGCTGTTTTGGACTCAGCGACAGGTTTGGTACCACCGACAGTGCTTTGCTTTTTGGATGTTTCCGTCATTTTTAGTTAACTATCTTAGTCACTACTCCGGCACCTACGGTCTTGCCTCCTTCACGAACAGCAAATCTTTGTTGCTCTTCCAGCGCGACCGGGGCGGTCAATTTCACCTTGAAAGTTACAGTATCACCGGGCATTACCATTTCAGTACCCTCGCCAAGAGTCACTTCACCGGTAACATCAGTAGTTCGGATATAGAACTGCGGTTTATAGCCACTGAAGAACGGGGTGTGTCGACCACCCTCTTCTTTTTTCAGTACATATACCTCAGCTTCAAACTCGGTATGCGGGGTAACGCTTCCCGGGTGAGCCAAAACCTGCCCGCGGTGAATCTCTTCTTTTTTGACACCCCTCAAAAGAATTCCGGCATTGTCTCCGGCCATACCCTCAGAGAGCGACTTGTTGAACATTTCCACTCCGGTAACGGTGGTCTTTTTGGCTTCTTTTTGCTCTACCATACCGACGATCTCAACTTCTTCGCCAACCTTGACCTTTCCTCGTTCAATTCGACCGGTTACTACCGTACCTCGTCCCTCAATAGAGAAAATATCCTCGATAGGCATCAGGAACGGCTTATCGGTATCACGCTCCGGCAAAGGAATATAGGTATCCATCGCTTCCATCAGTTCGACGACCTTCTTGCCCCATTCATCTTCACCGTCCTCAGATTCCACACCCTTAAGGGCCGAACCGCGGACCACCGGTACGTTATCACCGTCATAGTCATACTGGGTCAACAACTCTCTAACCTCCTCTTCCACAAGGTCTATCAACTCAGGATCAGAAACCATGTCGCATTTATTCAAAAATACCACGATCTTGGGTACACCTACCTGACGAGCCAAAAGAATGTGTTCACGGGTTTGCGGCATAACACCGTCAGTAGCCGCTACCACCAAAACTGCGCCGTCCATCTGAGCAGCGCCGGTGATCATGTTCTTGACGTAGTCAGCGTGCCCCGGAGCATCAATGTGAGCATAGTGCCGATTAGAGGTCTCGTACTCATTATGAGAAAGAGCAATGGTAATACCCCGCTCTTTTTCCTCCGGCGCGGCATCGATCTGCTCGACATCTTTCATTTTTACCGTGTTACCGGTTTTGTTTAAAACATTTAGTATAGCCGCGGTCAGCGTGGTTTTTCCATGGTCCACGTGGCCGATGGTACCCACATTCACGTGCGGCTTGCTGCGATCAAATTCCGTCATATTTTTTATAACTTAGACCCGGGATCAACGCCGGTTCGGGTATTATTTTTCACCCACCCCGCGACCCTCGGTCTGTTTAATTAACTACTAATAATTAATAATAATGTCAAAGGAAACGTCTATACTTAATTATAAGTTTCGAGACACTTCCACCACAACACGCTCTAAACTTGCGTTAGCACTATCTTACCAAAACCTTGGCGCAAGTCAACCTTAAAGGACTTATTTTTTACGAGATTCAATGATCTCTTCGGCCACATTACGGGGTACAGTGGCGTAATGACTGAACTCCATGCTAAAAGTAGCCCGTCCGGCGGTCATAGACCTCAGGTGAGTAATGTAGCCGAACATCTCGGAAAGCGGAACAAAGGCGTGGATAGCGGTATCCATATTACCTCTCTCCACCATTTCCTCGATCTGTCCCCGTTTGGAGTTCAGATCACCGTTAACATCACCCATGAACTCGGTCGGGGTAACCACTTCTACTCGCATAATGGGCTCCAGCAGAACCGGGCCTGCTTTCTGACATGCCTGCTGAAAGGCCTGAGAAGCAGCAATGTGATAAGCAACCTCCGAGGAGTCAACATCGTGATAAGTTCCATCCAAGAGCTCGCAGGAAATATCCACCATCTGATAACCGGCCACCACTCCCCGCGACATAGCATCTTTGACACCCTTCATAACAGCCGGAATGTATTCTTGAGGTATTACTCCTCCTTTGATCGAATTAGTGAACTCAAACCCTTCTTCACGAGTAACATTTTTAGGTATCTTGGCATCCTCGTCGCGTTTCTCCAGAGGCTTGATCTTGATAACTACGTGACCATACTGACCGCGGCCACCGGTTTGTTTGATGTATTTGTTCTCTTGTTCGGCCTCACCGGTAATAGTCTCTTTGTAAGCCACCTGCGGCCGGCCTATCTTGGCTTCCACTTTAAACTCCCTTTTAAGGCGATCTACAATAATATCCAGATGAAGTTCGCCCATACCCCAGATCACTGTTTCTCCGGTTTCGTCATCGGAGGTAACTTTAAAGGTCGGGTCTTCGGCGGCCAGCCTGCTGAGCGCCATACCCATCTTCTCCTGATCTCCCTTGCTTTGCGGCTCGATCCGCACCGACACCACTGGTTCGGGAAATTCTATTTTTTCCATTTCTATCAAATTATTTTCGTCGCACAAAGTATCAGAGGTAACGGTTTTCTTGAGCCCTACCGCCGCCGCGATCTCACCGGCATAGACCTCAGTAACTTCTTCGCGGTGATTGGAGTGCATCCGAAGCAATCGTCCGATGCGCTCCTTTTCTCCTTGGCTGACATTGTATACATAGGAACCGCTTTTCAAGGTTCCGGAATAAACCCGGAAATAGGTCAACTGACCAACATAGGGGTCGGACTGCAGTTTAAACGCCAAAGCAGCAAAGGGTTCTTTATCATCGGATTTACGAGTTATCTCCTCGCCGGTTTTGGGATGTATTCCGTAATAAGGCGAAACATCGAGCGGAGAAGGAAGATAATCGATAACACCGTCCAAAACGTGTTGAACCCCTTTGTTCTTCAAAGCAGATCCGGTATAAACCGGAACGGCTTTATTGTTAAGTACCGCCTGTCGCAGAGTGGCCTTCAGTTCCGGGATAGTTATCTCTTCTCCGTTCAAATAGCGTTCAGTGAGCTCCTCGTCATTTTCAACGATCTTTTCTATCAACTCGGCTCTTTGTTTCTCCATTTCGTCCCGCAGATCTTCCGGAACCTCTTCAACCCGAATATCGCTACCCATATTTCCCTCGAAGTAGTAGGCTTTTCGAGCCAGCAGATCAACTACTCCCTGATGGTTCTCCTCTTCACCGATCGGGATCTGCATTCTCACCGCATCCGGAGTTAAACGATCCAAAATGGTCTGGAAAGAGCGCTCAAAATTAGCCCCGGTCCGATCGATCTTATTAATGAAACAAATTCGCGGAACTTGATACTTATCGGCCTGCTTCCAAACGGTTTCGGATTGCGGCTCAACTCCCGCTACTCCGTCAAAAACCACCACTCCGCCGTCCAGTATCTTCATTGACCGTTCCACTTCCACGGTAAAATCAACGTGTCCCGGAGTATCTATGATATTAAAACGGTACTGCTTATCTTTATTCTTGCGATCCTCGTCATCACTTTTGGTCCAGAAACAGGTAGTAGCTGCCGAAGTGATGGTAATACCTCTTTCTTGCTCCTGGGCCATCCAGTCCATAATGGCCTCACCTTCGTGGGTTTCACCTATTTTATGGGAAATTCCGGTATAAAAAAGCACTCGCTCGGTAGTCGTGGTTTTTCCGGCGTCAATGTGGGCAATAATGCCAATATTACGAACTCTTTCTAATGGATACTCTCTCATATTATCTCAAACTTTTAAGCTCAGATTTAGATCCGAGTGTAAACTAATAATAATAACGAAAACGGATCGTCTTTCCTTTCCCGGTGTCGCAATTTGATCTTTCCTATAAAACCTGTTTATACTGTTTCTTTTTCGCTCCTTTGATCATAAAAAACGACCCTTGACCGATAACTCCTGCCAACTAACTATACAGCCGGGCTCATGCCAAGCCAATTGGTAGCAGATATCAACCGCCCACCAAGCACCGATCTGCTTCTTGAACCAACCGCCTCTTTGCCGGTAAAAAAGGGTTCTGCGGCTTAAATAAAGAAACCACGATCTTGGCGGTCTACCAAGCAAAGTGAGCAAAAGCCTTGTTGGCTTCCGCCATTTTGTGGGTATTTTCCTTGCGTTTTACCGCTTCACCTTCTCCGCGACTAGCTGCCAACAGTTCATCCGCCAAGCGCTTGGACATGGACGTTCCCTTTTTCTTTCGCGCTACTTCAATAACCCATTTCATACCCAAGGTTTGCTTCCGTTGCGGCCGCACCTCTCGCGGCACCTGATAATTGGCTCCACCTACCCGTCGTGAACGAACCTCCATTGCGGGTCCGGTGTTACGAATAGCCTCCTCAAAAATCTCCAACGGGTCACCGGATTCTGACTTTTCCTTGAGCTCTTCCATTGCTTGATAGAAGATCTTCTCTGCTACCGTCTTTTCTCCATCCCACATTAAATAATTAATGAATTTGGCAACCTTTTCCGAATTATAAACCCGGTCGGGATGAACAATGTTTCTTTTTTTTACAGGTCTTCTCATAAATTAATCGAGATAAATTTATTATTTCATTTAAACAATTGTCACTATATATACTACTGTTTTTTGGCACCGTAACGACTGCGGCTCTTCTTGCGCCCCTCTACTCCGCCGGCATCATAAACACCACGTACTATGGTGTAACGTACTCCAATGTCTTTTACTCGTCCGCCTCTCACTAATACCACCGAGTGTTCCTGCAGCGAGTGACCGATACCCGGCACATAAGCGGTTACTTCCATTCCGTTGGTCAACCGAACCCGCGCGATCTTTCGGATAGCGGAGTTAGGTTTTTTGGGAGTTTTGGTGGTAACCCTGACACATACCCCCCGCTTAAAAGGAGAAGAGTAGTGAGTGGGCTTATTACGCAAAGAGTTAAAACCGCGCCCCAAAGCTACCGCTTTGGATTTTTTCTTTACCTTTTTTCTACCCTTCCTGATCAATTGATTGATAGTTGCCATAAATAAACTACACTAAATTTTTACTTTTTATTATATTCTCCGTTTTCTTTCCAGATAAGCGGAAGCTGCGTACCAAAACCCTCATTATCTAAAAAAACACCCACCCGGCTAACGCCAAGTACTCGCTACTTTAATACTTTTAGAAAAAAAATGCAACCCCTAAACAGAAAAAAGTTATTTAACTCTACAACTTGCCAAGTTTAGGTTATAATGGGGAAATCACAAAACAAAACCTATGAAAGAATCCTATTTTTACCGCCCACTGGATAAAAACCGCGTACAATGCCGCACCTGTGGTAATTTCTGTCTACTTGAATCGGGAGCGACCGGGTTATGCGGAGTGCGACGTAATATTGAGGGTATTCTTTACTCACTGACTTACGGTCGGGCCGCCGTCCTGAACCTTGATCCGATCGAGAAAAAACCGTTGTTCCACTTTCTGCCGGGCAGTCAAACTCTTTCGCTCGGTACTGTCGGATGTCCTTTTAAATGCAAGAACTGTCAAAACTGGCAAATATCACAAGATCCCAAAACCGGCCGGCCGATCGAGGGTCGCGGACTATCTCCGTCCGAGGTGGTTACTACAGCCCGACAATATCAGGCACCCTCCATTTCTTACACTTACACCGATGTAACCGCCTTTTTGGAGTACGCTTTGGATACCATGAAAGAAGCGCAACATTATGGAATAAAGAACTGCTTTGTTTCTCAGGGGTATATGACCGTAGATTCCATCGATGGAACCGTTCCTTACCTGGACGCTATTAATATTGACCTAAAAAGTTTCAGTGAAGAGTTCTACCGGCAAAACTGCGACGGGCGGCTGCAACCGGTACTTGATACCGCTCGACGGATGAAAGAGAGAGGAGTTTGGGTGGAAATAACCACCCTGTGCATACCCACTCTGTCGGACTCCGAAGAAATGTTTACGGATATCGCCGATTTTATTTACCGGGAATTGGGACCGGAAACACCTTGGCATCTTAGCCGTTTCTCCGGGGCTATCTCTTGGCAACTGAAACATCTGCCGGACACCCCCGCCGAAACCCTGGAAAAAGGTTATGAGATAGGCAAAAAACGGGGTTTAAGGTATGTCTATTTCGGCAACGCTCCGGAACTGGATCGGGAAAACACTTATTGCCCCCGATGCGGCGCTTTGAATATTAAAAGAGAAGTGTTCACCACCGAACGCTTTGACCAGAAGGGTTGTTGTTTGGAATGTTCTGAGGATCTGGATATAATAACTAAGACCTGATTTCGCACTAAATTAGTTCTCCGTCCTTCTGATACCAAAATCGTCACTTAATAAGTTATCTTAATAAGATAATAGATTGAGAAATATTTAGCGCGGGACCAGATCTTTTTTTAGGACAAATGTGGACTGAATACGAAAGAAATTCCCAAAAAGAGAAAAGAAATAAGTTAAAAAGTTTTAAATAATATGTCGGACATAGTATTTGCCTGCCTGGCGCCTCATCCGCCCATTCTTTTGCCTTCGGTGGGCTCGGAAGAGGATAGAGAGCAAGTTAAGAGCACTATCAGCCAACTGGAAGAGTTAGGTGAAGAGTTGGCCGCCGCCCAACCGAAGCAGATCATTATATCCTCCCCTCATCCGGATTGGGGCTTTAATGTCCCGCTCTATTTTCTGGCTCCCGAGTTCTCGGGAGAGATCAAAACTCTACAAACCGGAACCGAGGACCCGAAATTTTACCTCCAAAAAGGAGAAGAGGCATTTGAAAAGGAGCTGGCAACCGGCGATAAAAGCATTGCCCTAATAGCAAGCGGCGATCTCTCCCACCGACTAAAAGATGAAGGTCCTTACGACTTCCACCCGGACGGAGAAAAATTTGACCGCCAACTAATAGAACTGTTAAAAAAGAAAGACGCTGAAGGTATAGCCGAACTGAACCGCCGTTATCCGGAAGCCGGTGAATGCGGCCTGAGATCTTTCTGCTTCCTTTTGGGGATCTTGGAAGGACGCCGCAAAAAACAAAAGCGGGATCATCA
>SL_8KL_010_SEDDRAFT_10004748_pt1 | contig 10842 bp, 14 predicted proteins | sample SodLakKL_010_SED_4_FD_11160 | JGI IMG/M metagenome (IMG submission 11160) | reverse complement strand
TCGGTATGCTTTTTATCATCTTCATTCTGTAATCCTCCTTATATCAGATGGTTCAAAAAAATCAATCTCAGATATTATCTCATCCATCTTTTCGATCATCTCTTCTTTATTATCTGAATCAGCAAGAACGGAAAGAACTGTATTCGAATCGATCTCTTTTATCAGTAAGATCGAATCTTCTGATCGTCCAATTATGAGTTCTGGTTCTTTTCTTTCAAATTCCGAGAAGATCACTTCGTTAGCACCTAAAATGGTGGCGGAAAGAGTACTGAAACTTTCATTTATCTTTTTGTCTTCCAGATGAGAGGCGATGGGCACTCCGTTTTTAGATATCAATGAGATTGCATCGATCGCCGCGTCAGCACTGTATTCTTTAAAAACCTTCTCAATTTCATCTATTGCTTTGATGATAACACACTCCTTTAGTTATTTGTTTGTTCTGAAGCTAAACCGGGATTATAGAGGATTTAGTGTATTAGTTAAATGACCTTTAGTATTTAAACTTTCACAGTTCTTAATCAAAGTTCTTCCAAGATATCGGTACTTTTTTTCGTTTTCATTTCTTTTTTCATATCAGAGACCAATGATTCATAATAGGTACGGTGCTCCCTAACCCTTTCTAATTCATCTCTTAATTCTTTTTCCCGCTCCTCTATCTGTTTTATTCTGCCTTTTATCTCCCAAAATTTCTCTCGGGCCTTCCGGATCTCATCTCTAAGATTCTTTATTTTTTGCTGCTTTGCCATAAGAACACCTTACATCCTTTTCAACTCTTCGGAAATGCCCAAATATATTTCAGAAGAGTCTCGATTGGCGATATCCATAGAACGTAAAGCATTTTCACACTCGTTGATTTTATCTTTCAACTTTTTACTTTCTTCTTTTAATTCTTTTTTTCTCTTTTTTAATTCTTTCAGTTCTTCTAAAATGTTTTTCTCTCGCTCTTCCCATTTTTCTTTTTCTTCTATCGCCATAAGAGCTTTTCCGATATCGACCAATTTGATAGCACCTCACGACTTATTTTTACTTTTTAATTTTATTTTACCATAGGCTTTGGATATCTTCCTACTTTCGTATATATCACACCTGGGGCAGTAAAGTTTGCCTTTTTTATACTCCATATCTTTTCGGCATTGAGAACAATATCCCTTGACGATACCATATCCTTTCCCTATTGTAGACAACCTTATCGTAGGCTCAGCCTGCACAACTTTAGCACGAACTATATCTCCAACTAGATACTCGTTTTCAAGTTCCTCCGTATAATCATCAGAAACCTTAGAGATGTGTATGGAGCCTTCGATGTCTTCTTTAACGCCTCTCGAAGACCCTTCGACCATGTCTATACTCAATACCGCCATTGAGCCCTTTCTAGCTTCAACAACACCGTAAACTATGTCGCCTTCTTCTATCCCAACTATCGGATTTATTGATTCTACGGTCGCCTCTAAATCTTCTTCATCATATTTGACTCGCCCCATATAAGCGGCATAGATTTTACCATCGTCTTCGTAAGTACCTTCTCCGGCCAGCCATTCTTCTGTCATTCCAACTTCATCCCCTGGAAACACGAGCTTTTCATCATCTTCTGCCATATTATTACCTCTTGATTTTTATCCCAAACGATACTACATCAAAACTTTCTTTTTCTTTGCGGTGAAATTCGAAGAGTTTATCCACTTCAAACTTATATCTTTTTTCCCAAAATAGATTGTGTCCTCTCTCTTTAATAAAGTTTTCCAAAAACTCGACGGTGACGGCATTGTGGATCGTATATACCGTGTCGGATATTTCGAAGGCTTTCTCTAAAAAGGGAATATCAGCACCTTTTTTCTGTGAACCAAACGGCGGNTTCATCAGCACCGTATCTACTCTTGCTTGAAATCCAGTCACTTCACCCACTTCAAANTGGATNNTTTCNGAAACAGACCAATCTTTTGCTTTCTCTTCGGCTATCTTGANAGATTCNTGATCACTATCTATNGCTCTGACAGATGAGGCTCCGAGATAAGATGCCCCTAAAGCGAATATNCCAGTTCCACATCCTAAGTCAGCCACCTTTTTGCCTTTGATGTTCCTATCTATATAAGCNCGAAAAAGTATGTCTGCNGCNATATCTGCCGGCGTAGGATATTGTTCTAGACCNGGNTCTGGATCAGGATGATCAGGTATCTCCTGCAATTTTATCTCTAGGTCTTTCTTTTTTATTCCTGCCATTAAAAAGCCTCATTCTAATTTTATTCCTTTTCCTTCACAATACTGGCAAGTTCCACTTCCTTGGCATTGTTGACAGTTCTTATTTCCGCTACAATTTTGGCAGTCTCCCGTTCCGTCACACGTGAAACAATCTCCATAACCGCTGCATTTTTGACATATACCTGTTCCTGAACATAGTTCACAATTGCTGAACCAACCTGTTTTTCCTTCACCATCACAATTAGGGCATTTTCCATTACCAGAGCAATCCGGACAATCGGCAGTTCCTTCGCAATCGGGACAATCGCCTGTTCCACCGCAATCAACACATTCGCCGCTCCCTTCACAGTTAGGACAATCCCCATCTCCACCGCATTCTTCGCAGTCTGAAGCTATCTTCATTTCCCTTTTGTATTCTTCCAACTTACTCTTTATCTCATCACTTTCGGTATTTTCCAAAGCTTTGATCATGGTTTTCTTTGCTTTCTCCTTTTCATTGAGTTCCCAATAAATCTCAGCTTTACCTAGCCAAGCGTCTATGTTTTTTTCGTCTAATTTTAAAATATGATCATATTTTTCAGGAAGAAGCTTTTTATCTGCTTCTTCTAACAATTGATCCACCTTCTTTTTCCTTCTTTTGATAGAAGGATCGATGTTTTCAGCTTTTTCATATAGTCGTTTAGCTTCTTCTATCTCACCGAGCTCGACAAGCAAATCGGCTTTTTCAGAGATCAGGTCTGCACTTGTTTTAAATTCAAGTGCCTTTTCAAGAGAAGATAAAGCGCGTTCTGGCATATTTCTTTCTTTGAGAGCTCTATATTTGTATTCGTGAACTATATATTTGTCCTTGTATTTCAAAGCTTCATCGTATTCACCGATAGCTCCTTTGTAATCCTTCTTTTCATGCAGGATCCTACCCTTCAAGAAAAAACCATCAAAAGTGTTCTTCAAGCGTAGACTCTTTCTAGCCCATTTCTCTGCTTTATCCAAGCGATCATTGTAAAAACATATAAGAGAGATCCGGAGGTAAATGTAGGGATCATCCAAAGCCAATCTATAAGATCTATCCGCTTTCTCGATATCTCTCATCAATTGCTCGATTTCATCTGTGATCTCAATATCATTATCCAGATGATCATCATCATTCTCCATTCCTGAAAGCAATCGCTCGGCTTTATCTCTGAGGTCATCCATCTTATCTACATCCATTCAAAAAGTTAAAACAATAGGTCTTTAAACATTTTTCAGGTGCTACCTCTTTCCCAAACTTCATCAGATAAGTCGTCGTATACGGTTTTTTCTTCCTCTTCTTCCTCTATCTCACTATTCTCTTCCAATATTTCTCTGACCCTATCCTCGTTCAAAATCCAATAATGGATCCTCCATTTTTTTCCGCTGGGTAAGTTAGTTGTTTCTTCTTCAGTTCTGAGTATATCTAAATCTTCAAGCTTGTAAAAGGCATCTCTCTCTCTAGGGGAAAGAAGGTTATCAGTGATAGTCTTATCATAACCAAAAAGATTCATCACTTTTTCAGCCATATCTTCTGCTCGAGTCGGTTCCATACTAGTGTCTTTCAAAACCAGTTGGATGGCTCTTTTCAATTCTTCGAAGGTTATCCTGCTCACGACTCATCACTACATCCGATATTTTTAACTTAAGGGAAACGGATGGTCACATCCTCTCCCGTTCCCCTCGCTTTAATGTTTTAATAAATAAATAAATCTTCCCCCCGTTAACAACTATTAACGGTAGTCTTTTAAAAATTCATAGAACCTCAATAGGTACATCCAAATCTTGGATCAATTTTTTAGCCCAATTCAACTTTTTCTTTTTTACCGAATTTTTGCCGGAGAACGGTTTGTCAAAATCCCAGCCATTCAGAACTATTTTTTCAACTCCAAAATGTTCAGCTATGAAACAGGCTCTATCACCATCAGTAAAACCTCCAAAATTATGTATATCTTTGCTGGGAGGCTTACACTGGCAAGTAGAGATCACAGGACCTTTAAATCTTTTCGCCCATCTTTTAAGCAAGTCTATATTGTCACCATGTGAGTGGATAACGATAGGAATATCTTTCAAATTTAATTCTAATTGTAGATCTTTATCCCCATCCAGGTCTGTAACCATGATGTCCGGTTCAACTCCTTTTTCAAACAACTGTTCTACCGCTGATCCGGCCGCTATCGTGATCTCAGAACAACTCTCAGAAAAAAAAGGTCCAGCAATCTCAACAGTTTTATTTTTCAAATTCTTTAAAGGTCTCAAACTGTCAGTAGGTCTCAATTTCGATAGGATTTTAGCTGATAGCATATCTCTCTCTCTAGAATAGCCGAAATCAGCTAATATACTTTCATACAATGGTTCCCATTCCAAGAAATCCATCTAACTCACAACCATATGACTAGATATCTCCTTCAGGAGATTCATCCTCCTTTTGACGTTCCCTAAAGCTTCTTTGAGTTAAACCTGCAAGTACTCCTATCAGCAGTCCCAGAGTGATGTTCACTGCCACCATAGGAAATACCGTTTCCTCTTCCATCCCGACAATGCCTCTGATATAATCTAACGCACCCCAGAATATGAAAGTAAGCGCGAACAGAGTCAAAAATATGGCCCAAAATGACCACTTCACACGGCCTTTTTTGATGTAAGTATCGATCAACCTTCCTAATTCGTGTAAAAATACTGCACCTATCCACCACCATATAACTGTCGATGAGAAACTGAGGACGATCTCAAGAGGAGACGTTATATTTTCACTAACGACAACGTTCCATCCCTGAAGAGAACTACCTATGACGATAAGAGCAGAAACTGCGGTAAAAGGCAGCCAAACTGAACCACTAGTTATCGCTTCTTTCAAATTCTCGTAGGCCTTCAAAGTTTTCCTATCTAGTTCATATATCCTAGTTATTATGTAACCTCCGATCACGAAAAAGATCACACCTATACCGAAGCCTGGAAGGCCAGCTAAAGCACCGATACCCTCTAAATACAGATTGCTGAATAAGGCGATGATCCTGAAGAAACCATACACGAGAAGAGCTAAAGAGATCGGGAGAAGGAATTTTTTCTTAGATTTCTCTTCTTGAAAAGTTTTTACTAATAGGTAATAGAGGTTCTCTACACTCTCACTCTGTTTCACATAGACGGTTCGAATGTGAGATATATCTATCTTAGACGAAACTATCGGACTGATATATTCATCTTCAGCGCCATCGGTGACTAGAATAGCGGTATCCGCGCCTGTTTCTTTCAATACATGATCCAACTCTTCTCCTAGAGCTGTATCAGAAGTGTAACCTATCGAGGAAGCCCCACATATAGTAGCGATAACGACATCCTCTCCCTTTTTCTTTAAATCATCGTAAATCGAGATGGCCGATAGAATCGAATTAGTATCGGAGTCTTCAGGGTCTTTCAGACCGAGTTCAATAGCCGCCTTCAGATTCTCTTCTCTACCGATTATAGGCGTCTCTAAACCGGTCTTTTCTCCTATGTCATCGTCTCTATCTGCACAAAGTATGAGTTTCCTCATCTGCTTTCTCCTCTCAACCCATCTACAGGGGGTTTAATAGCTCTATCAAGATATTTAGTATTTGTCTATATCTTTAGGTGATTTTCATCCCAATAATCTATCTAGATAAGAGATGAAATCGCTAAGCGGCATGCCGTCATACCAGGGAATCTTGTAATTGTCATGAGTCGTGGTCTTAACGTTTGGAAGTTTTTTGTTCAATACTCTATATTTTTTCGATAGGCCGTCGATGTGAAGGGTGAAAACTCTCCATTTGTCTCCTCTATGTCCTTTAAGTCGATAAGCATATATCGGAAGTAATTTGGTCTCAGTGCAGATCTCCTTTATCCTTTCAGCCTGCTCCGTAAGTCTTTTCTGATCACTTAGATATAGAACTTCCTTTTTAGATGATTTTACTTCTATGAGAAAAGAGACATCTCCACGGACGGCAACGAGATCCACACCTAAACTTCCTGCACCTCTGACCACCAAAAAAGGTATATCTGTTACTTTTAGATAATCATCTGTCTCTTCCTCTGAACATGTCTTGGTCAAATTTTCTATAGTCTCTTCATCACCTGTAAGTATGCTTTTCAGTTCTCGTTCGTATTTTCCCTGGGCCATATTCTTAGAACCTGAATTTTATATTTAAATCTATCCGGGGTGTTTGAATCTAAGGCTCCAATCTTTTAGGATCTCTCGGGAACAGTATAGCCTCACGGACGTTGTCTAGGTCCAGCAATTTTTGCAGTAATCTGTCGACTCCTAAACCTATGCCTCCGTGACTAGGCATACCGTATTTGAATGTCTCTAGATATGATTCGAAACTTTCAAGATCGACCCCTATCTCCTGCATCTGTTTTACCAGTACATCATATCTGTGTTCTCTCTGGCCTCCTGAAACGAGTTCTTGACCTTTATATTCGAGATCAAAATAAGTTGTGAGCGAAGGATCATATTCCTTTCTCATGGCGTAAAACGTACTTTCTTTTACTTCTGTTGGGAATTCTGTGATGAAGAAGAAATCTTTTCCGTATTCCTCTTTCATGTGATCTCCTAACATCTTTTCTTCTTCGGTACCTATCTCTGGCTTATCTTCCCATTCTCTGCCCAGTTCCTTCAAGATATTGATACACTCTCTGTAGGGAACCTTTTTGAAAGGATGCTCAGGAACCTCGAGTTCGACACCTAATCGTTCTAATTCTTCAGAACCGTTCTCCTTGACGTAGGAGAAAGCGTGCCTTATCAGATAACTGGTCATATCCATTATATCCGACGAACTCTCGATGAAAGACATCTCAAAATCGAGTGATAAGAACTCTGAGGTGTGTCTTATAGTGGCGAAGTCCTCAGCTCTATAAGCAGGTGCTATTTCGTAGACTCTTTCGAAGCCGGCCGACATCAACATCTGTTTGTAAAGCTGGGGGCTCTGTGCAAGGTAAGCCTTTTCATCATAATAATCGAGTTCGAAAAGTGTAGCGCCCCCTTCGGCACCGGCGGCAACTATCTTAGGCGTGTTGATTTCGATGAAACCTTCTTGATGGAAAAAATCTCTGAGACCGTCCAAAAGAAGATCTCTGATCTCGAATATCAATCTTTTTTCATCTTTTCTAAGGTCTAGGAAACGATTGTCGAAACGGGTGCCCATCTCGGAGTCTACTTTATCTACTACTCCAAGCGGTAGTGGTTTTTCCGCCTCAGATTCTACTTTTATCGTTATAGGGATGATCTCGAAACCGAGTTCAGTTTGATCTATGTCCTTCTTTTCACCTTCGACAACTACTACACTTTCTCTGGGTATCTCTATCGCTTCTTCAAAGCTTTCCTCACCCATCTCATCCTCTGAGAAAGAACAACTTGAAAGACTCCTGTTCGGTCTCTTATCTTGAGAAAGGCGATGCCACCGAGCTTTTTCGTCTCCTGGAGCCATCCACCTAATTTACACTTAGAACCTTCTTCCAACTCAACTGCATCTTCAGCGTGAATCCTTTTCATGCTTTAGTTGAATAGGTGAGGGATATAAAAGAGTTCAGGATGGAAGAATGTATCTAGGGGAATCAATCTCCTATTTTTTCTAAATATCGTACACTCTCAATCCTCCTCCCACCTCGATCCAGTCCTCCAACCGTTTCTCTACTGAAAATCATCCAAACATAAAAACCCAAAAATCAAATAATGCAAAGAGCTATTCTTTTAGCGATAAAATGGGTAAAAACAAATACGACGTCAAAAGAGGTCACTTCAAAAATATCGAAGGAGACAAGTTGAAAGAGTTGATGGAAGAGAAATTCGGTGAGATAGAAGAGGACGGAGATAAGTTGATAGTCGATGACGAGGGAGCGATCAGCCATCTTGAAGTTTGGACAGAAGGCAGAACAGGATTGTGGGTGGATCTGAAGATGAATGATGAGGTAGAGAACGAAGTCGCATCTAAAACCATATCTCTATGGAATGAATTTCTCGAAGAAGCGACTGGATTCACCGCAAAGAAGAGAAGAGAGAGAGCTAAAAAGAAAGCTAAAGAAAAGTAAGAGACAGCGAGTTATTATCAAAACATCTGTTTTTTCTATTTTCTATCGTTCTATATATAGCTTTGATCAGCTCTTCAGATTTATTTATTAACATTTTCAAAAAATATATATAGTCTCTGACAATACCTCCAACAAGTGAATACGATGTCTGAAGAAAATAAGCTAGCAAATCCCGCCCCTCTTGGTCTGATGGGTTTTGGAATGACCACTGTGCTATTGAACATATACAACGCGTTGAACTGGAGTCCTAGCAGCATGATACTCGCTATGGGAATATTCTACGGTGGTTTCGCTCAGTTGATCGCAGGCTGGTGGGAAATAAAACAGAAGAACACCTTTGCAGGTGTAGCCTTCAGTTCCTACGGTCTGTTCTGGTTGACTTTTGTGGGCTTACTGATGATCCCTCAAATCGTGGAAGGCATAAGTGGACCCGATCCCGCTGCTCAGGCGGCTTATCTTGCCATGTGGGGTCTCTTCACCGGTTGGATGTTCCTCTCAACCCTCAAATTGAACAGAGCTTTACAGGTTGTATTCTCTACATTGACGATCTTGTTCTTCCTGCTGGCACTTGCATACGCCGTAGGTCCGAACACTGACCTAGGCCAATTGATATACACTATCGCAGGGATCGAAGGAATAATCTGCGGATTCAGTGCAGTTTACACTGCGTTAGCTGAAGTCACCAACGAGTACTACGAAAAGACTATTTTCCCGATCGGACCTGTAGAAGATTGAAAAAAAGCTAAAAAAACAATTCCCTCTCCCCGATCTTTTTATTTTTGATTTATATTCTATCAAATGTCTGAATTTTTAGATGGTTCCTCATCTTCACTATCAGATTGGTCTTCAACATCAAGAGATATATCCACGTCTTCATCTTTTTCTATCTTCAAAGGAGATTTTTCAGATTTGTCATCGTCGATCTCATCCTTTATTTCCTCATCATACTGATCTCTTTCTTTTAGATCAGACCTATTTGATAACTCATCCTTTTCTCGATCGCCGATATCTTTATCCTTAGACTTATCTGATAAATTACCGTAAATCTTTGAAGATATCTCCACGATAAATGGAAGAAGCATTATCACAGCGATAGAGGCCCCAAAATTGATCCAACTGTTCCTAGGTATATCAGCCGTTCTACCGATGGTAACCAATTTTATTATCCCGAACCATGGTAGTTCGCCTCTCGCTTTTCCCAATACCCATTCCTCCTTAACGGGTTCTTGGATACCTCTATGGCGAGGATTTTGATCTACATTAGGATTATTATCGCCTTTAGTTATGAATCCAGAAGAGTCGATCTCATCGAGTTCTATACTTATCGTTTTGTCCTCATGACCATAATCATATAATATTATAGTTCCACTAAGATTTTCTCCATCCGCTACATCCTCTAGATCAGCATTTTCGATCACCCAGTCCTCACCATACTCCAGATCCCCTAGTGAAGGAACATCGAAGGAATCCTGCTCTCTATCATATTCCAAATAAAGAACCGGACGGTGTATAACCGGAGTAGCTCGATGGTCTCCATCAGGTTCGAAAATTATCACATCACCATATTGACCGTATTTTCTATGACCGGTGTTTCTGCCTTCAGCGTAGGTTATTATGTCGTCCTTTTCAACTTCCTGTACAACGACTATATCTCCCGGATCAATGACTCCGACTTGGCTATTTCCACTGTGCATCATACTGCCTGATTCGACGACCACCATCGGAGGCCATCTTCCACTGAAAGCATACAGTGAACCGAGTATGACAACCAATATTACAATAGATATAAGGACGTCTTTTCCCAATCGATGCATTTCCTCTTTAGCTGATGTCATTTTATCTTCAGATTCTCAATCTACATTATTGATTACCAATATGTTTTGTGCCTCAATGCAATAGCCACTATATATAAAACCCGTATTTACCATTTCGCATGACCTCATCGAATTCTTGTTCTAATCACATTTTTTTTCTTTTCAGCTCAGAAACTCATCATATCCTTTTCAAGACGAGTTCTTTAGCCTTTTCTAACGCTTTTTTTCTACCTTCTGGATTACTGCCTCCACCCTGAGCGGTCTTCGGAGATCCTCCTCCGCCACCGTGAACTTCTTTAGCTGACTCGTTCAATATATCCACCATATTCAAATCGAGTTCATCACTTCGGGAAAATACTAAATCCACATTGTCGCCTTCAGAGGCTAGGAGGACAACTCTGCCTTCCTCAGAAGAGATCCTTTCTGCTGTAGCCAACATCTCTTTTGTACCCATATCGACTACATCCATAACGATCTCTAATCCGTTTGATTCTTCACCGGGTAAAAGTTCCTCAGCCATCGCGATAGATCTGTATTTTTTTAGCTTTTCTATCTCCTTACCTCTCTGTTTCCACTCGGTAAAAAATCGCTCCGCAGTATCCGGTAGATCTTCTAGATCAACATTGAATTTTGAAGCCGTTTCTTTCAACAAGTCTTCCTGGTGCTGCACGTGTTCAACAGTAGCCATTCCAGCGGAGTAGGTAAGACGTTCCACACCATCTTGTATCCTCTGTGTACTCAATACTTTTATCGGACCTACTTCTGAAGTACTGTTCACGTG
>SL_8KL_010_SEDDRAFT_10004747_pt1 | contig 10842 bp, 9 predicted proteins | sample SodLakKL_010_SED_4_FD_11160 | JGI IMG/M metagenome (IMG submission 11160) | reverse complement strand
AACAAGGTATCTGTAGGGGAACCTGCAGATGGATCACCTCCTACGAAATTTAACCTGATAAGCAGGTGAACAAACACTAAAAAAGTTGAACGTCTGAATTACATCATCTTATTTTTTTCATTTTTAGATCTCAGAGTTTGGGCTCTATCCCACTCTCACCCAGTAACACTACTCGACTGTCCCTTTTTTCTTTTAAAATATCCCACCCGAGTAATCGAGCTTCTTTCCTTCCAAAATCTTTGACTGTATCGTGTGAAGGCATGTTTTCTAATCTCATTCTCCGCCTTGAATCACCCACAAAAACATAACCTTTAGCTTCGACAAAATCTGGGTCAGCCTTCTTTATCATATCAACATACTCTTTTTCCCATCCTATGTTCCAACCCTTCACTAACGTATGTCTAACCACGGTTCTAGTTTCCAATGTTGATATTACTTCTAATGACCTTTGAATATTTTTCCAATTCTCGTGAGAATTTGGTACGCATAATCGATTATAGATTTTCCTATTAGGCGCAGGAAGTGTTAAGTATAGCTGAGTTGGAAGTTCTGTGAGTTCCTCCAACCTTTCTGGTAATGTTCCATTAGTAACTAAAAATGTGGTCATGCCCTTCTTTTTGTATTCTCTTATCAGCTCACCCAAATATGGATACAATGTAGGTTCACCAGCTAGACTGATAGCTACTTGATTTGGTTGTCTAGCTTCTCTCCACATATCCTTTGAGCATCGTTGATCTCCTTTAAAACCACTGACGAGTTCTCTCTGTGCAAGGATACTTTTTTCTACGATCTCTTGAGGTTCATCGTATTCAACTGATTTTCTTTCCTCATGGTCTTGATATCTCCAGCAGAATAAACATCTCTGATTGCAAATATCGATCACCGGAGACATCTGAAGGCATCTATGACATTGAATGCCGTAAAAATCCTCCTTATAACAAGATCTGTCATCGATAAGTTTTTTACCTACCCAATGACAGAGCTTTACACCTGATTCAAGTCCAGTTAAAGAATACCCATGTTTTTTTAAAATATCTATTTTTTCGTCCTTCATATCAAAACTCCAAAAGAGATTTCTGGCTTTCCTTTTCTTCTTTCTTTTTCTGTTTTTCTTTATCTTTTTTCTTCTTTGTCTTTTTCTCGACCTTCTTTTCTTCAGTGTAAAGTCCTTTAACAATCTGAGAATCTACTTTAGCTTCTAAAAGGAAAGCTGTTTCTTCTTTCTCAAGATCCAATATGTTTATCATCTCTTTTCTGAACTCTTTATCCTCTTGAAAAAGGAGTTTAAAATATGGGAGGATTTCAGAACTTACACGATTAGTAGTAGTATGATTCTCATCAGCTATCTTCCTACCTATCTTTCTTTTCATTCCCCGCCTACCTTTAGAATCACTCATCTTCCGAAGCCATGTTGGGAAGGCATATCGTGTCCAGCCCGTATGTTTCTTCTTCTTTGCCACACTCACACCAGCAGACATCAATTCGTTTGCATAGGCCCAAAAACGGTAATATTGTTTACTGTATACCCTTCCTAGGTATACATCAGATTTTGCTAATTTATCGTAACCTCTTATTAATTCTAGATCATTCTTATATTCTCTAGGTAAATTTTCATCGACCCATAATAAAATACTTCCAGGTTCTTCATCCAAGTCTCTTATAACATTTTTAGACTCCAAAGGGTCTATACCCTGTAGGACCGTCTTCAATGAAGGAAAAATATCCGCTTCTCTGTTCCTAGCGCCTAAAGCATCTAAAGCATCTCTAGTTATCTTGTCTCTTCCAGTAGCTATACTCTCAAGGTCCCTAACAGCTGATCGAACATCACCTTTAGAACGTTTCGCTATAGCTCTTAAAGCTTCAATATCAAATTTTTTGTTCTCCCTTAAACAAATTCTATTTAAATGGTCTATTATCTTACCTTCCTTAACAGGTTGAAAATCAATCTTTTTACAAAGATTACTCAAGACACTAGACCTACGTCTTAAGTCATAATAATCATTCACAACCAGTACTATGGGTTGCTCAGTCTTTCTTATAGTTTTACCGATTTCTCTTATACCACCATAGTCCTCTTTTCCAAATATATTATCAGCTTCATCCAAAACCAATAATTTTCGACTCCCTTCTTTGTAAGGTATAAATCCTCCATCAGAGGAAAAGGTATCATCAACTGCGCTTCTACCTACGAAATCCTTTATAGCCTCACTATTCCTTTGATCAGAAGCATTCATCTCCAGTGATTCCCATCCCATTTGATTTGCCAATGCCAAAGCACAAGAAGTTTTCCCCACACCTGGTTTGCCAGCCAATATTACTGCTTTCTTTTTAGGTCTTCCGTTGATCCATTCATCGGCCCATTTCTTAAATTTTCTTTTAGCTTCTGGATTACCTATTACCTCTTCTAATCTTTTAGGTCTGTATTTTTCAGTCCAATCTAAAGGTTCTTCTTTTGACGTAGAAATACCTTTCTTGTTTCCACTGTAATTCTGAAACTTATTCATTATTTATCGAATGTAATTGTATCATATTTTAATTTAATGCAAAATCATGTTTTGGCAGCACCATATGCTGCTATAGCAATTCCAATACCTGTAAAAACATAGAAAACATAATCAACTAATCTCTTAGATTTGAGTTCACCCTCTAATTCCCAGAAACCAATGTTCCCCATATCATCAAATCCTTCAATAAGTTCACTACGAACTACCTCACAATAAATCAAATCGCCTTCACTAAAATCTATATCATCCTGCCCATCTATTAGAAATATAAAATCACCATCTAACTCTACGAAAATCAAAGATCCTAATTGATTTATATCTGTTATAGTACCATATACTGTGACCTTTTCACCTACGTCGTAATCCTCATAGCCATCCTCACTTTCTTCAGCTAGATCTCTTGCACTAATAGATGTGATTGGCCAAAAAGCAAATATTAGAAATATGCCCACTAGGAGTATAGTAACACCTATAGAGAATATCCTATTATCCATAATGATGCATTTGACTCTTATTATTTATTATTTAGGTTTATCGCTTTTATTATATTAATCCGTGAAAGGTACCCCATCATTTGTTCTTAAAGTAGTTTTACCGATTAAGATATGAAACCTTGAAAAATAAAAATGTGAAAAATTCCCTATCGTATCAAAATAAATTGGAGTTCCCGACTTTCTATCTTTAATAAAATTTAGTGGAAAGTTTCACTGCATAGATAGTTTCAAAACTAAAGGTCTCAGATATCTTTTTAAGAACGACATATCTCTCATCGATCTTGTTATTTATCTTTTCCAAAGGTGCTCTATCTGAATATATCATATATATCTCACCTCCATTTTTAAGATAATTATATGCTTCAGATAAGAAATACAGTATTGTTTCATCCCCACTCTTACCCCCATCCCATCTAACATCGGGTGGGAGATCCATCTCCTCAGGTAAATAAGGTGGGTTGAAAATAATTACATCCCACCTATCTGAAAGTCCAGAAAACATATCACTTGTTTTTACTTCTATTTCCAAATCATTCTTATCAGCATTACTCAAGGTATTCTCTACTGCTTTCTTAGAAATATCCACCGCTGTAGTTCTACAACCCTTTGAAGCACAATGAAGTGACACAAATCCAGAACCACAACCTATCTCAAGAACTCTTTCATTTCCATTTAATTCGAGAAGTTCTATCAAAAGAAAAGTATCATGAGATGGGACATAGACACTATCATATACTTCTATCTCTAAGTCCGATAATATTTCCAAGCTTTAACCCTTCCTTTCGGCCATCTCTTTCTCATAGACCTTGATATAATGGAGACAATCCTCAAATTCCTCGTTTTTCCTAGCTATATTAGCTTGTTTTAAAAGTTCTATAGGTTTAGAAACATCAGTACCTACGATTTTTGCTTTCATGAGCGTTTTCTTCGCTTCAATTACTTTATTATTCATAAAATCAGGTACCTGATCTAAAATATTATTTTTGGCGTCTATTACCAGTTCTTCAGCCTCGATGTAATTGCCTACTTTTCTCTCATTTTTTGCTTTTTCCAGTAAATCCATGGCATGTTCGACATTAAGTCCCACATAACGAGCATCATTCAAGACTTTTTCAGTACGATTTATTTCCACTTTAACTTCCTGTGCAGGATCTGTCGTTTCAGACAATTCATCCTGAATTTCTCCTATCCTATCTAAAGCCTTTTCAAATTTAATCTCATCTATATTCTCCCTAATATCAGATAAATCTGATTTGATCCTTTCTACAACATCTTCGTCAGTTATTTCTTCAAGTATTAATTCGATATCCATTATTTTGTCTTCTAGAATAGCTTCTAATTCCTCCTCAACCTGTTCTTTACCTTTTGAAAGTAATCTATAAGCGGTTTCAAAATCATTCCTTTTTGTGCTCTCGATAGCTTTATCGATTATCTCTTTACCGCTCTCTAAAACATAATCGTTCTCTTTAGCTGTTTTTTTCATCGACTGTATCTCATCAGTTAACCGTTCGATATCTTGTATATATAGTTCTCTTTCAGGTATTTCTTCACTTAAAACATCTTCCTTTACAAGTTCTTCAGTTTCGTCATCATCAATAATAGGTTCTAAATCTTCATCCACAGATACTTCTTTTTCAGTTTCTTTTAATTCTGCATCGATTTCTGCTTCGATCTCAGCTTCTATCTCTGCTTCAATATCTTCTTCAGAGGGGATATCTTTTAAAGAATTTTCTGATTCAAAATGAACCTCATCTCCCTGATCATCATCCTCAGTTACCATTTCAGATTTCTTTAATTCTGCTTCGACTTCAGATTCTATCTCTTCCGGGGTAGGTATATCTTTATCTATCTCAGTTTCTTCTTTCTCATTTTCCATTTCTTGAATTGTATCAGTGATTATGGACAAAGCCTCCTTATAATCGCCTTCATCTGTCTTAAGTTTCCCTTGTTTCATATTTTTGATATATCGATTATATTTTAAACCCTGATCTCGAAGTAATTTGATAAGTTCTTTACCCTCTTCTATCTTCCTAGATATTTTCTTTAATAGATCATAATTCTGATTAATCTCTTCGATCTTTTCTAAACCAACTTCGTATTCACCTTCATTCTTGGCTTTGACTGCTTCTCTTATAAGATTTTTTAGAACATCTATATTCACCTTAAAATCCCGTGCCTCAGATAACTTCTTTCTAGCTTCGGATAACTTTGCATTAAAGGTTTTTATTAACTCCTCCTTTTTTTGTTTATCCTCTATTTCTCTCTGTTCAATCACTTCTGAAATGTTACCTGATATATTATCTATTAATTCAAGTCCTTCTTCATATTCTCCTTCTTCAGCCAATGATAGCGCTTTCTTTAGGTCTTTCTCATATTTTTCTGTTTCAAATCCTTCATCACTTAAATTTTCTATATCATCTTTTAGTGATTTTATCTTTTTATCAGCTTTAATGATCTTATCGGTTAACTGATAAACCTCATCCATTTTATTCAGAGCTTCTTGAAAATCACTAGCTTCACTATATCTCTTAATTTCGGATATAAATGTTTTAAAAGGTTTTGTAGCGATATCTGTATCTTTTGCATCGGATATTTTTGTTTTAAGCTCAGGAAGCCTTTCTTTAAACTCCTTTTTCAAGCCCTCTTTTACTGATCCTTCCATCTCCTCCTTCTTTTCTAGTTCACCTAATTCTATGTCGATTTCTTCAGAAAGTTCTTGGAGTTGCTTCTCCGAATCTGTATAATTCCCATCATCCGCTTTTATTTTAGATTCTTTCAATTTTTTTAGATATTTTTTATAATCCACACCTTCCTCTTTGAGCTTTTTTAATTTCTTTTTATTATCTAAAATTTTACCATATATCTCCACAACCCTGTTGGACCACTTCGCAACATCCTGAAAAGCTTCGATTGCCTCTTCTAGATTGTTTTCTTTCTTTTCTTTAACAGCTTGACTCATCAATCCCTTTATATCGTCTATGTTGATCTTGGTCTTCCTAGCATTAGATAGAGATCTTCGTGCATCCATAAGATTGCCTTTTACTTTCTCTTCTAACCCTTTTAGGTAGGTAGTTTTTATCTCGTCTAATTCATCTCTTATACCTTCTATTTCAATCAAAGCTGAAGAATACGCCCCCTTTTCGCACTTATCCATTACCCCCTCTAATTTTTTAATATGTTCAGAAATATCAACATCCTCAGGTATTTCTTTTTTAATAGAGTCTACCTCGGGTAGGATATTATCTATCTTCAGTATTTTCTGTCCCATCTCTTCTAACTCATTTAATAACTTTAAGCCCTTCTCATAATCCCCTTCTTTAGAGATGTCAATTAAGTCATCCATTTGTTTTTTAAATGCAGAGTTATCCACCTTCGAACTTTTAACATCGCCTAAGATAATCTTTATTCTTTCGATCCCTTGCGATAATTTTTCACTTTGTATTTCACTTGTTTTTTCAGTTACGGATTCTTCCTCTTTAACATCCTCTTCTTCTTCGTCCTCTTCAAAGATAGCTCCACATTGTGGACATTCCATAGCATCTTCAGCCACTTCAGCATCGCAGATAGGGCAGGCAAACATTAGGACTTCCTCAGTTTCCTCGGTTAGCTCTTCTGATTCTTCATCATTTCCTCCATTCAATCCCTTTATCTCTTGTAGGAGTTCTAAATCCTCATCATCATCTATCAATTTACCCATTATCTCTTCGATATCATCCTCAGATTCGATAGAAGCTTCTGAATCTTCTATATCAAAAAGAGAAAGATCTACACCACATTCTGGACACTTATCAGAATCTGAAGAAATATTCGATTCACATACGGGACATTCTATTTCTGCCGACAATCTAAAGCACCTCTAATAGGGATTTTGAATAATCCAGATTGATATATAGTTTTTTTTACTATTTAGTAGTCTTGTCAAAAGGATTTAAATAAGTATATCCGATGGATTCCCGATGACTCTCATAGAAGAATGTGAAACAGGCGTACCAGCTTTTGTGAAAGAAGCAGCTAAAAACGAACCGATATCAGGCCAAAAGTTAGCTAAGCTAGTTAAAAAAGGGTACGCAGTCATACCTAGAAATCTAAAACACGATCCAGTTCCGAAGCCTATTGGAAAAGGTCTTAAAGTAAAAATAAACGTCAACATCGGAACTTCTGAAACACAATCTGATATCAATAAAGAATTAGAAAAGGTTAAAGTTGCTGAAAAATACGGAGCCGATTCCATAATGGATCTTAGTACTGGTGGAGATATCGACAAAATAAGAAAAAAAATAATTAGATCAACAGAACTTCCCATAGGAACCGTTCCTATCTACCAATGTGGTCTTATCAAAGCTAGAGAAAGTGCAATCGTGGAGATGAGCTCAGACGACATATTCAACGGCATCAGAAAGCATGCTGAAGAAGGAGTAGATTTCGTCACCGTTCACTGTGGTGTAACAAAAAAAGCAGTAAATTCCCTAAAAGAAAGTGGACGTTTGACAGATGTTGTCAGTAGAGGGGGATCGTTTTTAACAGCATGGATACTTCATAATGATGAAGAGAATCCATTGTATTCTGAATTTGATTATCTGCTCGAATTGGCTAAAGAATACGGTCTTACACTCAGTTTGGGAGATGGTTTTCGACCCGGATCTATTTCAGATGCCACAGATAGACCACAGATTCAAGAGCTGATCACACTTGGTGAACTAGTTAAAAGATGCAGGAGTGAAAAAGTCCAAGCCATGGTCGAAGGGCCTGGACATGTACCTATGGATCAAATCTCAGCAAATGTTAAGATACAGAAGGAACTGTGTCATGGTGCCCCATTTTATGTGTTAGGACCACTGGTTACCGATTTTGCACCTGGATACGATCACATATCCGGGGCTATAGGTGGTGCTATCGCTGCTTATAAAGGAGCAGATTTCCTTTGTTACGTTACGCCAGCTGAACATTTGGGTCTTCCAGATATAGAAGATGTAAAAGAAGGTACTATAGCATCTAAGATCGCCGCTCATGCCGCTGATATTGCCAGAGGTATAGATAAAGACATAGACCACAGCATATCAAAAGCTAGGAAAGAGCTTGACTGGGGCAAGATGTTCGACAAAGTAGTAGATCCAGAAAAGGCAAAGAAATTCAGAGAGAAAAAGAACCTTTCCGAAGAAGAGGCATGTTCCATGTGCGGAGATGTATGTGCTATCAAGATGGTAGATAAATACCTCAACGAATGACCAATACTTTTAAGTAATCTAACTTTAACTTCATGTAAAGAGTGATACTATGGAATTCAAAGTACTCGAAAAAGGCGAAGGAAGACTCGTTATTAAAGTATTAGATGCTGATGCAAGTGTGATGTATCCGATAATTGAACAGCTCATAGAGGATGAAAGGGTCGAAGATGCTAATTATTCTGTTGAACACCAAGAATTGGATGACCCCGTTTTAACTATCCAGGCTATAGAAGGTGAAGATCCAAAGGAGATACTGACCGATATCGCAGAATCTATAAAGGGGCAGTTTAAAGAGCTATACAACGAGTTATTTGAAGAGGAAGAGTAAAAGAGGAGTTAATAGATGGAAAGTAAGGTGGGAATAGAAACTTTCTTTACCGATACAGAGGGAGTTGGGGGTAAAATAAAAGTTTACCCTGAAGATTTTTTGTGTATCTGAACGGATCCAATTACCAGAGTTGAGAGATGGGGAGTACTCAGTAGCTAAAGTTTGGTCTAGAAATTGGGAGACCAATAGATTGGTTTTAAATCTAGCTAAAGAACTAGGGATCAGTAGGGAAGATATATCATTCTCAGGAACTAAAGATAAGAGGGCTGTAACTGTACAATGGATGTCCTTTAAAGCAGATCCTACTGAAGTGAACAAAATCGATATTCAAGACGTCAAGATCTGTGAAGTGAAACAGTCACATCGGTCCTTACATCTAGGTATGCATCACGGTAACGATTTCAAGATAATCATCAGAGAGATGGATTGTGGTCAGGAGAAGGCTAAAGAACTTGCTGATATGGCTGGTGATAAGATCTTAGATGAAGGAGGCTTCCCTAATTGGTTCGGTATCCAGCGGTTCGGAGCTATACGTCCTATAACCCATGAAGTGGGTAAATACATCGTCAAATCAGACTTTGAAACAGCTGTCAAAACTTACATCGCCAATCCCATGGAAGGTGAGAGTGAACAATGCTTTGAAGCTAGAAGGTTTTTGGAAGAAACTTGGGATTACGAAAAAGCTTACGAGATATATCCTAATAATCTACATTTTGAGAGAAGCATTATCAAACATCTTATAAAAAAACCAGAGGATTATGTGGGGTCACTTAAAAAGCTTCCTAGGAACCTCAGGATGATGTTCGTCCATGCGTATCAATCCTATTTATTTAATAGGATGGTAAGTAAAAGGTTGGAAAGAGGTTATCCGTTAAATGATGCTTTAATCGGAGACATACTCTTACCTACTGATAGTTCTGGTCTTCCTAATAAAAATACCAAAGTCGAAGTTTCAGNAAGGAATCTTGAAAAAGCTTCCTCTATGGTGAAACAGGGTAAAGCTTACGTTAGTGGTCCGTTGATAGGATGCCATACAGAGTTTTCAGGGGGAGTTCAAGGAGAAATCGAGAGAAATATTATGGAAGATGAAAACCTTAGAAAAGAGGATTTTGTAATCCCTAAACTCTCAAGTCTTTCATCGACTGGAACACGACGTGAAATGTTTTCAACCTTGAAAAATTTAAATTGGGAACTAGATAGGGGTGGTCTAAAACTTGAGTTTGGCTTGAACAAAGGATGCTATGCTACAACACTCCTTAGAGAATTTATGAAGTTACCATCTTCTAAGATAGCTCAGTACAGTTGATCAGAATATATTTTTTATCTTAAGCATATCCATAAAGGAAGCGTCCACTTTGATCTTCTTTCTAGCATAAGCTTCCATAGGTTTCATTTCTTTATTCAGTAGAGCATTAAGAGTTTCAGTATCGGTAGTTATCGTTATATCTGCATCGTCGTGACTTCCTTCCTTGATCTCGCCTATTTCGGTTTCATCTATATTAAAATTGTAATTACCATCATCATTAAAGATAACTGAGACATCTCTCTTAAACCCTTCCAATTTACCCTCTATATCATCCTTTTCTTCAACGGTTTCTTCGAACTTACTCACCATCTTATCAAGAAGCTCTTTAGGTTCTAAATCATCACTCATGGATTTTCACTACCCAAGTGAATAACCGGTTATTTAAATAGTTTCTTACTCACTTAAAAATCATCCAAAGAACTGTTCTTGGAGCGGGATAACATCTCTCTNGCAGTTTCCCAAGATTTTCTGGTATAGGGTGGAAGATCACCGTGTTCATCTATCCATTTCATCAAAAAGTCTCTCGTCCTTATATCTGAGGGATAACCACTTCCGATCTCTTCACCTAACTCTTTTTCGATAAGCTCTACCTCTTCATCCCTTTTGACTTTAGCTAGAATTGATGCTGCGGATACCACAGGATANGAGTCATCAGCTCCGTGTCTTGAAATTATATCCATTGGCTCGTCGAGTCTTTCCTGTATCATACTGGCAAACTTTTCTTCATCGGTTGAAGCTGCATCCACGTAAACCGTGACAGTTTCATCACAGAGTTCTTCGATTATGGATGCAAAAAGGCCGGCTTCTATCTCGTTCAATGTCATCTCCTCCCTTAGATTATCTATCTCTTCTGCAGAGATCACTCTTAAGGAATATTTACCTACTTTTTTGATGTCAGCTTCTAAAGATTTTCGTCTATTGGGAGATAGTCTCTTAGAATCTTTAACATCCAACTTGATAAGATCAGCATCTTCTTTCACAACTA
>SL_8KL_010_SEDDRAFT_10004746_pt1 | contig 10843 bp, 12 predicted proteins | sample SodLakKL_010_SED_4_FD_11160 | JGI IMG/M metagenome (IMG submission 11160) | reverse complement strand
TAAAAGGGATAAAATATGAACGACATCAGAGTAAAAAAAGTGATCAGAAGGGCTATAGAAGAAGACATAGGGACCGGAGACATAACCACGGACAACATAATGGAGAAGAGTAAGAATGGTACTGGTTCGATCATTGTAAAGGAGAAAGCCGTTATAGCAGGTTTAAAAGTTGCCGAGTTGGTATTCAAAGAAATCGACTCAGATGTGAAATTCGAACGCATAAAAAATGATGGTGACCTAGTTGAAGAAGGAGATAAAATAGCCCAAATACAGGGAGAGATCAGTTCAATACTCAAAGGTGAAAGACTCGCCTTGAACTTCCTTCAAAGGATGTCTGGTATAGCCACAAAAACGAGGAAATATGTTGATAAGGTAAAAGAATATGATGTGAGAGTGACAGATACTAGGAAAACAACTCCTACTCTGAGATACTTTGAAAAAAAAGCAGTTCGTCTTGGAGGAGGCTACAACCATAGGATGGGTCTTTATGATGCTGTGCTTATCAAAGATAATCATATAAAAGCGGTCGGCACTATCGGTAAAGCTGTCGAAAAAGTTAGGGAAAAAATACCGCACACCACAAAGATAGAAGTCGAAGTCGAGAGCATCGAAGATGTGAAAGAAGCTTTAGAGAAAGAAGCAGATATAATCATGTTAGACAATATGAGTTTAGAGGATTTGAAAAGAGCTGTAAAGTTGATCAGAGATAGCGCCATATCAGAGGCTTCGGGAGGTATAACTTTAGAAAACATCCAAGAGGTAGCGAAAACCGGTGTTGATGTAATATCTGTAGGGGCGTTGACCCATCAAATCGAATCTACAGATATTGGATTAGATTTAAAATAAGCGTATTTAAGATTTTTTAAAACTTTGGAGATAAAAAAATAATAAGAAGGTGATCGATTGAAGATAAAAAATCTCGGATTCATAGCGGTCATCTTGGCCGTATTGAGCGTAGGCGTACCTTATACTATACTCGGAGATATAGGACGATTTTGGGCGAGTTATCTTTACTGGACTCTTTTGACCATAATAACCATCATTATTGGATATATTCACTTGAGAGAATGGAGTGATAAGAGATGAATCCGATATACATAGCGATAGCCCTTGCGATCTGGTTCTTAGTGGGGGTAGTCATTGCATACAAAGCTAGAGAATACCTGGGGAAAGGGATGCCCGAATTCTTTCTTGCTAACAGAAAATTGAGCGGTTTCATCTCTGGGATGACTTACAGCGCAACGACATTCAGTGCGTTCATGATGGTCGGTTTGGTCGGATTGACTTATAGTACAGGTGTTGGAGCTGTAGGCTTTGAAATGATCTATATCATATTCACTATCCTGCTTTTAATCATATTCGCGCCTAGGTTTTGGGTCGCTGGAAAAATATACGATATAATAACTCCTCCTGAATTGATGGCTAAAAGGTATAACAGTAAATGGGTCGGGATCGTTTCATCGGTGATCTGCTTGACGATGTTGATTCCATACGCATCTGTACAGATGATGGGGGTAGGATTTCTCCTAGAAGGTATGACTTCTATATCTCTTCCCGCTTTCGAAGTCTTCGGCGTAACTATATCGAGCTTATATCTCATAGGTGTTTTATTGGTGGCGGGTTTCAGTGGGATAAGTGCATTTTGGGCTGGGATGAGATCGGTATCATGGACCGATGCTTTTCAAGCGATCATAATGCTAGGAGCGAGTATTATACTCGTGATCTTTGTTTTTTATCATTTTTTTGGTGGCCCTGCTGCTTTCGTGACGGAGATGACCACTGAACATCCTCAACTGCTTGAATTAAATTGGGATCTGAGTATGTTCATCGGTTTGACCTTACCATGGGCTTTCTTCGCTCTTACCAATCCCCAGGTATCACAAAGGATGTTCGTCTCAGACTCAGTGAAGAGTATAAAACAGATGATAATCTACTTCTCAATGTTTGCCTTGATCTATACCGTAATAACGACACTGTTGGGCCTATCTATAGCTGGTACTGGTCTCGAGGTAGGAGCTGATGCTGACAATGCTATGCCCGTGCTCCTAGGAAATGTACCAGTTCTTCTTGCTTTGGTCGTCTTCGTAAGTATATTTGCTGCAGCAACTTCTACGTTAAGTTCTGTAACTCTTACTCTGAGCTCATTGGGTTCTAGGGACCTGGTAAAAAAAGTAAAGCCGTCCATTTCAGAAAGATTGGAGGTTTATTCTGGCAAGATCATAATCGTTGTAATCCTTCTAAGCTGCATAGTATTTGCGAATTTGAGATTGGATATGATAGCGGTACTCTCGAGCATGGCATCGGGAGGATTGTTGGTTATGGCTCCGACTATCATTGGGTCTTTTTTCTGGAAAAGATCTACAACCGAAGGAGCTTTATTAAGCATGGTGATCGGTGGAGTGATCACTGCTTCTCTTTACATAGCTGGAGAGGCTTACTATCCTCTCGGATGGTGGCCTTCGTTTTGGGGATTGTTGATAACTGTTGCGATATTCGTCACTGTTAGTTTGATCACTGAGCCTCCCGAGGGAACGGAGAAATTCCTAAATGAAGTAGAAGAGGGTGTTGAAGAATACGGTATGGTGTAAAAGTTTTGTTCTCTAGTGATTAATTCTTGATTAGCAGGTCACGTGAATTATAATTAGATTTCTTTCCTCGTCTATCTTTTCGCCTACCAGGTCGCTAGTCTCTTTCAATTCGTATTCGATACTCTTTTCTTCAAGATATTCTTCAGTCTCGGGAAGTAAACTCAACTTGCCATACTGTCCGGTTCCTATGACAACCTTATCTATCTTTTGAATAGCTACCTTTTCCACATACTCTCTCATCTCATCTCTAGTGAATTTGTGACTAGTCCCGTGTTTATCCTTCGTGATCCATTTCTTCCTTTCAATTATTTGGTCAGGGAAGACAACTATATCGTGATCATAGTTTTGACCATTCACTGTAACTTCACCGAACTCGGTATTCTCTATCTTCAACATGTTAGATGAAATCCTCCTGCGATTTTCTTATCGCTACTTATCAATTTATTATATCTATCACAGGCTTTTCTGGTTGGGTATGATTCCACTTCGAAATCCAACTTTTTTGGTAGATCAGATGGTACTTTCATGCGACCTGAATTCCCAGTTCCTATTATCAAGATATCCGGATCGTAGTCCAAAACTTCTTTGAGATCGTCCTTTACAACACGGTGTCCCCTTCTCCTCCACCATCCATCTATCACTTTCTTTCCTAGAAGTATAACGTCATCATTATAACGTTCTCCATCGATAACGATCTTGCCGAAGGAATAATCTTCGATAAACTCCGAGTTCATATTTTTAAAATCTCGCTTTTCCCTTAAAGTCTTTTCACTTTAGGGTTTCCTAAATCGATAATCTTTTATTTAGTGTCCGTATAGAGGAGAACGAGGTGTAAGGTATGAGCAAGATAACCTTTAGTATAATAAAGGCGGATGTTGGTGGATATCCTGGTCACTCCAGAGTACATGACGATCTGATGAAAGTGGCAGAAAAGAAATTAGCGGCTTCAGACGTTCTAGAAGACTACTACGTAACACATTGTGGAGACGATCTCGAGCTTTTGATGACGCATAGAGAGGGTGAAGATTCGGAAGAGATTCACTCGCTCGCTTGGGACACCTTTCAAGAGGCCACTGAGAAAGCAGAGGAACTCGGTCTATACGGCGCGGGGCAGGACATTTTATCCGATGCCTTCTCTGGAAACGTACGAGGGATGGGTCCCGGTATAGCAGAGATGGAATTCACAGAAAGGAAAGCTGAACCCGTGGTTGCTTTCCTAATGGATAAGACGGAACCAGGGGCTTTCAACTACCCGATATTTAAGATCTTTGCAGATCCGTTCAATACCGCTGGGCTCGTGATCGATCCTTCACTCCATATTGGTTTTAGATTTGAAATATGGGATATAAAAAAGAACGAAAAGATTTTGATGGAGAGTCCCGAAGAGCTTTACGATATCCTCGCTCTCTTGGGTGCTAAAGGAAGATTCGTGATTAAGAAGGTCTATCCAAAGAAAGAGAGCAAACTTCCTGAAGATGAGCCTGTAGCGGCTGTCAGTACCGAAAAACTGTATCAGGTCGCGGGGGAGTATGTGGGCAAAGACGATCCCGTAGCTATCGTAAGATCACAATCTGGACTTCCCGCATTGGGAGAAGTATTGGAACCGTTTGCACATCCGTACTTAGTTTCCGGCTGGATGAGAGGCAGTCACAACGGTCCTATAATGCCAGTTGCTGAGAAAGATTCACAATGTACGAGATTTGACGGTCCTCCAAGAGTGATGGCTTTAGGTACGCAGTTGAACAACGGAAGATTTGACGAGCCAGCGGATCTGTTCGATGATCCTGCTTTCGATACCGTCAGAGAGAAATCTTCTAATATCGCAGATTACATGAGAAGACACGGACCTTTTGAACCTCACAGATTACCTCTTGAAGAGATGGAATATACCACTCTTCCGGATGTGATGGATGAGCTGGAAGACAGGTTCAAAGAAGTAGGATAGTAAAAATCTTTTCTTTTTTCTTTTTCATAGTATGGAAGTGGCCATCTTTTCGAACACGAGATCGTATGGTTTATCTACAGAACTTATCTCTTTATCGGTCACACCGAAGGCTTTGAGTTTTTCCTTAGCGGGCTCAAGGATGGTATCGTCACGACTCCATCCCATGTAATCGAGAAATTTTTCTGGTTCTTTTTCTATCAATACCGCTACCTTTTCTCCCTCATCTTCTATACCCATCTTTTCCAAGGCGTCTTTTATCTGCCATTCAGCGGAGGCCCAAAGAAGAGTTTCGATTTCCAGGTCATCTGCTCTATTTGTTCCTTGTTCAAAGGTTTCCTCCGCCTTTTGGTGAGCCCACAATAGATGTTCTTTTCCCACAACCTTAGATTGATCGAAGAGCTGAAGAAACATCTTTTCTTCTTTTCTGAAAGATTCGACCTTATCTAATATCTCTTTCAAATCTTTAGACTCTTGGGTCCAAGCCCCCATTACGTGCATCATCGATCCTCCGATATTTTGATCTCTATGTTTTCCTCTTCGCCCTCGATGCCTTTCAGCGAACTGAGCATGCCTCTGATGGTCTTTTCTACCAGTTTAGAGGGAAAGTCACCCAATGTGATTTTCTCTTCATTAACGTGGACTTGAACTGTTCTACCGCTTTTTAATTCCCGACATTCTTCTAAAGCTTTATCTTCATCGTTGACAGCTTCTGCGAGGTCCTCACAGCCTTCGTAACCGCATTTACCGCAATCAGAACCAGGTAACTGATTAATTATCTTGTAGACTTCGATTCTTTTTTCGATAATGTTGATTATCTCATCTAGATTATCTTCATATTGGATCAAAACATCCTCTTTGAAGTCTTTATCAACAGATATTCGAGGTATTTTCTCTTCCTTCATACCTTCTACAAGGATAACATCAAAGTCTCCTAACTTATTAATTTGAGAGGTCAACCCCTGAAGATCTAAACTTTCATACATTAGAAAATCAGATTCTTTCGGGGTCGAAAATACCACGAGTTCAGCCCCGGCCTCAGCATGTCTCCAAGTGTCTTTACCTTTTTTGTCAAGACTAAAATCTCCTCTAGTGTGTTTGATAGTAGCTACGCTATGACCTTTTTCTTTTAGCTTCTCGATGAGTTGGGACATCAAATCCGTTTTGCCCGAATCTGAAGACCCGAGTATACTAAATTTAGGAATTTTTTCTTCCATCATATCTGCTTTAATTTGAACTCAACCTTAATTTCTTTTCGACTTCATCTATATCAACTTCGGTATCCATACATCCCTCTTTAAGTAAAGGTACACCCTGTATCGGGATACCATAAACGTGAGAGGCTTCAAATCCCTCCACCAGCTCGGAATGACATGCTACGGCGACTACAGCACCGGGGTCTTTTTTCTTGAGCAGCTTCTTGGCGATGCTCGAACCAGGCACGATAAATAACGAGTCGTAACCTAACTCATCGCGGATTGATTCAATATCATCGATAACACATCTACCGCAGTGATTGCACACGTAGCCGTATTCTTCCAGCTCCGCTTCGCACTCCTTTGGATCTCTTAAACACTGTGGAACTAAGATCATTCTGTCTTCATAATTTACCTTGGCTACCTTGTTCTCTAGAGCATTGTTTTTGATAGCAACGTAGACTCTATCGTAAGTTTCCTCATCGATATCCATCTTGTAAAGAAATGACTTCAAGACTCCTTTTTGAGAAAAATCCAGCCCTGAACTCATCGCTTTTGAGATTATTTCTTTCATGGTATAAACTAACAAAAAGAAAAGGTATAATTTAACTTATTGGGTTATTATCCTGATAGTGTCGCCTTCCGCTAGTTCGTGATCCATCCCGACTTTCTGCTTTGGGAATTTAGCGGTTGGACCCCAAACCCTAGCATATCTAAAATTTTCTATAAAATCACTGTGCAGTTTTTTACACACGTCTTTTACGGTACTTCCTTTTTTGAGTACCATCGGTTCATCATCTGCTTTTTCACCCTGAGGCCTTAAAAATATCCTTATGAAGTCCAGTTCGTCGAATATCCTTTGTTTGACCTTTTGTATGCCGTTCCCCTCTTCGGCAGAGATGAATAGAGGGTCATGCTCTTCAAGTTCGTTTTCAAGTTTCTTCTTTTCCTCTTCATCGATCAGATCCATCTTGTTTATGATAGGAAAAGCTGGAAGGTAAACCCTGTTTCTGCTTAGAAAATCAACTAACTCTTGATCGCCGATATCGCTCCTTATCACTACATTTGCGTTCACATAACCGAACTCTCTCAGGATGTCCATAACTGTCTCCTTCCTGATTTTATTCAGTTCTACAGTGGTGTTAATCTTGATGCCGTCTTTGTCTTTTTCCTCTATCTTGATATCCGGAGGTTCCTGGTTGAGTCTTATCCCGTGCGATCTTAACTCTTCGACTACCTTCGAGATGTTTCGCCTGTAGATATCTCCTATCATGATTATGAGATCGACATTCCTTATTACTGAAAGAATCTCTCGACCTCTTCCTTTACCTTTAGAGGCTCCCTCTACTAATCCAGGTAGATCCAAAAGTTGTATCTCCGCTCCATTGTGTTCCATGATCCCGGGGATCACGTCGAGAGTCGTAAAATGATAATCGGCTACTTCACTTTCAGCGTTGGTCAACTTGTTGAGGAGCGTGCTTTTACCAACGCTGGGGAGTCCAACTAGAGCTACTGTAGCGTCTCCCTCTTTTTTGATATCGTAACCTCCTCCCCCCTCTGATTTCCCCTTTTCCCTCTTTTCTTTTTTTTCTTTCAATTTGGCAATCTTAGCTTTTAAACGGCCTATATGCTGCTCTGTAGATTTGTTGTAAGGAGTATTTCTTATCTCCTCTTCGATCTTTTTTATCTGCTCATCGATGTCCTCTGACATGTCTCATGGCACCATTCCTCTAAGCCTAATAAAAAATTATCGTAAGGAATGACCTCTCATTTCGTTCCATTCATGGCGAAGCATTCCGTACCTGATACGATTTATCCATTCACCTTTCCAACGGATCACTTCTCTGTCGACACCTTCTTTTTTAAAACCTAATCTTTTCGCGACTTTATTCATTCTATGGTTAAAAGAATAGGTATGCAATCCCACCTTATGCACGTCTGAATTTTCGAAGAGATAATTTATCCAGAGTTCTAATGCTTCAGTACCAAGACCTGCATCAAGATGGTCGTCTTCACAGATATCTATCCCTATCAAAAACAAAGAATCATGTTCATTATCATGATAGCGATTTACCCATCCTATAGGCTTGTCTTCTGGTAAAGTCATGATGGCCCTCTTTCTAGGCTTCACTTTTTCTTTTAGAAAAAGTTGTTCAAATCTTTTTCTCAACTCTTTTTTTGAAAGATTATCAAATTCTTCCCAAGGCGCATCGAAGTCTTTCCATTCTCCTTTATGCATCCAATTTATATAGGCTCTACAATCAGATAGATGTGCATCTCTAAGCGATACATTTTTTCCCTTCTTCAAGAAATCTTTTCCCATTTAGCCACCTTCTAATTCCATGTTTATATATTCGATGTTGCAAGGTACTTCTCGACTCACAATACCAGGGATATACAGGGTCAAGGATATTTTGAGAGGTAGAGGGTATAAAAAGATATTGGGTATAGTGATTGATGATATCGAGTTGTAGAATTGGGGTTGACAGCGAGTCAGAACTTAATTTCTACGGCAAATTTATTTACATTAGAGTAAATTATAGGTTTGGAAAATAGGATGAAATAAATGAAAGAGATCATACTTACCCTCTTAGGCTTCTTTGTTCTTCTAGAGTCTTTCCCTTTAGCCCGGAAGGTAGGTTTAGAAGACATCTGTGGCATCTCAGCTATGTTATGTGTTGTTTTGATAATAGTGATAATAATCTTAGTTGTGCTACTCATCATCTTTTTAGTAAAGGAAGTTTTCGATTCATCTAATCAGCAGACTACCGTTGTACAGACTCCTCAACAGCAGTCTCCTCCGCCCCAACAAACACGAAGGCAACAGCCAATTCTTTCTCCATCTTCTAGAAAATCCTCAAAAAATTGTCCAGATTGTGGAGAACGAATGCGTTACATAGAAGAGCATCGTCGATGGTTCTGTGAAGATTGTAAAGAATACAAGTGGTTGCAAAAGAGGTCAGCTAAGGAGCTTTTTTTGAGAGATAAATTTAAGGGCAAATCTAGGTCTATCTTCGTCAAGCATATTAAATCAGGGGAACTAGATTTTACGAATGCGGTAGATAACCAGAAGAAAATCTGTTAGTTATAAAGTCGAGTAACCTCTTTTGGAATAAGTCCCCACGATAAGGATAGAAGGGACTTTAGTTTTTAATTTCCCTCTTTACTTCTCAATCCACTACTTCGAAGATCTCTTCTTCAAGTTTTTTTATCTTTTCTTCGTCGGGTAGATCATCTGATTCTCCTTCGTCTCCTTCTTCTATTTCTCCGATCTCCTCTTTTTCTTTATCGATATCTTCTACTATTAGATGAACTCCTTCGACATCCTTTATCTTTACCTCTGTTCCCTTTTCTATTTTCTTATCTGCAGTGGCACTCCAAATCCGGTTGCTTTCGCTTATTTTTACTTTACCTTTTATGTGCTTTGGATCGACCTTTTTTATAACATATCCCTTGCTATCTTTCAGTGTCGTGGTAGACGTGGTAGGAGAGGGCGGAGAAAAGAATTTCAAATACAAAAGGTATAAAATCGGTAGTAATATTATTAATATCAGTATTATCGACGTCACATTCCCCATATTTACCCCTAATTACCTTAAAATATTTTTATTTTTCCCTTAAAGAAAATTGTATTATTTGAGTAAAATTTAAATTGCGAATATTTCTATTTATCAACCTCTTTTTCTTAACTTAGAAACGATTAAATAGAACTTTTTATCTGATTGGACTGGCTTTAAAAAGTCCTAGACACAGAACTCAGATACCACTACTTGGTAGGATCTATTATCATTTTGGCTATATGTATTCCTTATCTGTTAGAGTTCATAAATCTAGGGTTTTGAAGTATTTTCGGATTGGTTGTGCTTGCCGTTGCTATTATAATATTTTTTACCGAAGATCTTAAGAAGAATACTGAAATCATTTACTCACGAACTGACTCAGACGAAACAATTTGTTTCGCAGTCTTCCAATAATACATATCAATTGCTTTTTACATGATAACACTTTCAAAATGCTAAATATTCCCAATGACATACTTTCTTGGATATTTTAGTGAGTAAAGTTCAAAGAGTCAAAAATAAAGAAAAAAAGAAAGAGGTTTCTTTACTTCAGATCATCGCATCTTCTTTTTGTAGATCACGACTGCTGTGAGAACTGCAATCAAAAGTAGGATCGAAGTGAATCCTGGGATTGCCTCGTCTTCTTCTTCCTCTTCTTCTTCCACGTCGACTTCCACATCGACCATAACGGACTGCTCTTCGACGTAGTCGCCGCTCAGAGTGACCTCATACTCGCCTTCATCCTCAAACTCGTAGTCCTCTTCGATCTCTAGTGTTGTATCTGGATCAATGTCCCATGTATCGATCTCATCGCCGTTTACTTCGAGTGTCACTTCACCTGTCTCGTCACCGATATTTTCGAGTTCCGCAGTTATCTCGACCTCGTCTCCTTCCTCGATCTCTAGTTCGTTTGTTTCTCCGTCTACAGCTAGGTCTTCGATCCATTGGATATGAGGTTCATCTACAACTTCCTCGAACTCGGCCGTGATGCTGTAATCATCCAGAATCTCTATTGTGGTATCAGCCGACTCCGGATCGTTTATCTCATCTACGTCTCCTGTCCATTCTACGAAGTAGTGATTATCATCTGCTGTAGCATCGAGATCGACTGAAGTTCCATGATCATATTCGAACTCGTCTTCTCCTGGCTCGACTACTTCACCGCCTTCTGTTGAGTCTATCGTCAAAGTATACTCTTCGACTATCTCTTGGAATTCAGCAGTTATGCTATGATCGTCTTCCATCGTTATCGTGGTCTCAGCGGCTTTAGTATCATCTATCGTCTCGTTATCGCCTGTCCATTCGACGAACTCGTAGTCTCCATCTGCAATAGCTTCTAGATCAACTATAGTGCCTTCATCGTACACGAACTCGTCTTCTCCTGGCTCTACTACTATACCGCCTGCTGTAGAGCCTACCGTTAGAGTGTACTCCATTATCTCCTCGAAGTGAGCCATGATAGACTTGTCATCGTCCATCACTATGAGTATCTCCTCTTCTTCTGATTCATCTTCTGGATGATCTCCAGTCCATTCTTTGAATTCCCAATCTTCGTCG